>Ga0102954_1000250_pt1 | contig 16297 bp, 19 predicted proteins | sample SalPonA_C_H2O_MG_FD_78511 | JGI IMG/M metagenome (GOLD analysis project Ga0102954, IMG submission 78511) | Water microbial communities from South San Francisco under conditions of wetland restoration - Salt Pond MetaG R2A_C_H2O_MG | ecosystem: Environmental > Aquatic > Non-marine Saline and... | reverse complement strand
TTTAAGGTACTTTTTTGAAACCTTTGAGCTTTCAGGAGTGTGCGTGATGAACGCATAACTAATCATCCTTGCATGTCACGGACCTGCACCGTTCAACTCCAGCAGAATGTCGGCCCGTACTCGCTACTGTCCGGCACCCGGCGCCAAGTCGCCTTCGATGCGTGTAAGGCGCCCGCTGTCAAAGTAGAGGGTAACACGGCGCTTCTCGGTGGTTTGGTCCTCTTGCACAAGCTGGTAGATGTAGTCCCAGCGTGTCTGGTTGAAGGTATCAGTTAGAAGAGGGGTGCCCATGACATAACGGACTTGCGACTCACTCATCCCAGGTCGGAGCTGGTCGATCATCTCCTGAGTCACTTCGTTGCCTTGGGCAACGTCCATTTTATAAACACCAGGGAAAGAGCTACAGCCGACAAGGGTTAGGAGGGTCAGCGCTACGAGAAGTTGCTTACGCATGGGTTAAAAGCTTCCACTTTTGTCCGTTACAATTGATAATTCAGTCTAACACCGTCAAGGTTTAACCGACTAGACTCAAAGCCGGAACACAGGAAGATAATATGCCACTGGAAAATCAGGAACTTCGCAAAGCTGGTCTGAAAGTGACTTTACCTCGAGTAAAGATCTATCAGATTCTGGAGGCGGGGGGTGAAGGCGATCATTTTTCGGCGGAGGATATCTACAAACTGCTCATGGAGCAGGGTGAGGATGTGGGTCTAGCGACCGTCTATCGGGTGCTAACGCAGTTCGAGGCGGCTGGGCTTGTAATGCGTCATCACTTTGAGGGCGGTCACTCGGTGTTTGAGCTTTCACGAGATGAGCAACACGACCACATTGTATGTGTAAAGTGTGGCCGGGTCCGTGAATTTAATGATGCAGAAGTGGGTGCTCGGTTAGCTGAAATTGCTGAGGATATGGGCTTCGTTATTAGTGATAGAACCCTATATCTCTATGGTAACTGCGCTAACGGCTGCGATGATTGAATTCTCGTTCCAACCTAGTTGAGGCTTCATTCGGCAATTGCGAGCATCTCCCGAGCATGGTTGAGTGTCGCTTCCGTTATCTCCAAGCCGCCCAGCATCCTCGCCACTTCGTTAACCCTTTGATTTTCAGTTAACTGAGCAATGCGTGTCTCTGTATGCCCGCTGTCGGCATTTTTGCTCACAAACAGATGTTGGTTACCCTGTGAAGCAACCTGAGGTTGATGGGTAACGCAAAGTACTTGAGCGCGTTCACCTAGCTGGCGTAGTAATCGACCGACGACCTCAGCGATACCACCGCCGATACCGACATCCACCTCATCAAACACCAGTGTTGGTGTGTCTGCAATCTGAGCCGTCACAACCTGAATGGCCAAACTGATACGCGACAGCTCACCGCCTGATGCAATACGGGCTAATGGTTTCGCGTTCTGTCCAGAGTTGGTGCTAATCAGGAATTCGACCTCTTCTAGTCCCTGTGCACTGATGTGCTTCGCGTCGACCTGACTAAGTTGTGCTTTGAAACGTGCAGCACTCATACCAAGCAACTGCAGTTGCCTGTTGACCTCTGTGCTTAGTTCGATGGCAGATTTTTCTCGACACTTACTCAGTTTGCGGGCGCTAACTAACAGCGCTTCGCGAGCTGTTTCGACATCAGCTTCAAGATGTTCCAGGTCTTCATCTACGTGGCTGAGCTCGGCTAATTGGTTATTAAGCGTCTGCATCAGTTCCGGAAGCTGTTCCGGTGCGATGCGATGTTTACGAGCGAGATCGTAGATATCGCTGAGACGGCTTTCCACTTCAAACAGCCGCTCAGGGTTTAAATCGACTCCTTGCAGATAGTGATCGATTTCACGTTGCGCTTCTTCAACCTGAATCAGAGCTGAGTTGAGCATCTCGCACGATTGAGTAATCGCAGGATGTGAGGCCTCCATCTGTTGCAGCAGTTGCAGGGCATGATTCAGTAATGTACTGGCATTTTCACCATCGCCCTCCCCCAGAATCTGTGTGATCTGCTGACCACGTTGTAGAATTGCACCGGCATTAGCCAGCTCTTTCTGCTCTCGCTCAAGTGCATCAAGTTCGCCAGCTTCAGGGTTAAGGCGATTGATCTCCTCGGTCTGGTATGACAGTAGTTGTAGCTGTGCGCTCGCCTCTTCGCTTAATGCCTGAAGGCGTGTTAGTTCTAGAGATCTGTTTTGCCACGTCTGATAGAGCGCGCGGACCTGTGCGGCAAGCTCCTCTGACTGTGCAAAGGCGTCAAGTAGGTGTCGATGGTAGTCGCGTTTGAGAAGGCGTTGATGTTCATGCTGTCCATGAATATCGACCAGCAGTTCGCCCAGTTCTCTAACCCGTGCTAACGGACAGGGGTGACCATTGACGTAACTTCGGCTGCGACCATCCTCAGTTAACGTGCGGCGAAGCAAGCACTCACTATCATCTTCGGCCTCAAGCTCATTGCTAAGTAACCACTCTTTCGCTTCTGGCAATTTACTGATATCGAACAGAGCGCTGATCTCAGCACGTTTAGCTCCCGCACGCACTGCATCGCTCTCAGCGCGTTTTCCCAGAGCCAAACCGAGTGCATCCAACATGATGGACTTGCCGGCTCCCGTCTCACCACTGACAACGGTCATACCGTTTTTAAGCTCCAGATCAAGGGACGATACGATGGCGTAGTTGCGAATACTGAGCAGCGTTAACATAGATAATGCCTGTGCGTTTATACAGTACTTTATTTTTAATCCAAAGCGATGAACTGTGCAAGCGCACAGTGAAAAAAAGTTGGGTATCAGGGTTGAATCATTGCCAGCTCAGCCCCAAATAGCAGTCATGTTAGAAATGTTTTGGAGATTAATGGTATGTCCAACGAAGAGCAGAAAGTCCCTGAAGTTGAGATTGAAGAGCAGGCGGTTGGCGAGGCTACAACTGAAGCTGTAGAAGCTGAGGAGCCAACTGTTGAATCTTTGACCGAGGCTTTGGCCGAAGCTGAGGCTACCATTGCAGATTTACAGAAGCAGCTCGCTGAACTTGAGCCTCGTGCACAGGCGGAGATTCTAAATCATCGCCGTCGAGCTGAGCAGGAGGTCGAGAAAGCACGTAAGTTTGCACTGGAGCGCTTTACTCACGAACTTTTGCCCGTGGTGGATAGCCTCGAGCGTGCCATAGAGGCCGCTACAAGTGAAGACGAGGCGGTTAAAGCACTACGTGAAGGCGTAGAGATGACTCACAAGATGTTCCTCGATGGTGTATCAAAATTCAACGTTGAGGTGGTTAATCCCCACGGAGAAGTTTTCAACCCGGAGCACCATCAGGCAATGTCGATGGTCGATGCAGGTGAAGCTGAGCCCAATACGGTTGTCGCTGTCATGCAGAAGGGTTACCTACTCAATGGCCGCCTGATTCGTCCCGCAATGGTGATGGTTGCAAAAGGTTAATTTGAGTCACTTGAAATAGCGATTTCTAAACCCATATAGGGTTTAAGGTTAAAAAATTTGTTTCTTCGGCGATGCCGAAGTCCTAGATAGATTGGAGATAAACATGGGTAAGATTATCGGTATTGACCTGGGTACCACCAACTCCTGTGTCGCAGTACTTGACGGCGAAAAGACTCGCGTTATTGAAAACGCTGAAGGCGATCGCACCACACCATCAATTATTGCTTACACCAACGACGGTGAAACTCTGGTAGGTCAGTCAGCTAAGCGTCAGGCGGTCACCAACCCCGACAATACGCTGTTTGCTATCAAGCGTCTGATCGGTCGTCGTTTCGAAGACGACGTGGTTCAGAAAGATATTAAAATGGTGCCTTATAAAATTGCAAAAGCGGACAACGGTGACGCTTGGGTAGAGGTTAAAGGCAACAAAATGGCACCGCCGCAGGTCTCTGCAGAAGTGCTGAAGAAGATGAAAAAGACAGCTGAGGACTTCCTTGGTGAGCCAGTAACTGAAGCTGTTATCACAGTTCCAGCATACTTTAACGACTCTCAGCGTCAGGCGACTAAAGATGCCGGTCGTATTGCAGGCTTAGAAGTTAAACGTATTATCAACGAGCCAACTGCAGCTGCGCTGGCCTACGGCTTGGATAAAGGTGCGGGTGATCGCACAATCGCTGTTTACGACCTTGGTGGTGGTACCTTCGATATCTCAATCATCGAGATCGCGGATGTTGACGGTGAGCACCAGTTCGAAGTGCTGGCAACCAACGGCGACACCTTCCTTGGTGGTGAAGACTTCGACCTCGCAGTGATCAATTATCTGGCTGCTGAGTTCAAGAAGGAGTCTGGTATCGATCTGCACAACGATCCTCTGGCGCTTCAGCGCTTGAAGGAAGCGGGTGAAAAGGCGAAGGTTGAACTGTCGACTTCACAGTCAACAGACGTGAACCTGCCTTACATTACGGCGGATGCAACAGGTCCTAAGCACCTCAACGTGAAACTTAGCCGCTCTAAGCTAGAGTCGCTGGTAGAAGATCTGGTACAGCGCTCACTGGAGCCTTGCCGCATCGCACTGCAGGATGCTGGCCTGTCTACTTCTGAAATTCAGGACGTTATCCTAGTGGGTGGTCAGACACGTATGCCAATGGTTCAGGCGAAAGTGGCTGAGTTCTTCGGTAAGGAGCCACGTAAAGACGTGAACCCTGACGAAGCAGTAGCGATGGGCGCAGCGATCCAGGGTGCGGTTCTCTCAGGTGATGTGAAAGACGTACTTCTCCTGGACGTGACTCCACTGACACTGGGTATCGAGACCATGGGCGGCGTTGCTACACCGCTGATTGATAAGAACACAACCATCCCGACTCGCAAGTCGCAGGTATTCTCTACTGCAGAGGACAACCAGACTGCGGTTACGATTCATGTTGTGCAGGGTGAGCGTAAGCAGGCGGGTCAGAACAAATCGCTGGGTCGATTCGATCTGGCCGATATTCCGCCAGCTCCACGCGGTGTGCCACAGGTTGAAGTTACCTTCGATATCGATGCAAACGGTATCCTTAACGTATCGGCTAAAGATAAAGCAACTGGCAAAGAGCAGTCGATCATCATTAAAGCCTCATCTGGTCTGAGCGATGATGAGATCGATAAGATGGTGCAGGATGCAGCTGCTCACGCTGAAGAGGACAAAAAGTTCGAAGAGCTGACTGCTGCGCGTAACCAAGGTGACGCGATGGTTCATACTGCTCGCAAGACCATGAAAGATGCCGGCGACAAGGCGTCTGAAGAGGAGAAAGCGGCGGTTGAAACAGCGATCACTGAGCTTGAAGAGGCTCTGAAAGGTAGCGATAAAGCCGCGATCGAAAGCAAGACTGAAGCGCTCACTGAGGCTATCTCAGCTATCGCTCAGAAGATGTACGCAGAGGCTGCACAGGCCGAAGGCGGTGCACAGGCTGAAGACGCTCCTCGCGATGCCGGTGATGATGTAGTGGATGCTGAATTCGAAGAAGTCAAAGACGACAAGAAGTAATTCAGAGCCCTAATATTTGATCTGAGATACAACGCGGGAGCGAGAGCTCCCGCGTTGTCACATCTGAGAAATGAGTTGTAAACCTAATCGGATGAACACGGATTATGGACAAACAGGACTACTATGAGCTGCTAGGTGTATCACGCGATGCATCCGCCAGTGATATCAAAAAAGCCTATCGTCGTCTGGCGATGAAGCATCATCCCGATCGGAATCCGGATGATAAGGAAGCCGAGCTGAAGTTTAAAGAGCTCAGCGAGGCTTACGAAGTGCTCTCCGATGCGCAGAAGAAGGCAGCTTACGATCAGTACGGGCATGCCGGCGTTGATGGTCAGAGCGGCTTTGGTGGAGTCGGTTTTGAGGGGGGCTTCTCCGACATTTTCGGTGATGTCTTCGGGGATATTTTTGGAGGCGGTGGCGGTGGTCGTCGCCGTTCCAACGTACGCCGTGGCGCCGACCTGCGTTACAACCTCGATCTAACATTGGAAGAGGCGGTGCGTGGCTGTGAGAAGACCCTCAAAGTGCCCACCTATGTTGGTTGTGAGCCCTGTAACGGTTCGGGCGCAAAACCCGGTACCAGCGCTAAGACTTGTGGTACCTGTGGTGGTGTTGGACAGGTGCGGATGCAGCAGGGGTTTTTCTCGGTGCAGCAGACCTGTCCCGCCTGTCGCGGTGAGGGTAAGGTGATAAGCGACCCTTGCAACAGCTGTCATGGCCAGGGGCGTGTAGAGAAGACGAAAACGCTCTCGGTTAAGATTCCCGCCGGCGTTGATACTGGAGACCGTATTCGCCTGTCTGGCGAGGGTGAAGCGGGAAGTCATGGTGGGCCCGCAGGCGATCTTTATGTTCAGGTGAACGTGCGTCAGCACCCAATCTTTGAACGCGACGGTCAACACCTGTATTGTGAAGTGCCAATTAGCTTTGTTGATGCAGCATTGGGCGGTGAGCTCGATGTGCCGACGCTGGACGGACGTGTGAAACTGAAGATTCCAGCAGAGACGCAGACCGGCAAGCTGTTCCGTCTTCGCGGGAAAGGCATTAAACCCGTGCGTGGTGGCGCTCAGGGCGATTTGATGGTTAAAGCGGTGGTGGAAACCCCAGTAAGCCTGACTAACCGCCAAAAAGAGCTGCTCAAAGAGTTTCAGAGTGAAACTGAAGGCCACTCGAAGCATGCGCCAAAATCACACGGCTTCTTTGACTCGGTGAAGAAGTTTTTTGAGGATATGACCTGAGGTCAGTATGCAGCAGCAAGCAGTAGACGAGGTATGGCAGGCGCTTCAGTCCGAAGCGCGCACTGAGATGGGGCGTGAGCCGCTGCTCAGCAGTTTTTATCATGCCACCATTGTGAGCCATAGCTCGCTGCGTGCAGCGCTATCCTATCTGCTGGCCGAGAAATTGTCTGATGCAGTTGTTTCGGCCGTTGCGATGCGGGAGATCTTTGAAACTGCATACGAGAGTCGCCCGGAGCTGATTCAATGTGCATGTGCAGACCTGCTGGCGGTTTATACTCGCGATGCGGCTGTGAATGATTACAGTACCGTACTGCTCTACCTGAAGGGCTTTCATGCACTTCAGGCTTACCGTGTGGCGCACCATATGTGGAGCTCGGGGCGTAAAGGGCTTGCAAAATATGTCCAGAGCCGCATGAGCTCGGTGTTTCAGGTCGATATACATCCTGCGGCTAAAATTGGTCGTGGCGTTATGTTTGACCATGCAACTGGCATCGTAGTCGGTGAAACCTGTGTTATCGAAGACGAGGTCTCCATTCTGCAGTCGGTTACTCTGGGTGGAACAGGTAAGGAGTCGGGTGATCGTCACCCGAAAATTAGAGCGGGTGTTTTGATTGGCGCCGGTGCTAAGATTCTCGGCAATATTGAAGTGGGCGAGGGCGCCAAAGTGGGCGCTGGTAGCGTTGTACTCGATCCGGTTCCTGCCCATACCACGGTGGCGGGAGTACCGGCGCGTATTGTTGCTTGCACCCAGTCTGACAAGCCCGCTTTGGATATGGACCAGGGTCTGAATGGTCGACCCGTCGACGAATAGATCGTTTCCTAAAGGATTTACAGATGATACGTGTAGCGGTAACCGGCGCAGCCGGTCGTATGGGGCGCACCCTAATCGAGGCAGTGAATCAGGCTGAGGGTCTGGTGCTCTCAGCAGCGATTGTTGAGCCGGGTAGTTCGCTTGCAGGAGCTGATGCTGGTGAGCTGGCAGGTCAGGGAAAACTTGGTGTGAAACTGAGCGATTCGCTGACGGCCGTTCTGAATGACTTTGACGTACTTATCGACTTTACGGCACCGGCTGTGACGATGACTAACGTTGAGACGTGCAGTGCTGCCGGTAAGAAGATGGTGATCGGTACGACGGGCCTTAGTGACGAGCAGAAAGCACAGCTTCAGATGGCAGCGGAAAAGAGTGCCATTATGTTTGCATCGAACATGTCGGTTGGGGTTAACCTCTGTTTTAAGCTTTTGGAAGTTGCGGCTAGAGCGTTGGGCGACGATGGCGGCTACGATATCGAAATCATTGAGGCTCACCATCGCCATAAAGTGGACGCTCCTTCGGGTACAGCACTGAGAATGGGTGAGGTTGTAGCGGATGCCTTGGGTCGCGACCTGAAAGAGTGCGCTGTCTATGGTCGTCAGGGTCAGACGGGTGCACGTCCAGAGAAGCAGATCGGCTTTGAGACAATTCGCGCAGGTGATGTCGTCGGTGATCACACCGTTTTATTTGCCACAGAGGGCGAACGAATTGAGATAACACATAAGGCGTCGAACCGCATGACGTTTGCCAAAGGGGCGGTTCGTGCTGCGGGGTGGTTAAAAGATCGTGAAACAGGTCTTTTTGATATGCAAGATGTCCTCAATTTAAGGTAGACTAGTCTCGTTGTTGTTCCTTTTTAGAGCCCGCCCCGGGAAACCGCGGCGGGCTTGTTTTCATTTGGTGTTTGGAACTTAACTATACAAAAAAAACCGGCACTTGCCGGTTTTTCTTAGACTACAGTGTAGGCGTTACCCCTCTGCTCACAAGCCTCCCAGACAAGATTTACCGGGATTCAAAGTCTGAGAACTAACTCTGCTTCGCGTCTTCGTTGTCTGCATGCGGGTCCACCAACACCTCAGCGAGACTTGAGCGCGAAAGCTCTCCTTGCAGATGACCCTCATCGTCCACTACAGGAACAGGATGATCCGATTCGAGTGTCTCGGGAATGACCGTTTCGAGTACCGCATCGCTGGAAATAGTGGAAACCTCATCGAGGTCAGCCTGCTCCCAAGTATAATCGGCGTGGCCACTTGCGGCCTCCTCTTCAAGCCACTCCTGAGTCGCTACCCCCTGGAACTGACCTTGATCAGAGACCAAGTAGCCATAGTTATAGGGGCCTGCCTTCATCTGTTTCAGCGCTTCACCAATGGTCTCTGCGGTAATTCGATTTGCTGGCTCCTTCATCACCGTTTCGACCGTCAGCGCACGCGCGCGGTTAACATCTTTGACGAAGGCCTCTACATAGTCGTCTGCGGGGTGGAGTAGAATCTCCTCGGGCTCTCCCTGCTGGACCAGCAGTCCGTCCTTTAGAATAGCGATGCGGTCTCCAAGACGCAGGGCCTCATCGAGATCGTGAGTGATGAAAATGATGGTCTTATGCAGAGTCTGCTGGAGTTCTATCAGCTGATCCTGCATCTCAGAACGAATGAGAGGGTCGAGTGCCGAAAACGCCTCATCCATCAATAGGATCTCAGCATCGGTGCAGAGTGCGCGCGCCAGACCAACCCGCTGCTGCTGGCCTCCCGAAAGCTGCGAGGGATACTGTTCTTCATACCCTTTCAGGCCGACAGTCTCGAGCCACTCACGCGCTTTGTTGTGTCGTTCATCCTTATCGATACCCTGGATTTTGAGACCGTAAGCAACGTTTTCGATAACGGTGTAATGAGGCATCAGACCAAAGCGCTGAAAGACCATCGACATCTTATGGCGGCGGAACTGTTCGAGCTCTTTCTTGCCAAGCTTCATCACGTCGGTGCCTTCAACGATGATTTCACCTGCGGTCGGTTCAATCAGACGGTTGAAGTGACGGATAAGGGTGGATTTGCCCGAGCCTGAAAGCCCCATGATGACAAAAATCTCACCGCGTTTGATCTCCAGATTGATCTCTTTGAGGCCAACCGTATGCCCGGTATCGGCGAGAATCTCATCCTTGCTTCGGCCCTCTTTAACAAGAGGCATTACAGTGTCAGGTTTTTCACCGAAAATTTTGTATAGGTCTCTAACCTGAATTAACGTATCAGTCATGGCCACCCCCAAGATGGGCCTGCGTCCGCTTGCCATAGGCTTGAGAGACACGGTCGAAGATAATTGCCAACACCACAATCGCAAGCCCGTTTAGCAAACCGATAGTGAAGTACTGGTTGGTAATTGATTTCAATACAGGTTGTCCCAGACCTTTCACGCCGATCATCGATGCGATTACGACCATTGCCAGGGCCATCATTATCGTCTGGTTGATGCCGGCCATAATGGTTGGCATGGCCAGAGGAAGTTGCACACCCAATAGACGCTGTCGACCGTTGGCACCATAGGCAGTGGCGGCCTCTAGTACCTCTTTGTCGACGAGTCGAATGCCAAGATTTGTCAGGCGGATAACCGGCGGAATAGCGTATATCACCACGGCAATCACGCCAGGGATACGCCCGATACCGAGCAGCATGACAACTGGAATGAGGTAGACGAATGCTGGCATGGTTTGCATGATATCGAGCATCGGTGTGACGGTCGCTTGGACCCGGTTGGATCGTGCCATCGCAATACCTACGGGGATCCCAACAATGATGGCAATCAGCGTACATACTGTGATGATACTCATCGTTCGCATGGTGTCGTCCCACATACCGAAGTAGCCAACGACAACCAGAGATACCGCAACGCCAATGGTCAGTTTAACCGAGCGACTGGCTGCGTAAGCGAGGCCAGCAATGACCCCTAGGACGATCCACCAGGGGCTATTCAGGAGTAACTTTTCAAACCATATTAGAAAAGTAAGTAAAGGGTCGAAAAATGCTTCGATTGAATCGCCATACTCGCGAGAAAAGTCACGATATGCGCCATCCAATGTTTTTCGGATTGTCAGCAGTGTGCTTCGATCCAGCTCAGGGATATCCGTCAACCAGGATTTCTCTGCCATATTTACCTCAGAACGTTAAATAGAAACGCCCCACCTCTCTCAAGGCGGGGCGTGTTAAAACGACTACTCCAAATTGTTAGAGAGCGCTTTCAACTTTTTCTGCCTGCTCTGCTGTCAGCCAGGACTTCCAGATATCAGCGTGCTCAACCAGGAAGTTCTCCGCAGCGTACTCTCCATCCGCCTGATTCTCATCCATCCATGCCAGTAAGCTGTTTAGCTGCGGGTTGGTGAATGAGCGGTTGCCCAAATATTCAACAACCTCAGGAGCGCGTTGTTGGAGTTCGGCAGTGGTGTAGGTGTAAACCGGAGACTCCGGGTACATAGAGGGTTTTGGGTCAGCACAGTCAGCCTGTGTCAGGCAGCTCAGGAAGTGCTCGGCATCTACGCCCGAGCCGAAATCAACTTTAACCATCTCGTATTTACCGAGGATCGCAGTTGGTGCCCAGTAGTAACCGAACCACCCCTCACCCCGCTCATATGCACGAGCAATTGAGCCGTCTAGACCTGCTGCTGAACCGGGGTCAACCAACTCAATATTTGCCTCGCCGAGACCCAGTGCCTTATGCAGATGGTTTCCTGAGATCTGACAACCCCAACCTGCAGGGCAGCCGATAAAGGCGCCTTTTGTGTCATCTTCTGGGTGCGGAAAAAGATTTGCATTCGCTTTGATACCTTCAATGGTAGCAAGGCTCGGGTCCTTATCAACCATGTATTTAGGTACCCAGAAGCCCTCTTCACCACCGTCACTAAACACTTTGCCCGCAACTGCAAGCTGACCATCCTCAACACCTTTGGCCAGACCGTCCTTGAACGAGTTGGTCCACAGTTCTGGGGCAATATCGGGCTGCTGCTTTTCGATCATCGAAGTTGAGGTTGGGACAGTGTCGCCAGGCACAAGTTCGGCGTTACAGCCAAAGGCATGCTCTAGAATGAAGCGGTCAATGTTGGCAATCAGCGTTGCTGAAGCCCAGTTCATATCTGCGATCTGTACATCACCACAGCTTCCGTGAGCGCCCGCGAATGCGCCAGAACTTGCTGCTAGCATGGATACGGCGAGAATCTGCTTTTTCATTATTGCTCCTTGCTTTGTACTACTAAATTTGTGTCCACCGCCATTTAGCAAATTGGACATTTGTAACTTGTCTGGTGATACTAACAGCTATAATGTTTAGAGTTCAAACCTTTATAGGTATAAATAGTTATTGCCTAACGAGTGGCTTAGGCATATAAATGCGGCGTCACAATAGAAGTGTTTTTATGAATCAGATCTATCAAGCTCAGGATGTTCTGGTGGCGCTGCGAAAGATCATCCGTGCTACCGATATACAGTCCAAGCGCATTGCTAAAACGTCAGGTTTAACCATCCCGCAGGTGATGGTGTTGCGTGCCATTGGAAGCCTTGGTGACGTCACTGTTAAACGTCTCTCGGCGGATGTCTCGCTGAGTCAGGCGACAGTGACCACTATTCTTAACCGACTCGAAGCGCGTGGTATGGTTGTGCGGGTACGCTCGGAGCGCGACAAGCGTATTGTTAACGCACGGCTGCTGCCGCAAGGGCAGCAGATCTTGCAATCGGTGCCTGCACTACTGCATGAGCAGTTTATCGATCGCTTCGACCGCCTTCCCAGTGCTGAACAGCGACAACTCGTGGATACCCTCTCGCAGTTGGCTCGCATGATGGATGCTGAGGGCCTGGATGCGGCGCCCATATTAGATATTGCAGCCGCCACGCCACAAACCTTGGGCTGATTCTATGTACAAGCTAATATTCTTTGTGCCTCCTGACTCCCTCGATGCGGTCAAATCAGCCCTGTTTGCTGCTGGCGCTGGGCGACAGGGTAATTACCAGCAGTGTTGTTGGCAGACCCTTGGTACTGGGCAGTTTTGCCCTGTGTCTGGTGCAAACCCTGCTATCGGTAATGTCGGTAAGCTCGAGCAACTGCAGGAGTGGCGTGTGGAGATGATCTGTGATGCTGGGCATATCCGCGCTGCGGTAGATGCGCTTCTTGAGGCACACCCTTACGAGGAAGTTGCCTATGACCTGTTGGAGCTGGTTGACCCCGCTAACCTCTAATCGACTCGAGTTAAATTGCCGTAAGCACGTATCAAGCAAGTCGCTAACGTGCTGGAGTGTTTAATGCGAGCCCTCATACTCTCTCTACTGTTCATTACCTCACTGCCGTTACAGGCGGGTGAACTGGCACAGCGTGCCGAGCAGATGAATGCCAATGTTATCTTTATGCGTCACGCACTTGCGCCGGGATTCGGCGATCCGGACAACTTTGAGGTAGGTCGTTGCGAAACTCAGCGTAACTTGGATGCACAAGGTCGCCAGCAAGCTCGCGATTTAGGCGTCAGGCTGGCTGCTGAGGGATTTCAATTTTCTCAAATCCTCTCAAGCGAATGGTGTCGCTGTTACGAGACGGCAGACCTGCTGGAACTGGGTGAATGGCAGACCTTCAGCGGTCTTAACTCCTTCTTTCAGGGGCATGCACCGAGAGAGCAGACGCTCTCTAAGTTGAATCAGTATCTCGATAGCTTGAGTAGCGATCAGATGGTGTTGCTGGTGACCCATCAAGTGGTTATCTCCGCTACGACCGGGATATCACCGCCAAGCGGTGGGTTGGTTTTATTCAACTCAAGCACTGGTAAAGCGGAGTCCTGGAGATGGTAATGAAAGGCGTTGCGATCAGTCTGCTTGCTCTGTTTGGTACCAGTCTGGCAGAGGCTTACACGATCGAAAAGGTTGGCGGTGATATCTCCCACCCCTGGGGAGTGGCGCAGGTAAGCGAAACTGATGTCCTGGTGACTGCTCGAGCCGGTGCACTGTTGCGCATCAATCTTGAGACAGGTCTGCAGCGTGCTGTTCGACCTGTACCTCAGGTTGCTCGCTATCGTCAGGGTGGGCTGCTGGATGTGATCTATGATCAGCACTCCGCTCATGTCTATCTCTGTTACTCCAAGCCTGGCACGAATGGCACAGGGCTGGCGATCGCCCAAGGCCGCTTGGAGGATACCAAACTCACCGGCCTGAAAGAGATCTTTGAGTCTAACCACCGCTCAGGATCGGGCGTCCATTTTGGCTGTCGACTAGCGCTTCAAGGCGACTATCTGTTTGCCTCTCTGGGCGATCGTGGTGATCGTGACAACGCCCAGAATTTTACCAATCATGCGGGTTCTGTTTTGCGTCTTAATTTAACTCGCCCCGAGCGTGCCAACCATCAGAGTAGTTGGTTGCCTGAGCACTTCTCAGTGGGTCATCGTAATCCGCAAGGATTGGCTCTGCAGCCTCAAACCGGTCTTCTCTGGTCCCATGAGCACGGGCCACGTGGCGGTGATGAAATCAATCTAATTGAGCAGAATGGCAATTACGGCTGGCCCCTTGTCTCTTACGGGAAGGAGTATATTGGCGGTGAGATTGGGCTGGACTACTCACCTGAGGGATATGTCGACCCGCTGTGGATCTGGGATCCGAGTATTGCGCCCTCGGGTATGACGTTTTACACCGGCCAGATGTTTCCGGAGTGGCAAGGGGATCTGCTGGTCGGCGCTCTCAAATTCGCAAGCATCTATAGAGTAGAGTTTGACCCACAAACCAACAGACCTGTTAACGAAGAGCGTATGTTTAGCGGCGAGTTCGGTCGCGTACGGGATGTAGAAGAGGCGGCCGATGGGAGCCTGTTAGTGCTTAGCGATGCACCTAAGGGCGGTCTCTATCGAATCAGTCGCTAATACCTTGAAGTTCAACCCCGAGGGAGGCACTTAGCTCTGAGATCTGTGAGTTCACCCAGTTAGGATTAATGGGTCCCCAGCTCTCAATACGGTACTCGCCCTGGTTATTGCGAGCCGACTCGTCCTGCTGGAACTGACAGACAATACCAATATCGTCGAGATCTTTGATGCTGTCCTGTAGCGTACGCCGGGGCATACCGGTCAGCTTCTGTAGGCCGTTTAGGTTAGTAGGATGCTGTTGAATACACCAGGATATCAGGAGTTTGCGTTGAAAGGCTTTGGCTGATTTGGACTCTTTCAAAGCTGCACCTCGTTTTGGCTTAGCAGTGAGTTTTGGCCCGGCTCGTGCCGGTTCAAGCTGATACGATAGAGTGGAAAGCGTCCGCTCTCTCGGCGATCAGAGAAGAAGCGACGTAGAGCATTCTCTACCGTTGGAAAGGCCAACTGATCCCATGGGATTTCGTCTTCACTGAACAGGCGCACCTCGGAAGATTCGCTGGTGGGCCCAAACTCTGGCTGGAGCAGGCGGGATAGATAGAACATTTGTACCTGATTAACGTGGACGATAGAGGTGAGCGTGTAAAGCGATAGAATCTCGACTTTAGCGAGTGCCTCCTCCCAAGTCTCACGCATCGCTCCTTGTTCAGTTGTTTCGCCGTTCTCCAGAAAGCCGGCCGGCAGTGTCCAGTACCCTAAACGCGGCTCTATGTCGCGCTTGCACAACAGTACGCGGTCTTCGTAAACGGGAAGGCAGCCAGCAATAATGCGAGGGTTTGAGTAGTGGATGAGATCGCAGGCGGTACAGATATGACGTGGCAGGTGGTCGCCTTCTGGGATGCGCAACTCTACAGGGTTGCCGCATTCGCTACAGTAGTTCATGGGTCGCTTTCTACTTCGTCTATTATTGGTCCCCATTGTAGGCTCGAGAAGTTCTCTGCCTCAACCCCAAAGCCTGATTTTAGGCAGTAATGGGTGTAGGATTATCAATATGTTAAAACACATCGAACAGCGCCTTGATGACTACTCTCCCTGGACACTGAGCCGGGATGCGAAAGCGCGTGCCGAGGCTGGCGTCATCTGTCTACTGACTGATGAGACAGTGCCGGAAGTGATTCTGACAGTGCGTGCCGGAGCGCTCTCTACGCATGCAGGAGAGGTGGCGTTTCCGGGGGGGAAACGTGACCCTGAAGACGCTGATCTGCGTATTACCGCACTGCGTGAAGCGCAAGAGGAGATTGGTGTCGAGCCGCATCAGGTACAGGTGCTGGGTAAACTGAGTCAACTGCTATCAAAACACGAATTAGCAGTGACCCCCTATGTGGGTGTTGTTGCGCCAGACCTGCCGTTGCGCCCTAATCCAGGAGAGATTGATGTCATTTTTCGAACGCCTCTGGAGTTTCTGCTCGATCTGGACAATGCGCGCATGGATCGCTTCAAAATGATTGATGGGCGCACCCGTTTTGTGCCCTCCTGGAACTATCAAGGGTATGAAATTTGGGGGCTTACCGCCTGGGTGCTGGCTGAGCTTCTGAATGTTGGTCTTGATGCAGGTATACCGACACGCCCCCGTCCGGAACGCAGTGCATGATAGAGGTGGTTAAGCCTATCCCTAACCCTTGCCTGGGTATCTGTCAGCTTGATGAGCGCGACCTGTGTATCGCTTGCCTGAGATCCGGTATGGAGATCGCTGAGTGGGGTTTTCTAAGTGATGATGAAAAACGCGCCGTATGGGCGCGTATTCGACAACGTGAAGCAGGTGAACGAGACGATTAATCCTCGTCCCGTTCGAGAGCGACAACTCGTACGGTCTTGATAGTGTTCTCACTGATCTGTAGCGTCTCCATTCGGTAGTTGTCTACACGCATACAGACGTTACCCTCAGGCAGGGACTCGAGCGTCTCGATAATCAAGCCGTTCAATGTTTTGGGGCCATTGGTCGGGAGCTCCCAGCTGA
>Ga0102954_1000247_pt1 | contig 16356 bp, 13 predicted proteins | sample SalPonA_C_H2O_MG_FD_78511 | JGI IMG/M metagenome (GOLD analysis project Ga0102954, IMG submission 78511) | Water microbial communities from South San Francisco under conditions of wetland restoration - Salt Pond MetaG R2A_C_H2O_MG | ecosystem: Environmental > Aquatic > Non-marine Saline and... | reverse complement strand
TAATTCCTATATTAACTCTTTTAGGAATTACATTTGTAAGATTAAGTTTTGGACTAGACCACAATTTCAATACACCTTTAAATAAATCTTCATTATTTTTATTGACATCATTTGTTTTATCTTTACAAATAATTTTTGGTGTTTTAGGTTATATCGTAATGAAAAAACTAGGATATTTTGAAAAATACATTCACAGTGAAGAAAAATCTGCTGTGTCATTTGCTTTGATTTGTCCTGGTGTTGCATTTATGGTTTTTGGAATGTTTTTCATAAATTTAGGATTAACATATAATGATATTATTTCAAAATACTCAATTGCGTATTTTGTTTTAATGATTCCTTTTATGTTTATTCAATATAAAACTGTTTTATACTTCTTTAAACTAAACAAAAAATTTGCTTTCTAATAAGTTTTAACAAATAACAAAAACTACTATGTTACAATCTTTGAATTAATTTCAAGGATTGTGATTTGTTTTTAAAAACATTTTTTATACTAATAACTGCCCTATTCTTTAGTGCCTGTTCAAATACTAAAACTCAACTACCAATATCTTTTGACAATAAAGATTTCAATAACTTAACTTCAAAGGCAAATGCTAATTTTACAAAAGATTTAAAATCTAGTAAAAAAGAATTTTTAGAAAAATATTTTTGGGTTTGGAATTTAAAAGAGCTTACTTATTCAAAAAAAGAGGCAATGTGGGGTTTAGGATATAAAAATAGAAAAATATATCTTGAAAACCATAGAAGAGCTAGTAAAGAATGGTTTTCTATACAAATTAAAAACTCTAATTTTGAAAAGTATAACACCTTAAAACAAAAAGCAATAACACTAGTAAATACAAATTTAAGAGTTCTACCTACTGATTCTGTTTTGTTTTATAATCCCAATAAACCTGGAGAAGGTTTCCCCTTTGATTATAATCAAAACTCTTTACTAAAAATCAACACACCTTTGATAGCATCACACTATTCTAAGGACAAAGCATGGGTTTATGTTCAAAGTTCAACCGCAGGTGGATGGGTTTATAGTAAAAATATAGCTTTTGTTGATAATGATTTTATTAAAGAATTTAAAACAAAAGATTATTACGTATCAATTTTTGAAAAGTTCTTTTTATATGATAATGAGTTTAGAGAATATGTAAAAGTTGGTTCAATTTTTCCTAAAAAATATGGAAAATACATAATTGCTAAAAAACAAGACAATAACTATGCAAAAATTTATTTCACAGACATAAATAAAAGATTTGTCTCAAAATTCCCTTTAGAATTTAATCAAAAAAATATACAAAAACTTGCTTCACAATTTATTTATGAACCATATGGATGGGGTGGATTGAAAAACCATAGAGATTGTTCTAGCTTTACTCAAGACTTTTTTACAGTATTTGGAAAGTTTTTAAGTAGAAATTCTAGTGCCCAAAAATCTAATGGAAAATATTTAAGTATAAAAGAACTTTCAAATGAAGACAAAAAGGAATTTATTAGAAATAATGCCGTTCCTTTTTCTACTCTAATATACTTAAGGGGTCATATTATGCTTTATATAGGGATTAAAGACAATGAACCTTTAGTTATGCATAATATATGGAGTGTTAAATTAAAAGATTGGTTTGGAGAAGAATATAGACATATAATAGGTGAAACACAAATAACAACTTTAGAAGTAGGAAAAACATTAAATAATTTTGACGAAGAAAAAAACATTTTAAATAGAATCGAAGGAATCGTTTTACTTTAAATTTTGATATATTTAACTACTATATAATAACTTTTAAATCTATGGAGCTAAAATGGGTGTTTCTTTTAATATATTTGATAAATTCAAATTCAATCCTGCAAATTATAGAGTTTTAATTGTGGAAGATTCTAAGTCATTGAATGAAGTAATCTACAACAAATTTCTAGAATTTGGTTATCAATGCTATAGAGCTGATACTTTAACTGAAGCGCAATCAATTTTAGAAAATAATTCCATAGATTTTTTATTATTAGATATTAACTTACCTGATGGTAATGGTTATGACATTATAAACAAATATTCACTTTCAAAGTTAAAAATATTTGTTCTAACGAGTCAAGATGATGAACAAATGAGAGAAATATCTTTTCAAAAAGGTGTAATTGATTACATTGTAAAAGATAGAAATTTCTTTTTAAAACTTGATGGAGTTTCAGCAAATATAGAAAAAATAATTAAAAACATGAAATCTAATATTTTAGTAGTCGATGATTCAATTGTAATTAGAGAACAATTATCAGAAATACTAAAAAATAGAAATTACAATGTTTTAACTTTAGATAATGTAGATGATATTTTAGATACATTAGAAAACAATAAAATTGATTTGATGCTTTTAGATGTAAATATTCATGATAAAAATGGAATTGATTTTTTAAACAGTAATAGATCTAAAATAATAGATGAATTAGACATTCCTGTAATTATAGTTTCAGGAAGTAATGATACTCATATAGTAAGAGAAGGCTTAAGAGCAGGTGCTAAAGATATCATTAGAAAGCCATATATTATTGAAGAAATTGTTTTAAAAGTAGATGTAAATATAGATTATAAAAGAAAACAAGATGAATTAAACTATTTTCAATTTACACTTGAACAATATAAACATACGATAGAGAAAAATTTAATTCTCTATACAGTTGATAAATATGGATTTATAAAGTCATGTAATCAAAATTTTACAAATTTAACTGGATATACAAAAGATGAAATTATAAAGAAAAACCACGAGATATTTAAATCAGAAAACGAAAAATTTTATGTAACAACTTGGAATCAAATTACTTCATCTAAAAAGTCTTGGAAGGGTTTAATTATAAATGCAAAAAAAGATGGAAAGCCTTATTTTGCTGAAACAGTTGTAAATCCAATTAAAAATAAACAAGGAGAAATTATAGAGTATATCTTTTTATTAAAAGATGTATCAAAGGAAAAACTTCTTGAAAATTACGTAAAAAAGCTTACATCACAAAAATAAATTTGTGATGTAAATTCACTTTTAAAATTTATCTTTTCTCAAATAAATAATTCTATATACCATCGGTACATAATATAAGTTAAGTATTGTTGCCCATAATATACCAAATCCTAAAGCTACAGCCATAGGTTGTAAAATCAAAGATTGACCAGATGCAAAGAATATTAAACTGCTTAAACCTAATACTGTTGTTACAGATGTTAAAAGTATAGGTCTTAATCTCATCTTTGCATAGTAAACTAAATCTTTTAAGCTTTTAGCTTTTTTAATGAAGTCCATCATGATAATTCCATCATTTACAATAACTCCTGCTAATCCAACCATTCCTATCATACTTGGCATAGTTATATTTATTCCCATAATCATATGACCTATAATAACTCCTAAAATAGATAAAGGAATTGTTGAAATGATAATTAAAGATTTTACCATAGAATCAAACATCCAAACTAAGGCTATAAAGATTAATATAATAGCTATAATTGCAGCTTGTCCCATTTCCCTTTGTACTTTTTCATTTTCTTGTTGCTCACCTTTTATTTCTAAGAAAACATTATCTCTTAACTCTTTAAGGGTATTGTCAAGCTTTAAATAAACATCTGAAGACGTAACATCTGTTAATGATGCAGTAACACTAATAATTTGATTAGAATCTTCTTTAAATATTTGTGAATATGCAGGAATTTTTATAAACTCTGCAATATCCTTTAATAATACCTTTGAGCCACTTGCAGTTGTAACTTCAAAGTTATCTAAACTTTCTAAACTATCTTTGTCTTTACTTTCAAAAACCACATCAACAATACCATTTTCATCAAACATTTTTGAATATGAACTTTTCATATAATTAGGTCTTAATTCATTTAAAATAGATTGTTCAGTTACTCCTAGATTTTGTCCATATGAATTTACTTTGAATTTAATTTCATAGTTACCTACTAAAGCATCATCTGCAATATTTGAAACTCCATCTATTTTAGACAATGAATCTTTTAAAGTCTTTACAGCATCTCTAACCTTTTGATTATCTCCAAAAACAGCTATTTCTATATCATTTTTTACAATTCCTGTTTGAGGAACAAAAACTTTTATTTCATCAAATCTATCTGATTGTAAATCTTCTTGTAATATATCTTTTAATTTTATTTCAATATCTTGAGCACTAATCGTTCTTTTCATATTTTCGTCATCATATTTAGGTGATAAGTATGGATTAATATAGATTTCAAAGAAATTTTGTGGAGCTCTTTCATAAAGATTTACAAATATTTGAAAATAAAATTCTTCATATTGAGGTTGATTTTTCCCATCTAATTTAAAACCAGTTACTGATGTTACAGAATCAACTGTTTTTCCAAAATCCAGTTCCTCCATAATCTTTCTTTCTAATGCATAAACCATTTCTTCAGTTTGCTCAATATCTTTTCCAACACCAACAGAACCTGATACATAAACTTGAGTTGAATCAAAAGTAGGCATAAACTTAAACTTTTGTTGACTTCCTAATATAAAAGTTCCTGCTAATATAACTCCAATAAACAATGCTAATGCTAAGTATCTACCTTTTAATAAAGTTTCTAATATCTTTCCATATAAATTGTAATTAAAGTCCCATACTTTATGAGATTTTCTATCTTCATGGCTTACTTTTAAAATTTGTTTAGCATGTAAAGGTAAGAAGAAAAATGCTTCTAGAAGAGAACTAATAAGTAAAATAGAAATCATAATAGGTAAGATTTGCATAAACTTACCTGTTTGTCCTGTCATTAATAAAATTGGTAAAAACGCAAATATAGTTGTTGCTGTTGCTGTTAAAACAGCAGGGTACATCTCAATAGCACCATCACGTGCTGCTGTATATTTATCTTTTCCCATTTCCATATGACGATAAATATTTTCACCAACTACAATTGCTTCATCTACAAGCATTCCAAGGGCTATTAAAGCACCTAAAAGGGAAAGCATATTTAAACTATAACCTAAATAATCAGCAAATACTAATCCAATCATAAATGAAGTAGGAATACCAATAGCAACTACTAAAGCAATTCTAAAGTTTATAAACAATAACAATGCTAAAAATAGTAATCCAAGTCCAAAAAGAATATTCGAAACAACAGTATTAAGTCTATTTTTTATCCAAATAGATGTATCAATATAAGTATCAAACTTTAATTCACTATATCTTTTTTCAAAATCTTTAGTTATTTGTTTTATTTCCTTAACTAAATCAATTGCGTCTCCATTTACACCTTTGTTTATACTAACAGCAATATTTGTATTAGCATTATAGTGTGACTTATCAGCTACATCGCCTAGTGTAAATTTTACATCAGCTATATCGCTTAAATATAAAGATTGATTGGAAACTCTAATAAGTGTATTTTTTATATTTTCAATCTCTTTTTCACCATTAAATGTAGAAAGATAATAGTGTTTAGCTGTATCTTTTATAATTCCAGCTGGAAAAATAGTAGTTAAATTAGATATTTGATTTATTACTTCTGTTTTTTGTAAGCCATAAGCTTTAATTTTTTCATCATTAAATATGATTCTTAATTCTCTATCACTTTGACCAAAAACAGAAACTTGAGATAGGTCTTTTAGCTTCATTACTTCAGCTTTAACCTCTTTTGCAACCTCAATTAAATATTCCCTAGAGTGATCATTAGTTTTTGAATAAACAGCAACTGTAATTAAAGGAAAAGAGTGTTCAATTGCTTTTACAGTGGGTTCATCCATATCACTTGGAAGATTTGGCTTTATTTTTGTAATAATATCTTTAACATCTTCAACTTCATCTTGCGCTTCATAACCATCTTTTAACTCAACCATGATATTAAACATACCATTTTTAATAGTAGATGAAATTTTATCAGCACTACTTAATGCTAATAATTCATCTTCTATGTCATTAACGGCAATCTTATCTAGTATTTCAGAACTTGCACCTGAATAATAACCACTTATAGAAATGGCATCTAAACTAGACGGTGGAAAAATCTCTTTTGGGATTTTAAAATAAGAAAAAACTGCAAGTATGAATAAAAAGAAAAGTAAGAAATGATTTAATATTGGTTTTTTTAAACTAAAGTCTATTATTGAACTTATCATTATTTATCATTTTCCTCTAATAAGGGATTTAAAAGTAGAGAATCAATAATTTGATTTTTAAATTTCATATCTTCAAGTTGTTGTTCTAAAAATCTATTTTCTTCTTGTAATGAAATATAATGGGCATAAAGTTTATTTATGTCTTTACTCATATAGTAAATATTATTTCTTAAATATATTTTTGGAATAAATAAAACTATTGCAAGCATTAATGCTAATAAGACAATTAATAATGCATTTCTATGATTTATTTTAATCAAATTTAAAAACCCTTAATTTTGAACTTCTACTTCTTGGATTTTGTTTTATTTCATCTTTTGTAGGAATGATAGGCTTTCTTGTAACAACTTTTCCTAATGAATGATTATTACCACATGTACATCTAAAAGCTTCAGGAGGACAAATACAAGATTTACTCCACTTTTTAAAGTAGTTTTTAACTATTCTATCTTCTAATGAGTGAAATGAAATTATAGCAACTAAACAATCTTTAGGTTTTATACTTTCAATAGAGTCAAACAATCTTTCTAAAACACCTAGTTCATCATTTACTTCAATTCTTATACCTTGAAAAGGTAAAGTAGCAGGATGAATCTTTCCTTTGTGCATTTTTTTAGATATAAAATCAGATAACTCTTTAGCACTACTAAATGGTCTGTTGTTTGCAATTAAAGAGGCTAGTTTTTTGTATTCTCTAACTTCTCCATACTCTTTAAAAACCCTTTCTAAATCCATTTGTGAATAGTTATTAACTACAAATGATGCATCTAGTGTTTGGTTTTGATCCATTCTCATATCAAGAACTTCACTATTAAAACCAAAACCCCTCTCTTCTTTATCTAACTGTAAAGATGAAACACCAATGTCTGCTAATATTCCTCTAATTTTATAGTTTTCATAGGTTTTTAGTACATGTTCAAAGTTACCTTTATTGAAAATTACCCTATTTTCATAATCTTTTAATCTATTTGCACTGAATTCTAAGGCTTCATCATCTTGATCATTACAAATTAAATGTACATTCTCATTTTGAGCCAATAGGCCTGAACTATGACCTGCATAACCAGTTGTACAATCTATTATGTATCCATCATCTATTTCTTCAAATACTTCTAAAACTTCATTATATAAAACAGGTATATGAGGTATATCCATTAAAACAGTCCTTATTATTATTACTATATAATAGCGAAAAAATTATTTGAGGCATTTTAAAATGGTAGACAACGCAATAGTAAGTCAATTAACTGACCTTTCTTTAACAATGTTTAGAAAAAACTTCTTTGGAATATACCACGGAGCAATTTCAGCTAAACTTGACCATGAAACTTTTGTAATTAATACAAGAGACGCAATCTTTGATGAAATGTCAACTAAATCTTTTTGTGAATTAAATTTAAACAAACAAGATTATAGATGGAACATAGCAAGTATTGAATCATTTGTTCACTCTACTATCTACTCAAATATTCATGAAGCAAAATTTATTGCCTTTGGAATGCCAATTTACACAACTGCTTATACATTAGAGCATGACCATATTAGATTTGAAGATTATTTTGGTGCTACAACTTTTGGTCAAATTGAAATTTATGATCCAGGTGATTTTAAAACTTGGTATGATAGAAATTCCTTAGAAGTTACAAGATACTTAAAAAAATCTAGAAATAATACTATGGTAATAAAAGGTGTTGGAACTTACATTTATGATAGAGATCTAACAGAACTTGTAAAGAAGGTTGCTATACTCGAGAATTCATGTAGATTATTAAGTACAAAAAGTAGTTTTACTTAAAAAAATCATCAAAAATAACAAATTTTAACTATTTTTCCCTAGAAAGTCCTATATATGGTGATTTTTAAAGCTTTTTTAAAGGTTTGATAGTATAAAGTTTATAAATTTAATTTAAAAAAGGAGTTCTTGGTATGAACAAAGCAGAATTTATCGATGCAGTAGCAGAGAAAGCAGGATTATCAAAAAAAGACGCAAAGGGTGCAGTTGATGCTGTATTAGATACTATTACAGATGCATTAGTTAAAAAAGAATCAGTTAGTTTCATTGGATTTGGAACATTTACTACTTCTGATAGAGCAGCTAGAACTGCAAAAGTTCCTGGAACTGATAGAACTGTTGATGTACCAGCTACTACTGTTGCTAAATTTAAAGTTGGAAAAGCTTTAAAAGAAGCTGTAGCTAAGTAATTAAAAAATATAAAAATACACGCGAACTTATTTTTAGGCAAGTTTAAAACTTGCCTTTTTTTATGCCTAATTTTGTTTAGAAAGACTTATTGTAGTCAAAATCCCATTTTTATTATTTTCCATTTTTATAAAACCATTCATAGAATTTTCAATAATCATTTTACACATATATAATCCAATACCTGTACCATCTGCCTTATGCTTTGTAGTAAAATATGGTTCAAATACTCTATCTAAAATAGATTCATCAATTCCACCTGCATAGTCTTGTAAAGAAATTACAACTCTATCATTTTCTAAATACAAATCAATATCAATTGTTTTATTTTGAATTTCATTTTCTGTATATGCATCATAGGAATTTTTAAGAACATTCATAATAACTTGCATTAGCTCATTTTTATAATTATTTATTTCAAGTTCATTTGATACATTAATTTTTATATCTATATTTTTGTCGTTGATTGTTTCTTTGAAAAATTTCACTGAATCATTAATGAAACTTTTTATTTCAAAAACCTGTTTACTTTTATCTGGTTTAAAAAAGTTACTAAAGTCTTCAATAGTCTCACTCATTTTTTGTATTAAAAAATCACTTTTTTCAAAAAATCTTTCATAAAAAGCCTGATCAATAGTTTGACTATCATATTTAATATGTAAATTAGTAATTAAACTTCCTAGGGCATTTAAGGGTTGTCTCCATTGATGTGCAATATTTCCAACCATTTCTCCCATTAAAACCATTTTTTCTTGTTGAATAATTATTTTTTGCTGATCGATAACTTTTTGTTTTAAAGAAATCTTTTCATAAACTTCCATGATTTTATCAAATAATTTATCTACAAATATGGGTTTGATTATATATCCATCAACTCCTAAATTTATTGCATCTAATAAGTGTTCACTATCATTATGTGCTGTTACTAAAATAATAGCTTGTTCTGGATTTATTTCTTTTATTTTTTTAGCTAATTCTATACCATTCATTTGAGGCATATTAATATCACTTAAAATAATATCTATTTTATTGTTTTTATATGTTTCTAAAGCTTCTTTTCCATCAGCACAAATAAAATTTTCACTAGATACCCTGTTAATAAACATAGATATACTTTCTCTAGTAACTTGTTCATCATCAACAAATAATATGCTTGGTTTTCTTTCTTGCAACTTTACTCCAATTTATAAATACTTTCTTTTTAAACAAATAACTTTTGCTACATTTGATATTTTCTTAGCAATATTAATAGTAAACTTACTATCATTTATTAATGAAGTAGCCATATTACTATCAATCAAGTTATTTCTAATAAGCTTATCTATTCTTCTATTTTTGATATAATCTAATTTATCTAATTTATCTTTAGATTTAATAATTTTTTCATTGTAATCTTTCTCATTTTCACAATCTTTCAATTTTTCTAACAGATTTATGATATTAATAATATTAAACCTTAATTTATTATATTGTTTTTTTATATTTTTGTTCGGGCTATCTATATATTTATTTAAGTTTTTTTGTAAATTTTTTATATCTTTTATTGCTTCAACTAAATCTCTACAAACTAATTTTATTTTTGCTACATCATTTTTTTGCTCAAAATCCATATTCTCTTCATAAATAGTTGCATAATACATAATATCACTATATAAATATTTTATTCTTTTATTGTAAAAATCATCTACATCTGTGTCTATTAATTCATGGTTTGAAAGTACTATTTTTCTAAGATTCTCTTTTCCGAAATAATCATGTCTATGAAGATTTAAAGAGTGAGAAATAACCTCAATTGAACTATCATACAACCTATCCATTTCTTTTGTAAGTGCATTTAATGCAACCGATGGTACATCTTTATGGTTCATTTCTAAGTATATTGCCCTAGTATAAATAGATTTTTTTTCTACAATAAATAGACCATTTAAAAACTCTACTAATTTTTTTGTAAACGGAACAACTAATAAAACACCAATAATATTAAATAAAGTATGAAATATAGCTAGCTGTAACACATAGTTATCTTTAGCTATACCAAAAGCTTCAGATATATTTAATACTACTTCCTCTAATTGATATAAAAAAATAATTGCAAATATTGCAGTAACAGCATTAAATATTAAATGGGCAACAGCTAATCTTTTACCATTTTCATTAGATGCTAAAGAACCTAATACAGCAGTTATAGTAGTACCTATATTTGCCCCTATTGCTAATTCTAATGCATTTATATAGATTATTTGATTAGTAGCTAAAGCTGTAATTATTAATGCTAAAGTTGCACTACTAGATTGTAAAATAACCGTAGCAAACATTCCTATTAAAACATAAACAATTACTCCTAAATAGCCCTCCATTGCATAATTAGCTAAGTTTATACCGTCTTTTAGTGTTTCAAAACCTTCTTTCATGTAACTAATACCAAGGAATACAAAACCTAATCCAATTAATACATAACCTATACCATTTAATGTTTTATGTGAAATAAACTTAAAAATTACACCTATAATTAACATAGGCATTGCAAAACTTGCTATATTAATTTTTAAACCAAATAAACTAACGAGCCAAGTTGTTGCCGTTGTTCCAATATTTGAACCAAAGATAACACCTATTGCGCCACTTAAAGAGATTAATCCTGCTCCTAAAAAGGATATAACAATAATAGAAATTAAAGAGGAACTTTGAATAATTGAAGTTGTAATAATACCCGTTGAAATAGATTTTAAAAGATTATTAGTACTATTTTGTAGAACTTTTTCAAGGAAACCTCCTGAAAAAATTTTAAATCCATCTTCCATAAAAAACATACCAATAAGAAAGATTGCGATACCAAAAATAATTACTTTAGAATCATCATTTATAAAAATCAATATACTAACAAAAATTAAAAATGCTATGAATAAAAGTTTTTTATACATGATATTATCCTAAACTAATACTTTATTTATTTCCTCTTTTAAGAGAATTTTATCAAATGGCTTACTTAATTGAATATCAAAATCTTTTACTAGTGGATTGTCTAAATGCTCTTGTTTATTAGATATTATAGCAATTTTAGAGTTAATATTATTTAATAAGTTACAAATTTCTTCAATATTAAAATTTGAACTATCTATAATTATTAAATCAAACTCATCATCTTTTATCTTAGTTTTGATTTCATCTAAACTAGATACTTGAGTTAAATTACTTTGCTTTTTCATTTCAATTACAAATTGCATAAAACTAAGTGGATCTTGATTTAAAAGCAATATTTTTTTCTCTGTTTTAATCTCTAAAGGTTTAACATTTGTTTTTAAATCTACAGTTTTTTCTAAAATAGTTTTTTCTATTTGTTTAGTTTCTGCCTGAGTTTTTCTAGTATTTAAGTCCCTTGAAACTGTGGCTTTGTAATCTTTTATCTCTTCATCTGAATTAATTGAGATATCTTTTGATAAATACACTTTAAAAGTTGTTCCAACACCTTCAAAACTATTTACAAAGATTTCTCCATGCAACATTTTAGATAACTCTTTAGTAATAGACAATCCTAATCCTGTTCCCCCAAACTTTCTATTAATAGTTCCATCAGCTTGTTTAAATCTATCAAATATATTTGGTAACTTATCAGAACTAATTCCTATACCATCATCTTTAACTATTATTAAAATACTGTCATCATTGTCTTTAACATCAATGTAAATACCACCATCTTTAGTAAATTTGATTGAGTTATTAACTAGGTTTTTTACAATTTGTTTAATTCTCATTGAATCACTTATTATAGTATTTAAAGTATCTTCAACATTTAATTCAAACTTTAAACCCTTTGAAATAACTTGAGGCTCAAACATTTCATATATTTCATTAAATAAATCTTTTACAATAATATTTTCTTTTGTAATTACAAGTTCCCCTGCTTCAATTTTAGAAATATCCAAAATATCATTGATTAAGTAAAGTAAATCATTTCCACATGAATTAATAATTTGTAAATTTTTTACTTGTTTATCATCTAATTTACCTTGTTTGTTTTTCATCATAACCGATGAAATTACATTGATTGAATTTAAAGGTGTTTTTAACTCGTGACTCATGTTTGCAAGGAATTCATCTTTGTGAATATTAGCTTGAATTAAAGCATTTTTTTGTTTTCTAAGTTGGTCACCTAACTCTTTTAGTTTCTTGTTTCTATTTTTTAAATCCTTAAGCATACGAAACATAGATTTTGCTAGTATTCCTATTTCATCTTTTCTATTTTGATAGGGAATAATTGGGTTTTTATTTTGTCCAATTTCCCTTGCAGCTTCTGTTAAACTTGTAAGCATCTCTGTTAATTTATGACCAATAATATATGATAAAATTGTAGATATTAATATTTCAATTAAAATAATGATATAGGTAATTGTCTTGTTTTCATTGATAATTTGCTTATTTTTAGTAATATCAAATATTATATACAAAGAGCCTAAAAAAACTTCTTCATCATATATATCATCTTTAAATAATACAAAATGCTCATCACCAAATGAAATATTTTTTCTTCCATTAAGTCTTAATAACTCTTCAATATTACCATGCTCAAAATTATATTTTGTAGTAAGAATATTATTTTCATTATCCAACACAATTATAGTATTTACATATTCTAATTTGTCACTATTTAAGAAGAAATTATCTAAAGTAGCAATATCTTTGATACTTAAAGGTACTCTTATAAGTTGTTTTAATAGTTGAACGTTTGAATCTACTGTTTGATTTATAAGATTGTTTGTAGAGTTTTTTATAGCTGAAAAGTTTGTAACTACTATCAGTAATATAAAAAATATTTCTAATAAAACAAAAGAGAATATAAACCTATATTTAAATGTCATACAACTCTCTTACTTAACATTAATTGCTTTTATAGCATCATACTCATTTGTTTGAGTTTCAATAAATTTTTTAATACTTAATATTTTAGATAACTCAGGGGGCATATTTAAAAATGCTGTTTTTATTTTTTTTACATCTTCGATATTCATTTTTGGATGATAAGCAATAGGATGAGATGGGTATTTTTGAGTTTCATAAACTACATGAATACTTTCTTTATCACTTGAAGCTTTAAAATTATTGTAAGTTCTTACAATTCCACCACCTAAATCTCCAATATTTCTAGCCACACCTTTATATACAGAATCATGTGAGTTTACATATAAAACTTTTCCTTCATTGTCTACATCAAAATCAAATTTTTGTTTTAACTCAAATTTAGTTAATAATGTTGCTGCAAATGCGTTTGGTGCAGGAAATAAGAAAGTTTTGTTCATTAAGTTTTCTTTTGAAAATTCAAAGTTTTCATTTTTTGAAAGCATTATACCTACGATTTTTTTATTTGCTCTTGTAAATGCTTCATATCCTTGTTTTTTGTTTGCAACCGTAAAGTGATAAGGATTCATATAAGAAATATCATATTTACCTGCATATAATTCTTTTTCAAATTTAGGAATAGAGTTTTTAGTTTTAAATACTATATTTAGTCCAGTCTCTTTTTTTAAGTAGTCAGTTATTTTAACCCATTTTTTTGAAAGTATAAGTGGACTTTGTTGAGGAACAACACCTAAAGATATTTCATTTGATAAACCAAAAACAGCTATCAATGACAATGCAAGTATTTTTTTCATAAGGACCCTTGTGTTACAAATCTTAATTAACATTAATTATATCTATATTTTTATTAACTTTTCACTATTAAATAACTTGACTAATTTAGTAAAGTGTTACTTTTCTAAATAGTTTTAAAATAAATGGTAAAAATGAAACCTTTACTAATGGGTTTAATAGATTTATCATCTATAATAAACCTATAAAAAAACAAATAATAAGGTCTAAATAATGAACGATAACATTCATAGAGAAAAATCTTTATCAATGACAATGTTAATGACTCCAGATAAAGCTAACTTTTCAGGTAAAAATGTTCACGGTGGTGAAATTTTAAAAATGCTTGACCATGTTGCTTATGCTTGTGCTGCTAGATACACAGGTAATTATGCTGTAACATTATCAGTTGATATGGTTTTATTTAAAAATCCAATTAAAATTGGTTCTTTAGTAACATTTCATGCATCAGTAAACTATACAGGTAGAACTTCAATGGAAATTGGTATAAAAGTAATTTCTGAAGATATCAAAGACCATACGATAAAAAATACTAATGTATGTTACTTCACAATGATTTCTGTTGACGAAGAGGGAAATACAACTCCTGTTCCAAAATTAGAATTGAATACAGAAGATGAAAAAAGAAGATATAATGACGCTATAAAAAGAAGAGAATACAGAATGTCTACAAGACACGCTAAATAATCTTTTTAGAAGTCACATCTATAAAAAAGGGGAAGATTTATATATCTTCCCCTTTTTTATTAGTTTAAATTTATTAGTTTAAAGTCAAAAATAAATTATTATTTTTGAACTTTAGTTTCTAAATAATCTTCATAAGAACCTTTGAAATCTACAATAGATCCACCAGGTTGAATTTCAATTATTCTATTTGCAAATGCATCTAATAATTCCCTATCGTGAGAAACACAAATACAAGAACCTTCGTAATCTAATAGACCCTCACCTAAAGCAATAATTGCTTCTAAGTCTAAGTGGTTTGTTGGTTCATCTAAAATCATAAAATTTGGTTGTTCTAACATGATTTTCGATAACCACATTCTATGTTTTTCTCCCCCTGAACAAGAATCAACTTTTTTCTCTTGTTCTTGACCGTTGAATAACATTCTTCCTAAACAGTTTCTGATTTCATTAATATCAGCGTCTCTATCAAAGTTTCTTAACCAATCATATAAAGTAATATCACCGTTAATAATATCAGTGGCATTTTGAGGGAAATATCCGTTTTGAATAGTTGCACCCCAGTGAACTTCACCAGAATCAGGTTTTACATTTTCAACCATAATTTCACAAAGTGTAGTTTTACCAATTCCATTTGGTCCAATTAAGGCAATTTTATCACCCTTTTCAACTGTTATTGAAACATCATTTAACACAGTTTCACCGTCATATGATTTAGAAACATTCTTAACCATTAACAATTCTTTACCAACTTCTCTTTTTTGTTTAAAGATAATAGATGGATCTCTTCTTGAAGATAGTTCAATTTTCCCTACATCAAGTTTATCAAGTTGTTTTTGTCTAGAAGTTGCTTGTTTTGCTTTAGAAGCATTTGCACTAAATCTAGCAATGAACTTTTCAAGCTCTTCTTTTTCTTTTTGTTTTTTACTCATATCTGTTTGTGCTTGTTTAGCTAAAACAGTTGAAGCAATATACCAATCATCATAGTTACCTGTAAACTCTCTAATTTGTTTATAGTCAACATCTAAAATATGAGTACAAACTGCATTTAAGAAGTGTCTATCGTGAGAAATAACTACCATAGTTCCATCGTGGTGTTGAAGTTGGTTTTCTAACCAACCAATTGTTTCAATATCTAAGTTATTCGTAGGCTCATCTAAGAATAATACATCAGGCTTTGGATATAAAACCTGTGCAAGTAAAACTTTAAATTTATCTCCACCTGTTAAAGTACTCATTAAATCAGTGTGAGTAGAAGCAGGGAATCCTAAATCTTCTAAAATTTTAGTGATTTTTACATCATATTCGTAAGTTGGATCTTCTTCAACACATACAATTTCTAATTCTGCTAATCTATTATTTACTTCATCAGTAAACTCAGGACTCATATAAAGCTCTTCTTTTTCTTTGATTGCATCATATAATCTCTTGTTACCTAATAAAACTGTATCAAATAAAGAATACTCTTCATATGCAAATTGGTTTTGTGATAATGTACCAACTTTTTTACCATTTTGAACTTGAACTTCACCCTCAGTTGCATCCTCATGCCCTGAAAGAATCTTTAAAAATGTAGATTTACCAGCACCATTTGCACCAATTAAACCATATCTTTTTCCAGTATCAAGTTTTAAGTTGATATCTTGAAATAATACTCTTGAACCATAAGCTTTTTTAAGATTTACCGTTTGAACCATCAATTAAACC
>Ga0102954_1000245_pt1 | contig 16396 bp, 17 predicted proteins | sample SalPonA_C_H2O_MG_FD_78511 | JGI IMG/M metagenome (GOLD analysis project Ga0102954, IMG submission 78511) | Water microbial communities from South San Francisco under conditions of wetland restoration - Salt Pond MetaG R2A_C_H2O_MG | ecosystem: Environmental > Aquatic > Non-marine Saline and... | reverse complement strand
TTTGTTCTTTTATCTTATTAAAATGTTTTTTTATCTTTTTTTATTGTATTATTTCATACTTTTGAAACCAAATTATTTTACTTATACACTTATGTTTTAATGTGAGCTTATTATTTACTAACAATTTATTTTTACTTTCATTTCATTGGTTTCTTATTACATATATTTTAATTTAGGATTTTATTTTGTTACAAATAAGCAATAATATATATTGCGACAGTTTATTTGAAAATATTGAATTGGAAAATAAGCTATTGGCAAATCAATACAATGATTATCCCTTTATGATAATAAAAAACTTTTTATCAGATGAGATGTGTAAGGATATTATTAATGATATAAAAAAACACAACGACTATGTAAAAGCTCAGATACTTATTAATGATACAAATATAATTGATTCAAAATTGAATGAATCATTTAGAAAAACAAATTTATATGAATTAAATGAAGATTTTCTTACTATTTATAAAAATAGATTTAGAGATTTTACAATTGATATTGAAAAATTTTTTAACTTAATTATCACAAATAGTACTGATGTTCAAGTTTTAGAGTACCATAAAGACTACTACTATAAAAAGCATGCTGATGATTCAAGTGAATTAGTAGATAAATCTAACAATACAGTTGATTTTAAATGTATAATGCCACAAAGAAAATTATCTTCTGTGTTGTTTACAACTAATTATAGTAATGAAATAACTGATAGTTACTCATTTAATGGTGGTGAGTTATTATTTAACTATTTATATGATAATGAAAAAAATACCTATTCTTTTAGACCGAAAATGGGTGATTTAATAGTATTTCCTAGCAATCCAATTTTTTCCCATGAAATTTTAAAAGTTAAAGAAGGTTATAGATTAACATTAGTTCAATGGCATGATGCTATAATTAATTAAAAAATGGATTTTAAATGTCAATTGATGATAAAGTAAAATGGGAAAAGAAATATAAGAGTGATAAAAACTTATTAGAGAAAAGACCGGCTAGTCACAAATATAATATTATATTAAAACTATTAGATAGTGGTAAAGTTTTAGACTTAGCATGTGGTGCTGGAAGAAATACTGTATTCTTATCTAAAAAGGGTTTTTATGTAGATGCATATGATATTTCTTTAACTGCTTTAAATAATATAGATTCTATGAATTTAGACAATGTAAATACATATGAATTTGATTTAGATGAATATAATCCTAAAAATTTAGATTATGATTTAGTAGTTATGACTAATTTTTTAGATAGATTGTTGATTAATAAAGTTTCTATACAGATGAAAATCAATTCATATTTTTTTATTGAAACTTATATGAATCATGAAATTAATGAGAAAAAAAATTCTAATCCTGATTTTTTGTTAGCAAAAAATGAATTGAAAGAGTTTTTTAATAATGACAAATTTGAAATTTTAGATTATGATGAATTTGAAAATGAATCATATGAATCTTTTAAAATGATGAAGCAATCAATTTTAGTAAAAAAATTAAAGGTATAAGTAAATGAATGGACAAAAAAGAATCAACATAAAGCAAGGTGCTAAAGTTAAAATAGTTTTAAAAGAAGATCAAAGATCAGGTAAATTAACAGAAGGTGTTGTAAAAAATATTTTAACAAATTCACCTACTCATCCACATGGAATTAAAGTAAGACTTCAAGATGGACAAGTCGGAAGAGTTAAAGAGATATTATAATTTAAAAGGCAATAATTATATATTAACCAATAGATAAATATCATATAATTTATTTAAAAACGAGGAATTAGTATGAAAATTTTATTTATCTTTGCTCTACTAGCTCAAAGTTTTCTTTTTGCAATGAATGAAAGAGAAACTAATCTATTTAAACTACTTAAAACAGACAATCACTTTGCTATGATAAGACATGCTTATGCACCAGGTTTTGGTGATCCGGATAATTTTAATTTGAATATTAGAAATACACAAAGAAATTTAAATAATGAAGGTATTAATCAAGCTAAGAGATTAGGTGTACTATTCAAAAAAAATGGAATAGTTGAAGCTGACATTTATTCAAGCTATTGGTTTAGATGTTATGAAACTGCAACGTACATGAATTTAGGTAATGTGAAAAAGCACAATGGATTAAACTCTTTTTTTGAAGATCATTTTGATGAAAATGAAACATCAAAAATATTAAAAGATTGGTTAAGAAATAAAAACATCACTAAACCGCTTATTTTAGTTACGCACCAAGTTAATATTAGTAACTTAACTAATAGATATGCTAGTTCAGGAGAAATAGTTTTTGTAAAGAAATTAGGTAACGATAAATTTAAAGTTGTAGGTAGTATTGATACAATGAAATAATAATAAATTTTGATTGATTAAATAGTGGCTCCGGCACCTGGATTCGAACCAGGGACCAAATGATTAACAGTCATCTACTCTACCGCTGAGCTATGCCGGAACTTGTATAAAGAAATATTATTGATGTAGTGGCTCCGGCACCTGGATTCGAACCAGGGACCAAATGATTAACAGTCATCTACTCTACCGCTGAGCTATGCCGGAATCTAAATCAAATAATATATACAACTAATAAATAAATGGCTCCGGCACCTGGATTCGAACCAGGGACCAAATGATTAACAGTCATCTACTCTACCGCTGAGCTATGCCGGAATCTATTCGTTAATTGGGCTGGAATTATAATAAAAATTAATTAGTTTGTCAAGGGTTTATGAAGTTTTTTTTTAAATTCATCATAAATCTTATGATGAACCTAAAAAATAGAGTTTTTATTAAGATTTTTTAGAAACTCTTTGACACTCTTTTACAAAGTGAATTGCATTTTCAACTGGAACATCAGGTAAAATTCCATGACCTAAATTAAAGATATGTCCTTCACCACCCATAATGTTTTGAATAGCTTCAACACATTCTGTTGTTCTTTCTTTAGAGTATAATCTAGTTGGCTCCATATTTCCTTGAAGAACATATTTTTCTCCAAGTTTTTCTTTTGCTAATGCCATTGGAGTTCCCCAATCTACCCCAAATACATCAAAGTTTCCATATACTAAACCTCTTTCAATAAATGCTGCTACACCTTTTGGGAACATGATAATAGGAATATGAGGATATTTACCTTTAATATATTCAGCAATTTCAACCATATAAGACCATGAAAATTCATCATATTTACCAGGTTCAATAGCTGCTGCCCATGAATCAAAGATTTGAACAACATCAGCACCTGCTTGAATTTGTTTCTCTAAATATAATTTTACAATATCAGTTACTTTTCTTAAGATGTTGTGTAATAACTCAGGATTAGAGTACATCATTTTCTTACATACATTATATGTTTTAGTTCCTTGACCTTCTATCATATATGTTGCTAGTGTCCAAGGTGCTCCTGTAAAACCAATAAGTGCTTTATCTTCAGGTAATTGTTGTTTCAACAATTTAATAGTTTCATAAACATATGTAAGTTTATTTGCAGCTTCTTCTCCACCAATTAAAGCATCAACATCTTCTTGAGTTTTAATTGGATCTCTAAATACTGGACCTTCACCTTTAATAAATTCTAAGTGCATCCCCATTTCGTTTGGAATTACTAAAATATCACTAAATAAAATTGCAGCATCAACTCCAACTATATCTAAAGGCTGAATAGTAACTTCAGCCGCCATTTCAGGGTTATGACATAGATTTAAAAAATTACCTGCTTTTGCTCTAACAGCCATATATTCAGGTAAATATCTACCTGCTTGTCTCATCATCCAAACGGGAGTATATGGAGTAGGTTTCCTAAAACATGCATCTACAAAAATTTTTGACATTAATTTTTTCCTTTAGAAGACTTTGGTAATAAAGCCTTTATATTTTTATTTGGATGAATTAAAATTCATTCTCCATTTCAATCCATTTTAAAGCAATTCTAACAGCATTTGTAGCCGCACCTACTCTAACTTGATCAGCAACATTAAAGTAGTGAATTACATTTTCAGCATAAATATCTCTTCTAATTCTACCAACATAAGTAATATCTGTATCTGTAGAAATAATTGGCATTGGGTATAAGTTGTTTTCTAAATCATCTACCACTTCTACATTTTCAAAATTAGACAGTGCATTTCTTACTTCATTTACATCAACAACAGTATTATCTTCAAATGTTACTGTTAATGATTCTGAGTGACTTCTTAAAACAGGAACTCTAACACAAGTTGCAGCAACTTGAATCTGTTTTTTCATGATTTTTTGTGTTTCTAGAACCATTTTCATCTCTTCTTTAGTGAAACCATTTTCTTTAGCTACATCAATTTGAGGAATAACATTTAAAGCGATTTGATGAGCAAAAGCATTCTTTTCAGAATCATCTAATTTAAATGCAAAGAAATCTTGCATCTGTTTTACAAGTTCTTCCATACCAGTTTTACCAGCACCTGAAACAGCTTGATAAGTTGATACATCTACTCTTTTAATTCCATATAAATCATCTAAAGGTTTTAAAGATAATACCATTTGGATTGTTGAACAATTTGGATTTGCAATAATCCCTGATTCTCTCCATGAAACAATATCTTCTGGATTAACTTCAGGTACAACTAATGGAACTGTTTCGTCCATTCTAAAGTGACTTGTGTTATCAATTACAACAGCACCTGCTTCAACAGCATATTTTGCAAATTTTTCAGAAATACTACCACCTGCACTAAAAAATGCAATTTCAACTTCATTTTCTTCAAATGATGTTTCAGTTAATTCTAAAACAGTATATTCTTTATTTTTATATTCAACTTTAGACCCAGCACTTTTTGCACTAGCTAAAGGAACAATATTATTAACAGGAAAGTCATAAGCTTCTAAAACTCTTAATAGTTCTTCACCTACAGCACCTGTAGCTCCAACAATCGCGATATTAAATTTTCTCATATTTTTTATTCTTCCTCACTTTCATCTTTTAAATTATCTATTAATGATTGATTTTCATTTGGATTTGTAACTTCAACTGTATCTAATCCAATTGACTCAATAATCTCACCATCTTCGTTATATCTAATAACATTTCCATTTTCATCTAATTCTATTTCTTCATCTTCTTTTGGACATTTAGAAATTGACACTACTCTATCTTCTTTATCAACATTAACAATTATTACACCTGAAGTATTTCTACCAGCTCTTCTAATTGTATTCATATCAACTCTAATCATTTTACCAATAGAAGTTAATAACATTAAGTCTTGAGAATCATCAACTAATACTTCACCTACTACATTTCCAGTTTTTCCAGAAAGTTTCATTGAAATTACACCAGAACCAGCTCTATTAGTACATCTGTACTCTTCAACCATAGTTCTTTTTCCAATACCTTTTTCAGATACAGTTAATAACTCTTGCTCTGTATTATTGATTACATCAGCATCAACTACAATATCAGTATCGTGTTTGAATTTAATCGCTCTAACACCTCTTGTACTTCTACCTTGTTCTCTTGTTTTGTCAATTTCAAATCTAATACATTGACCTAAACTTGTAAATACCATTAAGTATTGAGATTCAACATCTGTAATTTTAGCTGTTACAATTTCATCTAAATCATCAAGTACAATAGCTCTTACACCGTTTGATCTAATATTACTAAATTCACTTAAATTTGTTCTTTTAACAATACCATTTCTAGTGAAGAATGCTAAAGATTTTGACTCATCAAAATCACTAGTAGGAATAATAGCCATGATTTTTTCATCAGCTCTTAAGTTAATTAAGTTTACAACCGCTTTACCTTTTGCAGTTCTACTTCCTTCTGGAATTCTATAAACTTTTAACCAATATAATTGTCCCATATTTGTAACAAACATTAATGTATCATGTGTATTACTTACGAAGAATTTCTCAATAAAGTCGTCATCATGAGTTGTTACAGCAACTTTACCTTTTCCACCTCTTCTTTGTTTTTCATAAGATTTGATTGGAACTCTTTTTACATAACCATTGTGAGTAATAGTTACTACCATTGGCTCATTTGGAATTAAGTCTTCCATATCAATTTCATCATATGAATCTTCAATTTCAGTTCTTCTTTCTGATGAGAATTTTTCTCTAATATCTAATAGTTCATCTCTAATAATTTCATTTAATTTTTCTTCAGATTTTAAAATAGCTTCAAGTTCAGCAATTAGTGCTAATAATTCTTGATATTCAGCTTCTAGCTTATCTCTACTAAGACCTGTTAATCTTCCTAATCTCATATCTAAGATAGCTTGAGCTTGAATCATTGATAGACTAAATCTTTCAATTAAACTATCTTTTGCTTCTGTGTCATTTGAAGAAGCTCTAATGATTTTAACAACTTCATCAATATTATCAACAGCAATTTTTAGACCTTCTAAAATATGTGCTCTTGCTTTTGCTTTTTCTAAATCAAATATTGTTCTTCTGATAATTACAGTTTTTCTGTGCGATAAAAACACTGTTAAAAGCTGTGGTAAAGTAAATACTTTTGGCTCTTTGTTATGAACTGCTAAAAGAATAATACCAAATGTAGTTTCCATAGGAGTAGATTTGTATAAATTGTTTAAAACAATCTCACTCATAGTATCTTTTTTTAGTTCAATTACAACTCTAATACCTTCTCTATCAGATTCATCTCTAACTTCACTAATTCCTTCTATTTGCTTATCTTTAGCTAAGTTAGCGATTAATTCAATTAGTCTAGATTTATTTACTTGGTATGGTAACTCATCTAAAACAATAATTTCTTTTTTACCTCTTGTTTCGATGTGGTGTTTAGCTCTAATTCTAACTCTACCTCTACCTGTATTATATGCATCTACAATACCTCTTCTTCCAAAGATTGTACCACCTGTTGGGAAATCTGGACCATGAACAAATTCCATTAATTCATCAGCTGTAGCTTCAGGATTATCTATAACATGTAAAACAGCATCTAATAATTCATTTAAGTTATGTGGTGGAATTTTTGTAGCCATACCAACTGCAATACCTTCTGAACCATTTAATAATAATGTAGGAACTCTAGTTGGTAAAACATCAGGTTCTCTTAAAGTATCATCATAGTTTGGAACATAATTTACAGTATCTTTATCGATATCTTTTAGGATTTCTTCAGAAATTTTAGTCATTCTAGCTTCTGTATATCTCATAGCTGCAGCGTTATCCCCATCAATTGAACCGAAGTTACCTTGACCATCAACTAAAGGTTCTCTCATTGAGAACTCTTGAGCCATTCTAACTAATGCGTCATAAACAGAAGTATCACCATGTGGATGGTACTTACCAATAACATCACCAACAATTCTTGCTGATTTTTTATAAGCAGATTTTGAAGTAATATTTAAATCATGCATAGCGTAAAGTATTCTTCTATGTACGGGTTTTAATCCATCTTTTGCATCAGGTAAAGCTCTACCGATGATAACACTCATAGAATAATCTAAATATGAAGCTTTAACAGAATCTTCAATATTTATGTCAATTACATCTTGATTTTCGAAAAGGTTTTCCATATAAAAGGCCTTTGTTAGATAAAATTATATTATTTTATCTAAAAAGGACTTAGTGTAAGTTGTAGTAGTCGTTTTTTAGTGAAAAATTAGTCTTTTTTGTGATTAACTAAGATTGTATAAATCTCATCTTTTAACTTTAATTTTTCTTTTTTCTTAGTTTCAATGTCAAATTGATTTGCATGTTCTTTTTCTAACATTGTAATCTCTTCATCTAATGCATTATGTTTGTCAAACAGTCTTTGAAAGTGTTGATCTTTGTGCTTAATTTCTGAGATGATATCTCTAAATTCGTGAAACATTAATTTGTCCTACCTTTGTTTTATATTTAAATTATTATATGAAACAATTACTTAACATGTAATAAAAAATTTTATATATGAATAGACATTTGCACAGTATAAAAAACTAAATTAAGTTCTATAATCTGCATTAATTTTTACGTATTCATATCCTAAGTCACATCCATAAGCTGTAAAAGTTCCTTCTCCTAAACCAAGGTCACAAATAACTTTGTATTTGTCATTTTGAAGTACTTGACCTGCTTTTTCTTCTACTTCAGGTGTAAAAGTTATTTCACCTTTGTTAAATACGATTACATCATTATATGAAATAACAAGTTTTTCTTCATCACAAGTAATTTGTGAAGCACCTATTGTTGAAGCTATTCTTCCAAAATTAGGATCTTCTCCAAATAAAGCTGTTTTAACCAGTAAAGAGTTTGATAAAGCTTTTGCTGCAATTTCAGCTTCTTCATTATTTGCAGCATTTATAACTTCAAATGCAGCAACTTTTTTAGCACCTTCTCCATCTGCAACCATTAGCATTGCCATATCATGCATTACTAGTCTTAAAGCTTCAAAAAAAGCTTCTTTATTGTAGCTATTTGATTTAGCATTTGCTAAAAGCATTACTGTATCATTTGTTGATGTATCACCATCAACTGATATTGCATTGAATGTAGTTTGAGAGTTTGTTAGTAAAGACTCTTGCATATCTTCAAATGGTACATTTGCATCTGTACACACAAAACACAACATTGTTGCTAAATTTGGATTAATCATTCCAGCACCCTTAGCTACAGCTCCTATTTTAAAAGAAGATCCATCTTCAAGTTTTACTTCATATAAACAAGTTTTTGGATATGCATCTGTAGTCATTATTGCACGTGAAAGATTTTCACCATTTTTAGCATTTAAATCAAATGATTTAGCACCACTAACAAGTTTTTCTATAGGTAATCTATTACCAATAACACCTGTACTACTCATAATTGGATTAATTAATTCAAAATCTAATTGAGAAAAGATATTATCAATATCTTCTAAACCCTTTGAACCTGTCATAGCATTTGCATTTTTTGAATTAATTAAAACAAAGTTAGTTTGAAAGTTCTCTCCATAGTTTTGGAAATGCTTTAAAGGTGCTGCTTGAAATTTATTTTTTGTAAATACAGCTTTTACATTACAAGCTTCTTTTGTATAAATAAACCCTAAATCATTATTTCCATTAGGTTTTAAGCCTGCATGTATTCCATCACAATAAAATCCATCAATATCATCAATAAAACCTTTAATAGGCATAATTGTAAACATAAATTTTTCCTTTTAACTTTCTATCTAAGATTTATAAATCTTCTGGTTGATTACTTAATCTAACTATTCTCTTTGCTCTTGAAATACCTTTTTGAGAACCTACTAATAAAAGTTTACAATTAGCTTTTATTGTAGTTGTACCCTTTGGCATTTGAATAAATTTTCCATTTTTTTCAGTTATTCCTATAACTGAAACTTTTAATCTATCTCTTAAGTGTAAATCTTTTAATTGTCTATTTACAACCCATGATTCCTCACCTACAATAGCTTCTTCCATATCAATTGGTGTATCTTTTTTATATAAGAATTCATCTAATACGTTTTCCATATCAGGTCTAATAGCCATTGCACTAACTCTTTTTGCCATTAAGGAAGGTGTTGCAACAACTTTATCGGCTCCAAGTTTTTTTAATCTTATTTTTTCATTTTGAGTTTCAGCATTTGAAATAATCAAAAATGGACTTCTTCCTAGCTCTTTTTCATACAGTCTTACTGATGCAATTAAAGTAATATTGTCTGAAATATTTTTAGATAATGAGATAGCGCCCTTTGCAGAACTCAAGTGAGCTTTCAAGAATGCCTTTTCTTTATATGGCTCTTCTTTAATATAATAAGGATAACCATTTTCTTTTGCAATCTCTTCGAAGTTTTCACTTGGATCAACAACAACAAAAGGAATTTGGTTGTCTTTAAACTGTTTTGCCAACTGCATTGTGTATTCGTTGTGGTAGAAGATAACAAAGTGTCTTCTTAATCTAGCAATTTTGTATAGCATATTTCTTTCCTTGTACAAATCAAAAAGTTTCCCTTTTACAACAGCGTCAATTAATACAGCAGTAGAAAGTGTAAAAGTTGCAAATCCGAATATGATAAGTGTAATTGTAAAAAATCTACCTTGTGGTGAAATCTCTGAAATTTCTCCAAATCCTACAGTAGTAAATGTAATACCTGTTTGATATATTGCGTCTAATATTGTGAAATCATCAATAAAAATATATCCAAGTGTTCCAATCATCATAATGATTTGAACCATAATTAAAGGTAATCTAAAAGGTTTAAGTTGAGTATATATTATGGGGTTTAAGTCGTATTCTGGTTTGGATGTTCTAATTTCCCATCCAAGGGCTTTTTTAATTCGTCTAAAAATGCTCATATAAGCACTTTTTTAGTGCTTAATATTATGAGTTCTTCTTAAGAGTTCTTAACTCTTTAGCAGAAATTCTAATTTTTGTAGTAGTACCATCTTCTAAAGTTACTCTTACAGTTCTTAAGTTAGGTAAAAATCTTCTCTTTGTTTTATTGTTTGCGTGAGAAACATTATTACCAACCATTGGTCCTTTTCCTGAAATAACACATTTTCTTGCCATCGTTTTTTCCTTAATTTTATAGTGAAAAATATTCGCGTATTGTATCTTATTAGGCTTAAGTTTAATTTAAATCTAAAAGTAAAGCTTTAAATTTTTCTAAGTTCTTTTCTAAAGTATACTCTAAAGCGATGTTTTTGTTATCTTTTTTTATCTTTTTTAATTCATCTTTATTTGCTAAAAGTGCATCTAATTTAAAAAACAATGATCTATCTTGCATTGATTCAATCCTAGCAAATACATCTATTACTTCAGTAGCTTGGTTTGTTGCACTTACAAAGACTGCATTTTTATAATACATTGCTTTTAAAACATTTGTTGAAAAAGCTCTATTTTCAGTTGGTAAAATAAAAATATCAGAAACATAGAAAAGTTCATCTTTGTTTGGATAATCTTCTAAAAGAATTAATCTATCTTGAAAATCGTATTTAGTAATTTGAAACTTTAAATTAAAAATTTGTTTTGCTTCACCCTCAATCATTATTTTAATCTTTTCATTTTCAATTTGATTTACAATATCAATGAAATTTTTGATTCCTGATGATTTTAAATTTTTTGCAGTGAAAAATATAACTTTTTCACCTTTTTTGATTCCATGTTTTTCTCTAAATATCTTTTTTGTTTCTTTAGTAAAACTATCATCTTTAGTAAATGATGGAAATATAACTTCAATATTTGCCTCAGTCATTTTAAGTTGATGTTTTATAGCTTGTAACGATGAGTAAGAGTTCACAATTGTCAATTTTGAATTAACTACAGTATCTAATGAACTATCATCAACATTACCTGAGTGAAAGTAAATATCAGGATAAACTTTTGAAGAAAATATAGATTTAAAAAAAGAAGGATCTTTTATAGTTTCTATATTTTCTAATTTTTCAACTTCTTCTATAAGTTTTGTCTTTTGTTTGAATTGGATTTTTATATTGCTCATTTAAGATTCATACTCCTAAATCTCAACTTTTTCTAAAAGCTTTTCAAAGTCTAATTTTTTATCAATACTGTTTGCAATATTTACTAGCTTGTGATATTTTGTATCTTCGTATTCACTTTCTAAATCAATTATATTAAGCTTAGCATCACTATTTGCTCTAACTTCACTAATCATAGATGTTGAATCAATTGTAATGTATACTTCATCACATTTTTCAATAAAATCTCCAATTGGGTTTATTGATGGTTCTTTTGAATAAATCAATTTAAAATCAAACTCCATACCTTCAATAAGCTCTTCAATTTCACTTGGTGTTCTTCTTGATGTAGTGATAAATATTTGTTCATTTTTATGTTTATTTTTGATTTCTTCTAAAATATTTTTAATAGCAATCAAATTCATATTAAATACTTCATTAGGTCCACCAATTACAATACCAATAGCTTTTTTATTTTCATCTTTGCTAATATAATTTTTACATACAGGCATTGATAGATTTAGAGGAATTTCAATAAGATTATTTAATTTTGGTGGGTTATCATGTTTTTGAGCAACAATGTAAGTAAAATCTTCATAATCATAAGATTTTGGTAGCATTAGAACTATAGATTTTAATTTATATTTTTTTGAAATATATTTTGTAAAGTAGTATGTAGAAGAACCTGTACTTACAACAGCATCATAAAATTCATAATTAATTTGCTTGTGTGTTTTAAAAAAGTTTTCACTGTAATAACCCGCTTTGTCAGCAATGTAAGAAATACCTTTTAAAATTTTATTTTTAAAATTTATTTCAACGATATCATAACTAATCTTTTTTATTTTACAAAAAGCAATAGACTGATTTAAGTGACCTGGTTTACCATCACTAATTATTAGAATTCTTTTCATATATCTCTCTATAGTGGCTTTTAAATCTTTTGTGTGGCCAAAACCACTGTTTCTTATCTTCATTTATTATATCAGATAATGCATTAGCTTGTGCTTGCGATAAATTATTTAAATCCTCTTGCTCATTTTCTGTAACAATAGGGTCTATTGGATCATAGACTTTTATTTTATATTTATAATCATCTTTATTAAAAATAGCAATTGGTACTATTTTTACTTTAAACTTTCTAGCTAGACTTGATGAACTAGAACTTTGATTTGCTTTAACACCTAAAAATTCAACTTCATTTCCATCTTTACTATTGATATTTTGATCTATTATTAAAGAGATAACTTCCTTTTTCATAAGTGCTTTCACAAGTTTTTTTAATGCACCATGTCTGTAAACTATTTTAGCTCCACTCTTTTGTCTAGCTTCAGTAATAAACTCATCAAATTCTCTAAAATTAGAGTTTCTAGCTACTTGATTTATACTAAATTTAAATTTATTTAAATATGTACTCATCATTTCCATATTTCCAAAGTGTGCTGATATTAAAATAAATGCTTCATTGTTTTTTACAAGTTCATCTAAAATCTCTTCATTTTCAATATCAACACTATTTTTAAGTTCTTCATCACTTACATCAAGGTTTTCTATTAAAGTTTGAACCCATAAAACCATATTAAAATAACTATATTTTTGGATTGACTTTATTTCATCTTTAGATAGACTTTTCCCATAAACAAGCTTCAAGTTTGATTCTATTATTTTATTAGTTTTTTTTGCAAAAAGATAAGTTAAATTTGCTATTCCTCTAAAAAAAGTACGCCTAAGAAATTTAGGCATTTTTCTGAGTATAAATACGAAAGTTAAAAAAATATAATACAAGATTTTCATAAATGTATTATAGTATATTTAGTTTTAATTGTTTTGGAAGTTCAAGTTTTTCTATATTAGATTTTATAAAAAATGATTTATTTGGTAAATCTATATTTAAAATATCTTCATCTAAACTATAATTAATGTTAGGTCTTGAAAAATCTTCATTTGTTGCTAAATTTAGAGAAATCATAAAAGATAACCATTTCATAGTATCAATACAAGGTAATAAATCCTCATATAATCCTAGATTTTTTTCTTTTGGTAAAGATTTTTTTGAAAATTTTATTATATGAGCTATTATAAGTCTATCTTTATGTGAAAAGTCATAATTCAGACCATTTATTAAAAATTCAAATGCATTATCATTTGATTTATAGAAATTTAATGTATTACCAATACTATGAAGTTTTGATGCTATTACAAGCATAGTTCCAAGTTCATCATCAAGATTGTGTAAAGGCTTTAAAATATCAAATATTTTTCTAGCATTATTACCAAAATAACTACTTTGTCTTGAATCAATTTCAAATCTATCAAGTAAACTTCTTACACTTACATTAAAATTTGAAGGAAAAACACCATTTTGATTTCTCAAAAGATCATCTAAATAAACACCTTCTCTAACACCAGCACCTGAAGTTATTACTTTTTTAATATTTAATTCATCTAAAATTGTCTTAAATATAAAAGTACCTTCTTTTATAGTGTCAAATCTATCTTTTTTTATATTTAATTCTGAAAGTTTATTTTCATCTTCACAAGATATTACGTCATCTAAATAATTAAGTTGATTTTTCACATTATACTTAAACCCGTGTAATACATCTAAAGGATAATTTTCATTTTTCATAATTGCTTTAGATAAAGCTCTAATACTTCCACCGATACCTACTACAGTATTAGGTATCTCAATATCTAAATCAAAAATTTGCTTTAAACTTTTTAAAATGTAAGCTTTAGCCCCATCTAAATCATTTTTATTAAAAAACAATTCTTTAATTCTTACTGTACCTACATCTAAAGATATTGATTTTACAATTTTTCCTGATTTTACAAAACTAAACTCAGTTGAACCACCACCAATATCAACAGTAACAAAATCATTTTCATGAATTAAATTTAGTGCTGCTAAGCCTCCAAAGTAAGCTTCTTTTTCTCCATCAATAACTCTTATACTAATACCAAAATCTTTTTTGATTTTATTTAAAAAAACTTTAGAATTAGGAGCATCTCTTAAAGCTGAAGTTGCTACACAAATGATTTTTCTTGATTTAAGATTATTTGAAATATTTAAGAAAGATTTCATAGATTCATATGCTCTTTGCATAGGAATCTCTTGTAAGTTGCCACCATTTTCATAGCAGCCTTCAGATATCTTTACCCTAGCTTTAGATTCATTGATCAAGCTAAAGGCAAATCTACTAGATTTTTTCAATACAACCATACGCATTGAGTTAGACCCAATGTCTATAATAGTTGTTATCTTAGCCATGAATTATACTTCTTCATCCATTAATTGTTCGTATTTAAACATTAGCTCTTCTCTAGTTTCTGAGTTATCAGGATCTAATATTATACAGTCAACAGGGCATACTTCTACACATTGTGGTTCATCATAATGACCTACACATTCAGTACATCTATCAGCATCAATGATATATATTGGATCACCTTCTTCAATTGCGTAGTTTGGACATTCTTCTCTACATGCATCACATGCAATACAGCTATCTGTTATTATTAAAGACATAAAACCTCTTTATTATATAAATTATTTATGGAGTTATAACCTAAATATCTTTAATTATTTCTAAAACAACATCAAAATCATTTTTATTTAAAGATAAAATTAAAATATCATCTTTTTTGTATAGAAATAAATCTTTATTTATATATAAAGCAGCATCTACATCAAAACTTCTTATTTGTCCACAAAACATCGAAAACTTGTAGTTTCTAGCATCACATAATGATAAAGCCATAGCACCTGGTGAACGGTATTTTATTTTATTTAATGATAATTTTTTACAAAGTTCAGGATTGTCATAAGATTTTTCAAAAATTGCTAATTTTGAAATTTTTTGTATATTTTTCTTTATATATTTTTCATTTTTTAAATCATAGTAAAATATTTCACTATCAAATATTCTATAAGTTAAAATATTTGATACTAAATTCGTTACAAAACCTGCTACAACTTCATTATTATATTTCAAAGCAATACTTGAACCATAGTAAGGTAAATTATGCATAAAGTTACTGCTACCATCAATGGGATCTATTATTATTTGAAAGTCACTATTATTACTTAAAAGTCCACACTCTTCAGAGAAAATATCACCAAATTCACTAAGATATCTAATAAAAATATTTTCAGCAATAATATCAATTTTTAAAGAGTTATCACCACCATAACCAGTGACGTTTGTATAAGTTAAATCAGTATCTTGTAAATGTAAGTTTATATAATCGATTAATTCGTTATTAGCAAGTTTGATGGCTTCAATAAATTTATCTTTATTAAAGCCATCCATAATTTCTATCCTAAGATTTCAATCATTTTTCTAGCAGCATCTCTACCATCAGCAGCAGCAGTTACAGCTAAGTCTGCTCCTCTTACACAGTCTCCACCACTATATACTTTTGTATTAGTTGTTCTGAAGCTTGAATCTTTAATAATTCCACCCCAGTTATTTGTTTCAACACCTAAATCTTTTAAGAATTCAGGTACAGCAGGTTTAAATCCTAATGCTAGAATAATTATATCTGCTTCAACTAAGTATTCAGTTCCATCATTAATTACAACTCTTTGTCTTCCAGAATCATCAGGCTCACTCATAGTTGTTGTTAATAATTCAACAGCTACTGCTTTATCACCTTCAGTTTTAATAGACTTAGGAGAAACATTGAATACATATTCAACACCCTCTTCTTTTGCATTAACAACTTCTTTTTTAGATCCAGGCATATTAGCTTCATCTCTTCTATATAGACATTTAACAGAAGCAGCACCTTCTCTTACTGATGTTCTAACACAGTCCATAGCAGTATCTCCACCACCAATTACAACTACGTTTTTATCTTTTACATTGATAAAATCAACATCTTTATTCCCGAAGTTTCTTTTTTGAATACCTGTTAAGAAATCCATAGCTAAATGAACATTTGATGAATCTTCACCATCAAGTCCTAAGTAGTTACCTTTCGTTGCTCCAATTCCTAAGAAAATAGCTTCGTATTCATTTTCTA
>Ga0102954_1000238_pt1 | contig 16721 bp, 14 predicted proteins | sample SalPonA_C_H2O_MG_FD_78511 | JGI IMG/M metagenome (GOLD analysis project Ga0102954, IMG submission 78511) | Water microbial communities from South San Francisco under conditions of wetland restoration - Salt Pond MetaG R2A_C_H2O_MG | ecosystem: Environmental > Aquatic > Non-marine Saline and... | reverse complement strand
CTTTTATTCTAGAATTATTAAGTTTTATATTTCCTTGAAGCTCATAATCTTTACCTGTAACAGATAAATCCATAATTCCACCAGAAAAAATATCTTTATCAATCATAGTATTTAAATAAGTATCAGTTAAATTTGAAGCAAATATCTTATTTATATTATTTACATCTTCAAATCTTATTTTAGTGTTGTTATATTTTAAATCTAAAACAATATTTTCATCTAATTTAGCATCTAATTTTTTTGATAAAAATTTATATTTGTCATTTATTACAAGATTAGAATTTGTTGCATTAATTTTATATTTTTTTATATTTTGATCTTCATCTTTTTCTTTAGTATTTGTGTTTATTAACACATCATATCCATCTAAAAAAACATTAAAATACTCTTCATTATTGATACTCTTATAAACAATAGTATCATCTTTTGAATTGATTTTTAAATCATTATTACTTTTAAGTTCACCATAAACACTAAGTTCTTTTATAAGTTCATTATCTTTTTTTAAAGGTATATCAAGATTAAATAAATCAGCTTTAAAATTTATATCACCTTTTACAATTTCAACATCAGCATTAGAAATATTATAAAAAGAGTCATTATTATCTAAAATTACATCATTTACATGCATATTTAAAATACTATCTTTAATATTTCCATCTAAATATAGTTTTTTTATCTTATTTTCTTCATATTCATCAATCGAATATAATTGTAGGTTTTCACCTGTAACATTACCTTTAAAATCAATATTTTCAAAATCTTTTACAACAAGATTTAATGTACCGTTATCTATATTATTTTGGCTTAATAAATTAGAATAAGATTTTAATTTTGATAAATTTTTTAAATCAATATTTAAATTTTCATCAATACTTAAATAGGCTTCTAAATCTAGTAAATCTATATTAATATCATCATTGAAATCTAAATTTAAAGCAGAATTCGTATCTAAAATATTAATAATACTTTCATCATCAGATTTTATTAGTATCGATTTTATATCTGCTTTACCCTTTGCTTTTAAAGTATTAGTATCTATATCTAAATCAACATTTGCATTGATCATGTCTTTGTGTTTAAAATCAGCATTTCTTATTTTAACAATTGAACCATCTAATTCTACATTTGCACTTTTTGAATAAAAATCAAAATTATCAGCAATAGTTATGTTTGAATTTTCTATATCAAAAGTTCCTGTAGTTTTCATAGGATCAATATATGGAATATCTAAAATTAAATTTGCATTTGTAATTCCGTCATTTTGAATTAGTGGAATTTGTATATCAAATGCTTTTAAGATGGATTGAACATTTTCATCAAGTCTTTGTTTCATCTTAATAGATACAATTACTTTACCTTTTTTTTGTGAAACTAAATTCTCTATTTTTACATAACTACCATCAATTTTAATATTCTTATATCTAGGTTTGTCTAAATTAAAAAGCAAATTACCATTTATAAAAGCTACATCAATTTTTTGAGTCATTATAGGTTCTACATCTTTATGAAATTTAATTTGACCTTTATCGATAGTTGCTGTTCCGTTTAAACTATCTTCTTCAATCATATTTTTAGTAAGATTATAAACGCCACTAAATTCATTTAGTTTGATTGGCCCCTTTACATTGTCATACATCCAAGATTTTGCAACTTCATCAATATCAGTTAAAAAAGTCTTTAAAAAATGTAAATTCTTAAAACTGTTAGAGTTTGTATAAAATTCAACTTTTTGTTTATTTGATTCAACCTTTAAATTACCGATAATATCAGCAATAAAATAGTTTCCATCATATGTTATTTTCTCATTGTTATAGTCAATATTTATTTTTCCATCAAATAATACATCATGTTCTTTTAAGTACAGTGAATATAAATCTAGATTACTGTTATTTGAAGAATGTTCAAAAGAAGTAGCGATATTTATGTACTTATTGTCTAAAAAAAGATAATTATCTTCAAGTTTTACTGTAAATCTATTATCAGCGATTGCAATATTTTCAATATCAATTCTTTCAAAATATTTCAAAAGTGTAGGAAAAAACTGTATATCTTTTTTAATTTCTTCAAATGTAGATGTAGTTTTAGATTTTCTGTCATTTAAAATAATATTGTCAATTGTTAAAATAAGCTTTTTATCTAATTTAATATAGAATTGCGAGATAGATACATTACCAAAGGAAATTGAATTAATTTTGAAACCAACAAATAAAAAGAAAAAGCCTAATAACAAAAAAACTACAAAAAATAATAATAAAACTTTAATAGCTTTTAACATTATTGAGGTTGTCCTTATATCTATAATTTGTGTACTTTTTTATCTTACAAAACCAGTTACAACTACACAAGTTTTATTTATTCCTAAAGGTACTACTAATGGGATTATAACATATTTAAATAAATCTGGCTTTCAATTAAATATTATTGATAGTGCTGTTCTTAGAAGTCTTGGATATATACAAAGCGGATGGATAAATTTAAATGCAAATAATCTAACTAAAATGGATTTCTTATACAAATTAACAACATCAAAAGCAGCGTTAAAAGATATAACATTAATTCCTGGTGAAACATATTATTACTTTTTAAAAGATATTGCCACAAAATTCAATTTAGATGAAAAAAGACTTTTTAAAACTTATGAGAAATATTCTTATAAAAAAGATGGAACTATATTAGCTGATACATATCACTTACCATATGGTATGAAAGAAGACCATATAATTTTATATTTATTAACTCAAACTGATAAGAAATATGAAGAGTTTTCTAAAAAAATATTTGGATATTATGATAAAGAAAAATGGTACTCATACATAACATTAGCATCTGTTATTCAAAAAGAAGCAGCAAATAAAAATGAAATGCCAATTGTCTCAAGTGTAATACACAATAGAATTAAAAAAGGTATGAAATTACAAATGGATGGTACTTTAAATTATGGGAAATTCTCTCACACTAAAGTAACTTCAAAAATGATAAAAGAAGATACATCTAAATATAATACTTACATACATACAGGTTTGCCTGAAAACCCAGTTAGTTCGGTGACATTAAATGCAATAAAAGCAGCTATATTCCCTGTAAAAAGTAATTATTACTATTTTGTAAGAGACAATAAAACAGGTTTACATAATTTTGCCTCTACATATAAAGAACATGTAAATAATATAAATGCCAATAGATATGTTAAAAAAAGTTACACTAAGGTAAAAGAAAACCCAACTGTTATTGATACAAAAGCTAAGTCTATCATGGAAACTGATGTATCTAATCAAAAACAGAATGCTATTTTAGATTTATGGAAAAGAGTTAATTAATCATTGTGAATAATTGAAACAATAATTATTTTGCTTCTTCATAAAATGCTATTTTAATGCTTCCTTGAATTATATGTTGATAGTATTATGATTATTAAATCACAATATAGGAAGTCGTATGTCACAAATTATCTATACAAAAGTTGATGAAGCTCCAGCTTTAGCAACATACTCGTTTTTACCAATCATCCAAGCTTTTACTAAAAGTTCTGGTATTGAAATGGTTCAAAAAGATATCTCATTAGCAGGAAGAATTATTGCTAACTTCCCAGAGAACTTAACTGAAGATCAAAAAATTGGTGATGCTTTAGCAGAATTAGGAGAAATGACTCAAGATCCTAAAGCAAACATTGTTAAATTACCAAATATTTCTGCTTCAATTCCACAATTAAAAGCAGCAATTGCTGAATTACAATCAAAAGGTTACAATGTACCTAACTATGATGAATCTGAAGAAATTTCTGCAAGATATGCAAAAATCTTAGGTTCTGCTGTTAACCCTGTATTAAGAGAAGGTAACTCAGATAGAAGAGCACCAAGTGCTGTTAAAAATTATGCTAAAAATAACCCACATAGAATGGGAGAATGGAAAAAAGACTCTAAAACTGACGTAGCACACATGAATGCTAACGACTTCTATGGAGCTGAAGTTTCAACTACTTTAGAAAAAGAAGATAATTTCCAAATTAAATTTATAGATTCTGAAGGTAATGAAAAAGTATTAAAAGATTCATTAGCATTAGAAGCTGGTGAAGTTGTTGATGCAACTTGTTTAAGTGCAAAATCTTTACAAGAATTTTACCAAGAATCAATTGATGAAGCTAAGAAAAGAGATGTATTATTATCTTTACACTTAAAAGCAACTATGATGAAAGTTTCAGATCCTATTATGTTTGGATTTGCTGTTAAAGTATACTTTAAAGACTTAATTGCAAAACACGGTGAATTATTTGACTCATTAGGTGTAAACTTCAATAATGGTTTAGGTGATTTATATTCTAAATTAGACCAAGTTGATGAAGCTAAAAAAGCTGAAATTTTAGCTGATATTGATGCAGTTTACGCAAAACAACCTAGACTTGCTATGGTAAACTCTGCAAAAGGAATTACAAACCTACACGTACCTTCTGATGTTATTATTGATGCTTCAATGCCTGCTATGATTAGAGGTGGTGGTAAAATGTGGAATGCTGATGATAAAGAAGAAGATACTTTAGCAATGATTCCAGATAGATGTTATGCAAAATCATTCCAAGCTGTAATAGAAGATTGTAAAGAAAATGGTGCATTAGATCCAAAAACTATGGGAACTGTTCCAAATGTTGGTTTAATGGCTAAAAAAGCAGAAGAGTATGGTTCACATGATAAAACTTTCCAAGCACAAAGTGAAGGTAAATTTGTTATCACAAATTCAGCAGGTGAAACTGTATTTACTTTAGAGGCATCTGAAGGTGATATTTTCAGAATGTGTCAAGCAAAAGATGCTCCAATTCAAGACTGGGTTAAATTAGCAGTAACAAGAGCTAGATTATCTAATACTCCTGCAATTTTCTGGTTAGATGAAAACAGAGCGCACGATGCACAATTAATTACAAAAGTAAAAGAGTATTTAAAAGATCACGATACTGAAGGTTTAGATATCTCAATTATGGCTCCTGTTGAAGCAACTAAAAAATCTTTAGAAAGAATGAGACAAGGATTAGATACTATTTCTGTAACTGGTAACGTATTAAGAGATTATAATACTGACCTTTTCCCAATTTTAGAATTAGGAACTTCTGCAAAAATGTTATCAATTGTTCCATTAATGAAAGGTGGAGGATTATTTGAAACAGGTGCAGGTGGATCAGCTCCTAAGCACGTTCAACAATTCGTTGAAGAGTCTTACTTAAGATGGGATTCATTAGGTGAATTCATGGCATTAGCTGCTTCATTTGAACACTTAGCTAATACTCAAGACAATGCAAAAGCTCAAGTTTTAGCTGATACGTTAGATAAAGCTACTGGAACTTTCCTTTTAAATGATAAGTCACCAGCTAGAAAATTAGGTTCAATTGATAATAGAGGTTCTCACTTCTACTTAGCTATGTATTGGGCACAAGAATTAGCAGGACAAACAGCAGATGCTGATTTAGCAGCTGAATTTGCTCCAATTGCAAAAGCAATGACAGAAAATGAAGATAAAATTATCGCTGAATTAGTTGCTGGTCATGGTAAACCATCTGATATTGGTGGATACTACTTACCTGATGATGCTAAAGCATCAGCAGCTATGAGACCATCAGCTACATTAAATTCAATTATTGGGTAATTTATTTACTAAATTATCTAAAAGGTAAGGTTTAAATACCTTACCTTTTTTTATGTCTATTTTTTTGTTAAAATATATCAATAATAAAGGATTTAAAATGAAACAGACATTTGAAGTTTTAAATGTAAAATGTGGAGGATGCGCTAACACTTTAAAAAAATCATTAAAAGAAGAATTTGGTGAAGTTGAAGTTGATTTAGACGTTACTCCTAGAAAAATTACATTAGAAATTGATACCAATAAAATAGAAGATTTAAAATTAAAGCTTAGAAGTTTAGGATATCCATTTAGTGATGATGAATTATCAGGAATTCAAAAAGCCACAACAACAGCAAAAAGCTTTGTAAGTTGTGCTATTGGGAAAATGGGTAGCTAAATTTGATTTAGCAACTCATTTATATATTTAGTTTTTTCTTCTTTAGAAATTCCTTCTTGTAAGGCATTTCTTTTTACTAAAGCCCTACTTTGGAAAATTAATTTATTGTTGTTTATTTTATAAATATTATAAGAATTTTGAGCAGTATCTGTTAATCCCAAAGTTTTAATTAAATCACCATTATCATCAAATATTAATTTAAATTTACTCTCTTTATACATTCTATTAATTTCACTTGATACACCAAGTTTTTTAATAAACCAAGGAGCTTTAGAGATATTTGCCGCTAAAACTATTTTCTTATCTGTAAATTTGTCTAAATCATTAAATACAGCTATTGCATCATGATTTAGTACAATTAAATAATCATTTTGAAATAATTCTTTAGTATAGTTGTATTTATCATTATTTGATACATGGAAATACTCAGGTAATGCACTTATTTCAATTTCTTGAGCTTTTTTATTTTGTACTTGTTCTGGAGCAGTAAGATAAACTAAAATTAAAAACCCAACTAATCCTAAAAATGCAACTTTTAAACTATTTTTTAACAACATTTATTTTTTCCCTTTATTTTTCAATCTCTTTGCCCATCTTTTAAATAATCTATGAGAACTTATAGTTTTAGGTACTTCTTTATTTTCAAAAATACTATCAACTAATATTTTCGATAAATATGGAGCTAAAACATAACCTCTACCACCTACACCGTTTATTATAAAAATATTTTCAATCATAGATAATTTTTCATCTTTTATATGACTACCATTTAATATATGCGGATTATTTTCAATAGATACCTTAGAATCCACAAGCTTACCCACAATAGGAAAATAATCATAACTTGATGCTCTAGCACCAATTTTATAATCAAGTACTTCTAGGTCATTTAAATTGATTATATCATTTCCTAAATTGATAAGTTTTTTTATATCTTCATTTATGATATTCATTGTTTTAGTGTTATGATTTAACTCATTTATATCTGATAAATCAATATTGTAAGATGTATCACTCATATCTTCATTGAATCTATTATGAGTAGCACCTATACTTAATTTATATCTATCGTTTATTTTATTAGAAACTGAAATAGAACACTCTTTATGATAATTAAAATTTGTTTTAGTAGATGTAGAAACATTTATCTTTTGACCCCAAACAGGTCTGATATTCAAGTACTCTTCTTTTATAAGTTTAATATTAGCACCAGTAGTTAATATTATATTTTTTGATTTTATTTCATTGTTAATAATCCAAATATTATCTTTCTTTTCTAATAATGTAACTTCATAATTATATTTTTGAGGTATCTCTTTTAAAATCTCATCACAAACATTAACAGCATCAACCATACTTCCTAATGGAAAAAAATATCCATTATCTTTTTTTTCATAATCAAAATCGATGAACTCTTCATATGACCAAAACTTTTCCATATCTTCATCATTTTTAGCAACTCTATAAGTTCCTGTAGTTGATATATATTGACTAAAGTTTGATTTATAAAAATTAACACTAAACTTTAAAGAGTTAGTCACTAAATCTTTAAATTCATTCGGTTTACCTAAAATAGGATTTAAAAATGCCCCTGCAGCACCACTTGCTCCATTTGAACTTTTAGAGTTTTTATCTAATACTAATATATTCTTTGTGTATTGATTTAAAAAATATGCGATACAACTACCAGCAATTCCTGCACCAACAACTACATAATCATAAATTTCTTTAGACATTTTTTTCAATCTCATCTATTAGTTGCATATTTGGTCTCCAGTATCCTCTTCCACCCTTTAAACTAACACATTTGTAATCATGAAATTTCTGTTTATAATAGTTTAATCTTTCCTTTGTTGTTTTACCAGTATCACAATAAAAAACAAAAACAGATCCCTTTGGGTATTCTTTCATTTCATATGGATTATAAGTAATTGATTCAATATTATTCATAGGTTTTAATATAGTATCTATTAATATAACTTTTATATTCTGTTGTTCTAATATTTTTGAATATTTTAAAAGTTCTTGTTGAGTCCATTCTATTTTATCAAACATTTTTATCTTTGTAATTTTTTAGAAATATTAACAATATTACTTAAAAAAAACTCTTAATTTAGTTACTTATTATCAAGTTTAATATTATAATTTTTATAAACTTGATTGACAGACACTCAACTTGTGTGCTATAATTACAAAAAATTATATTATTTTACAGGATTAAATGAATGGCGAAAAGTTTATATGAGACACTAGAAGTTAATGAAAATGCTAGTGCAGATGAGATTAAAAAAGCATATAGAAAACTTGCAAGAAAATATCATCCAGATGTTAATAAAGACCCTGGAGCAGAAGATAAGTTTAAAGAGATTAATGCAGCTTATGAAGTACTAAGTGATGCACAGAAAAAATCTCAATATGATCAATTTGGTGATCAAATGTTTGGTGGTCAAAACTTCCATGACTTTGCAAGAGGTCAAGGACAAAATGTAGATTTAGATGAAATTCTAAGACAGATGTTTGGTGGTCAAGGTGGCTTTGGCGGAGGTTTTGGTGGCCAAGGTGGTTTTGGTGGCTTTGGCGGATTCAATGAACCTGATTTAGATATGAATGCCCAAATTACAGTATCATTTGATACAGCAATTTTAGGTGGTAAGCAACATATATCTTTAAATGGAGATTCATTTGATGTAAAAATACCTGAAGGTATCAAAGATGGTCAAAAAATTAGAGCAAAAGGAAAAGGGAAATCATACAATGGTCAAAGGGGTGATTTAATTATCAAAGTTAATGTTGCTTCTAATCCTGACTATGAAAGAGATGAAGATGATTTAATTAAATCATTTGACATACCTTTAAAAACAGCACTATTTGGTGGAAAAGTTGAAATACCAACTATTCATAAAACAATAACTTTAAAAGTTCCAAAAAACACAAAACAAAATCAAAAATTTAGAGCAAAAGAACTTGGTGTTTTAAATAGAAAACTAAATAAAAAAGGTGATTTATTCTTAAAAGCTAATATTGTTTTACCAAAAATTGAAGATTTAGATGAGTCTTTAGTAACTAGCTTAGAAGAACTTTTACCAGAAAATATCTAAAACTAAAGGATATAGCTATGGATACTAATAGTTATTTAGAACCGGTTTATTTAATCTCAGCTGTTGCTGAGATTTTAAATATACACCCACAAACTCTAAGACAATATGAAAGAGAAGGACTTATTAAACCATCAAGAACTAATGGAAAAATAAGATTATATTCACAAAAAGATATTGATCATATAAAGTATGTATTAACTTTAACTAGGGACTTAGGTATTAATTTAGCTGGAGTTGATATGATACTTCAATTAAATAAAAGAATTGAATCATTAGAAACTGAAATTACAAATTATAGAAATAAATTTAAAAAATCAAATAATATTTCAGTTGTACCTGATACTAAAGCTTTAGTTATCAAAAAAACTTCTTATGATATTGTAATAATAGATGACTCAAAGTAAAAAGAATTAATTCTTTTTACTTTAAAAAGTTTATTGAATTTCAGGAGTATTAGAAGTAGATGAGATATTATATTGAACTACATAATCTCTCATTAAAGGTGGAATATCTAGATAGTTGTCATCATTTGGACTAACAGATGTACCACTTTTTTCATCGTTTTCTTTTAGTCTATCTTCCGTACTATCATTTTTAGATTCAAAACCAGTTGCGACAATAGTAATTTTAACTTCATCTTTGTCTAAACCTCTATCAGAACTTGTACCAAAAATAATTTCAGCATTTGAATCCATTCTATCATTGATATTACCCATTACATCATTAATAGCTAAAAGAGGAACTTGTGGGTGAATATTAAAGTGAATTAAAATACCTTTTGCACCACTTAATGATACTTTATCTAATAATGGAGAATCAATAGCATCTTCAAGTGCTTTTTGAGCAGCACCCTCACCTTTTGCTCTACCAATACCCATTAATGCCATACCTCTGTGTTGCATTATAGTTTTAACATCAGCAAAGTCAGTATTAATATCTGAATTACCAGGATTTAAGATAACTTCACTCATCCCATTTACAGCTTGGTAAAGAATATTATCAATGATTTTGAAGGCATCTTTCATACCAACTGTATCATCAATAATTTCAAGCAATCTATCATTTGGCACTACAATAATTGAATCACTTACTTTTTTAAGTTCTTCAAGTCCAAGGTTAGCTAAACCACCTCTTTTTTTACCTTCCCAAGAAAAGGGTTTAGTAACAACTGAAACAGTTAAAGCACCAACTTCTTTTGCAGCTTTTGCAATAATAGCAGCAGCCCCAGTTCCAGTTCCTCCACCTAAACCAGCAGCTATAAATACAATATCAGCACCATCTAAAGCAGCTTTGATATCTTCATAACTTTCAATAGCTGAATCTCTACCAATTTCTGGCTTCATTCCAGCACCTAAACCTTTTGTAAGTTTAGCACCAAGTTGAATTTTTTTAGGAGCCCTTGATATTTCTAATACTTGTCTATCTGTATTTGCGGAAATTAAATCAACTTTATTGCAACCCTCTTTAATCATGTGGTTAACCATGTTACAACCACCACCACCAACACCGATAACAGTAATTTTTGCTACATTATCTGATAACACTTTGTTTGGCATTTCAACTTTTATATCGTCTGCGTTAAATAAATCATCCATTAAAACCACTCCGAGATTTTTGTCCAGAATTTTCCAACACCTTTTTTCTTTTTATCTTCATCTAAAGGAGTTAGTATCGCTTGCTTATTACCACCATTTAATTCTAAATTAGAAAGATTAGTTTGTGATGGTTTAACTGTTTTTTCTTCATGTCTTTGAGGTGTGTCATCATTTGTAGCATTGATGTCTATATGTGCTGATTTAGAAATTCTTGGATCAACTTTTATAGGTTTGACAAGTTTTTTATTTGAATCTAGTTCAAATCCCCTTGATTTACCAAGCATTAAATGTAATATTCCAACAATACTAGACATATCAGGTTCATCTAAACTCATGAAGCCATTTTTAATATTTTTAGGAGAAGATATAGAAACTGGAATTCCATCAAACACAGCCTGAGCTAATGATTTAAGACCATCAAGATTACTCATACCACCTGTAATTACAATACCTGAACCAATATTATCTAATAAGCCTGATTTTTTTAAATTATTTCTTATAAGTACTAGTATTTCTTCAACTCTTGCATGAATAATTGTTTGAATGCTTTCTAAAGCAACTTCAGAAGTTGTGTGTTCATCACCTATTCTAGGAATTTTGACTTTAGTTACACCTAAGTCATTTTTAGGACTATAATCTTTGATTAATGAACCATAATCTATTTTTAACTTTTCAGCAGCAGCAGGAGGTGTGTGAAGCATTTCTGAAAGGTCATTAGTAATATGACTAGATCCAACTGGAATAAATCCATTAAATATTAAAGCATTACCTTTAAAACATACAAACTCTGTAGTTGAATCACCTAAATTAACAACCGTCGCACCAAATTTCTTTTGTTGATTATCTAAAAGTGCCATAGCAGTTGAATAACCATCTAGTACAAAAATACAGTTATCTATACCAGAAATATTTAATGCCGATTTTATATTAGTAAGTGAAGTTCTTTTTGCTGTAACTATAAAAACAGATGCTTCTAGTCTCGAACCATTCATGTTTAAAGGGTTGTCAACATCAACCGTATCATCAACTTTAAAATGAATTGGAATAACATGAATTACTTCATACTCAGGAACAATAGTTGCATTGTATAAAGCCATTTGCATTACTTGATTAATTTCTGTTTCAGTTATAAGTCCATTTGGTACATTAACAGAACCTGAACTTCTTATGCTTTTTGTATGATTACCAGAAATAGATACAATTGTATTATCAATGTTTTCCTGAGTATTTTTCTTAGCCATTAAAACAGCATCTCTGATACTATTTGCAGCATCTTCAATGTTTGTAATTATACCCTTATTGATACCTTGACTTTTTTGAGTACCTATTCCTAAAATACCGATATTATATTCTATATCAGGTTTAGCAATAACAGCCTTAACATTTGACGAACCAAAGTCTATTGCTAAAAGAGTATTATTCACTTTTTATTCCTTTGTCTCAATTGATGATTGAATCTCAAATTTATTTTTTAAAGATTCAATTAAGTTTGTCATAATCTCTTGGTCTTGTAAACCAAGTAATGTACTTTTTACAATCTCATTTTTAGATTTATCAGCATTTGCTAATTTTGAATCTAAAATCTTAAATAAAACTACTTTATCATCTAAAGTTACTGTTCCTGCTTTTGAAGGAGTAGCAAACATTTGATTTAAAAATTGTCCAGCTTCTTGAGTGTTTAAACCTGGAATCTTATCAAAAGAATCTCTATTGATATTTGATACTTTTGTACCTGTAAATGTACTTAACATTTCATTTGCTTTTGTAGATAATACTTCATCTTTTTTAACAGAAAGATAATCTTTTAATACTTCACTTTTAACAACAGCAAAATCTAAAGGTGTTGGCATAACAACTTCATCAATTCTTATTACTAAATATTCATTGTTATTTAAGATTGGTTTTAAGATATCACCTGTTTTAGCTTTTGTAATAGCTAAATTGTCTTCGTTTGAGTATGGTAACTTAGAAACATCAAATTCACTTTTTTCTGAAAATGAATCTTCACCTTTCTTAAGTGATAAATATTTTCTTAAAGCTTCTTTTTTTGTTGCTTTTGCATCAATAGCATTTATAATTTCAGCTCTTGCATCTTCTAAAGATTTAATTTTTCCATCTTCATATCTATAATCATTTTTGTATTTTGAATAATAATCTTCAATTTCAGCTAAATTAGGATTAGTTGAAGTGATTTTTAACGATGCACTAGAAAGTTTATATTTCTTTTCAGACATATAATTGTTTTTATTAGCTTCCCAATACTTTTTTAAATCTTCATCATTAACATCTACATTAATTTCATTTTTAGAAATAATTTTATACTCAATATCATTTGACATAAATAGTAATGAACTTAATAGTTCAACTTCTGATTGAGAAGGATTTAATACAAATAACTCTTGAACTTTGTTCAATAAAATCCCTCTTTTTAAAGAATCTTCAAAAACACTTGGTGTCATTCTGTTTTGATTTAAAACTTTTATGTAAGTCTCTTTATCAAACTTTCCGTCAACTAAAAACGCATCATATTTGATTAATTCTTTAGCAATATCTTCATCAGTTACACCAATACCTAAAGTATCAGCATACGATAGAATAAGATTTTTTTGAATAATTTGTTGATATGCAGCATCTTTTAACTTAAGTTGATCTGCCATTTCTTCATTAAATGAAGCTCCAAATAACTTTGCATATTGACCATATAATGACGAATACTCTTGTTGATATTCTTCTACAGAGATTTCTCTATCCCCTACAACTGCTACTGCTCCATCTTGTTTTCCATAATCGTAAGAACCCCATCCAACAAAACCAGCACCAACAAACGCAATTGTACTTATCCAAATAGTAATAACAAGCCATTTTTTATGTCTTTGCATCCAAGTTATCATAAACTAATATCCTCTTAAAAATTTAAGATATATTACAAAAAAAATTCTTTTAAAAAAGTTAATCTTCTAAAAGCTCTAAATTACTTAAAATATCTTGAGTGTTTTTATTGTCATTTGAGAGTAAATCGTTGATTACAGATTCTCTAATTGTAATCTCTAATTTTTTACATGCAGTTTCAAAAGCTTGTTCTTCACCTGCAATAAAACACATTTTTTTAGCTCTTGTAATAGCTGTGTATAAAAGTTTTGTATTATGCATAATATAGTGTGAGAAACTCATAGGAATTAAAGCTGTTTCGTATTCCATTCCTTGGGTTTTATGTATCGTCAAACAGTAAGCTAACGATAAAAGTGAAGTGATATTATCAAAGTCATAAAACACTACCATGTCATCATTTGGATAAAGAACAATACATTTTTCTTCATCAAAATCTAACTTAATAATTAATCCTAATTGACCATTGAAAACTCTTTTTTCTAAAAAATCACTTGAGCCACTCTTATACATATTCATAGTTTGAGCACGCATATTTTCATTTTTTATGTGTATTACTTTATCTGTAATCTTAAACTCACCAAATTTTGTTTCTAATGATTTAGATTTTGTATGATTAAACAATTTTTGCAATTGAATATTAAGGTTATCAACCCCTAATGTTCCACCTTTCATTGGTGTTATTACTTGAAAAAGAGTTAATGCACTACTAATATCTTTTTTCTTAATAAGATCATAATAACTTTGAATATAAGAAGATGCTATATTTAAAATATTATTTAAAATTAGGGTTGATAATTCAACTCTTTGTTCTGAAAATTCAGATTGAGATAAACTATTTTTTTGAGCATAATAATTTTGCATAGAAACATTAACAAAGGCAAAATCATCATACTCTTTTTGATATTCAGGTAAATTACCCACTCTTATATCATTGGCTATTAAAGCAATTGCTTGATTTTCATTTTGTCTGTAAATTTTTGTTAACTTACAAATAGGAGCTAATTCGTGTTTTATACTATCGGCTAAAATATTACCTGCACCAATTGCGGGTAACTGACCATCGTCTCCTACAATTATGAAAATAGTATCGTCATCTATTTTTGAAATAATTTGATTAAAGGTTGTTGAATTAACCATTGAAGCTTCATCTAAAAGTATTACTTTATGGGGAAAGAAATCTTTTTCTTTAAACTTCATAAGTAAAGATTGAATTGTAGATGAATTATAACCTGTAGTATCAGAAATTCTTTGAGAAGCTATACCACTTAAAGCAATAGTAATAATATCATCATAACTGTAAACTTCTTCAAGTAACTCTAAAATAGCTCTACTTGAAGTTGATTTACCTGTACCTGCGTAACCTATTAAAAATAGTGTTTTGTGTCCCTCATTTATAAGTTCAACTGCTCTTTTTTGTTCAGTACTTAAAGTGAAGCCTAAAGTCTTTTCTTTTTTCTCTAGATATGATGTAAAATCAGAGTTTATTTTTCTATTTTTATCATCTTTTCTTCTATTAAAAAAATCTAATATATTTCTTTCTGCCCAATATAAATTTGCTAAAGAGTATCTATTCTCTTTAGTTAAAAAAATATCTTCATCAACTATTAGTTTTGACATAGCATTTTCATAAAGTGCTTCTTTGTTTTCAAACCTTAACTGCTCATCTAAAAGTTTATACAAATGATATTTATCAATTGAAGAATTACCATTATTATCACAATATTCTTTTAAAGTAAAATTCAAGCAAGCCATGATTCTGAATTCACTTTGAGGATCTATTCCTAAAGATTTGGCTATTTCATCTGCTTTTTTAAAACCTATACCTTTTATATTTATAAGAATATAAGGATTATTTTTAATTTTTTCTATTAAGTCTTGAACTTCTCCAAAACTTGAATATATTTTAGTAATTAAATTTGATGTAACTCCATACTTACCTAAAAAAGAACCTAATTCTCTTAGGTGTTTAAACTTTTGCCAAGATTGAACAATAGTATTTAATTTCTTTTCTTTGATACCTTTAAATTTTAAAAGTTCGTTTGGATTGTTATTTAATATTTCTACTAATTCTTCTTCTGAATATTTTTCAAGTAACTCTTTAGCAAATTTACTTCCAACACCTTTTACAATTTTTGTTAAGAAAAAATATAATTCAGCCTCTTTTATTGATAATGTATCAAATTCAAATTGAACACCATATTTTTTATGATTTGTCCAATTTCCTGTAAGTAAAATTTCCTCACCAACAATTTTTTCAATATCAGTATCAAAGTAGTTACCGCAAATTTTTTGATTGTTTTCAAGTACTGCTATTATGTATTGAGTTTCTTCATTTTTATATAGTACTTTTTTTAATACTCCTGAGAGTTTGAAAGTTTTTTCATTTGAATTGGTAGGATTTGATTGAGTCATTAATAGCCATCATCAAATTTATTTTTTTTGTGTTTATCCTTAGAATAAGCACTTTTTTTCTTCTCTTTTTGAATTAAATTAGCTTCTTTTAATAAGTTTTGTTTTTCATCTTCAAAATCTTTTGTATGATTTTTAACATACATTAAAAGTTGATTGATAAAAGCATGTAATAAATTATAGTAATTTGAGTGTAAATCTACTTTTTCTACCCTCTGCATATCTTCATAATTTTTTAAAGTTCTTTCTTTAAATTTTTCATGATTAAATTCAGGCATTTTTAGTAAAGAAACTGTTCTTGTGAAAAATTTTTCTACAACTCTTATGTATCTAATTCTTTTTTGTTTTTCGTGCATATTACTGATTTAAAAGTTCCTCTAGGTTTTCAATTGGTCTAGCTATTACAGCCTTTCCATCTTTGATAATAATAGGTCTTTCGATTAATTTTGGATTTTCAATCATTGCTTGAATGATTTTGTCATCATTTGTTTCATCTTTTAAACCTAATTCTTTATAAACAGCTTCACCAGTTCTTAAAAGCTCTTTAGCTGTTATTCCTAACTGGGATAATACTAAAGTTAATTCTTCTTTTGTAGGTGTTTGTTTTAAGTATTCTCTTACTTCAAAATCTAAACTTTTATCTTCTAAAAGTTTTACTGCATTTCTTGATTTTGAACATCTTGAGTTGTGCCAAATTTTGATATCAGCCATAAATATCCTTAT
>Ga0102954_1000236_pt1 | contig 16850 bp, 16 predicted proteins | sample SalPonA_C_H2O_MG_FD_78511 | JGI IMG/M metagenome (GOLD analysis project Ga0102954, IMG submission 78511) | Water microbial communities from South San Francisco under conditions of wetland restoration - Salt Pond MetaG R2A_C_H2O_MG | ecosystem: Environmental > Aquatic > Non-marine Saline and... | reverse complement strand
TCCAAGTTTAACTTATGCTAAATATTCTCCAAAATTCCATTATGATGAAAAAAAGAAAGAGTTTATAGGGGGTCAATTTTGGGATGGAAGAGCAGCGACATTACAAGAACAAGCTGGTGGTCCTTTTTTAAATCCAATTGAGATGAATATGCCTTCAAAAAAAGCAGTTATTCAAAGAATAAAATTAAATGATTATCATGTAAATGAATTTAAAACTATATATGGAAACGAAATATTTCATAATGATGAGAAAGCATATGAAGCTTTGACTAAAGCTATAGAAAGTTTTGAAAAAACAAAACAGTTTTCTACTTTCGATTCTAAATATGACAGATTTTTAAAAGGAGAGTATGACTTGACTGTGTTAGAAGATTTAGGAAGAACAATTTTCTTTTCAAATAACAACAACTCTTGTGCTTCATGTCATGTTTTAAAAGGTGAAGACAAACCCTATGAAACTTTTACTAATTATGAATTCCATAATATTGGCACACCTGAAAATAGATTTCTTAGGGCAAAAAATGGAATTAATAAAATTGATGAAGGTTTATTAGCTAATGTGAAAGTAATCAATAAAATTCATAAAGGAAAATATAAAGTACCAACACTTAGAAATGTAGCAGTTACAGCTCCATATATGCATAATGGTGTGTTTCAAGAACTAAAAACGGTAGTTGAGTTTTATGATAAATATAACAATCAAAATAGAACAATTAACCCTGAAACAAACAAACCTTGGCAAGAACCTGAGGTAAAAGAAAATATTTCTATAGATGACTTAAGAGCTAAAAGACTTAGTGATAGAAAAATTGAAGCATTAGTTGCTTTTATGAAGATATTAACAGATAAAAGATACGAACATTTAATTGAAAAATAATTATAATATTTTTCAATAATACAATTTATAGGAATATATCATGGAAAAAAGAAAAATATTAATAACAGGTGGAAATAAAGGTATTGGTTTAGCTGTTTCAAGAGCTATGCTTGAATTGGGTCACGAAATTGTAATAGTAGCAAGAGAATTTGAAACTTGTTCTTTAGTTGGTGTAAAAGATGTTACTTGTATAGAATATGATTTATCAAATTTAGATGGTCTTTCTGATTTAGCAAAAGAAGTAGGGGATATTGATGTTTTAATAAATAATGCTGGATATATGCAACCAAAATATACTTATAATAATTATCCAAAAGAAGCTAGAGATAAGTTAATGAATGTAGATTTATATGCACCTGTTGAGTTAATTAATTTATTTTGTGAAAGTATGAAAGAAAATAAATATGGAAGAATAGTAAATACAGCTTCAATAGCTGGACAAATAGGTCATCCAGATATTTGGTATGGAATGGCAAAAGCAGCTCTTATAAATGCAACTAAAATCTATGGAAAAATGTTAGGTGAATATGGAATTACAGTAAACTGTGTAGCACCAAGTCCAACTGAAACAGATATGCAAAAAGATAATAGTGAAGAAAGAAAAAAAGAGTTCAAAAAAACTGTTTCTTCAGGAAGATTTGCAGAGGCTGAAGAAGTAGCAAAAGCTATAGTTTGGCTAGCTACAGATGCACCTGCATATATAAATGGTACTTGTATAGATATAAATGATTGTTCTTATCCAAGATAAAAAGAAAAATATTTATTAAAGTTAAATTTTTAATTAGTGAAAATTACTTAAAATCTTCCCTTCACTAATTAAAAAACAATAACAAACCTACACAAAACATTAGAGTTGCAGATACTCTATTTAAAATTCTTACGGCATTTCTATTTTTAAATAATTCCTTTGCTTTATGTGCAGCAAAAGCAATCCCAATAACGGGTATTAATAAACTTATAAACACAATTATAGCAACAATTATAATATCTGTAGTAGTTAGAACTGTTAAATCCATAAAGGCAGGTAAAAAACCTAAATAAAAGAATATTACTTTAGGATTAGATGAGGTAACTAATAACCCTGTAATAAAGTTCTGAGTTAAAGATTCATCTTTTTGTTTTTTAAAACTTACTTTAGTACTAGAGTTCCAGATTTTATATGCCATATATATTAAATAGCTTCCTCCAATAAATTTCACTATATTAAAAAAACTACCCATATGTTCAACTACAAAACTAAGTCCATAAATGGCAAATAGTAAATAACATATATCACCAATAATTAAACCTAAAACAGCAACACTTGCAACTTTAAATCCACTTGATAAAGATTTTGAAATTGTTAAAAAAATACCTGGACCTGGAGTTATAGCAAAGACCATTACAGTCAATGCTAAACTTATAGAAGAGATTAAAGTCATAGATTTATGACTTCATTAGTGATCAAGAATTTGTTCTAAGAACTGTTTTAACCTATCACTTTGTGGATTGTTGAAAAACTCTTCAGGAGTATTTTCTTCAATAATTTGACCATCTGCCATAAAAATAACTCTATCTGCTACTTTTTTAGCAAATCCCATTTCGTGAGTTACACAAACCATAGTTTTATCTTCACCTGCAAGTTCTACCATAACATCTAGAACTTCTGAAATCATTTCAGGATCTAGAGCAGAAGTTGGTTCATCAAAAAGCATAATTTTTGGATTTGCACATAACGCTCTTGCTATTGCAACCCTTTGTTTCTGACCACCACTTAGTTGGTTTGGATATTTATCCGCTTGATCTGCAATATTAACTCTTTCTAAGTATTTCATAGCAGTTTCAATAGCCTCTTTTTTTGGCTGATGATGAACATGTGTTGGAGCTAAGATTAAATTATCTAAAATACTTAAATGAGGAAACAGTTCAAAGTGTTGGAACACCATTGCAACTTCACTTCTAACTTGTTTGATCTTTTTTAAATCATCCGATAGCTGAGTACCATTTACATTAATAGAACCCTCTTGAAAAGTTTCTAAATAATTCATACATCTAGTTACAGTAGATTTACCACTACCAGAAGGTCCACAAACTACTAGAATTTCACCTTTTTTAATATTTAAATTAATATCTTTTAGTACGTGGAAATCCCCGTACCATTTGTTTAAATCTTTAATTTCGATTATATTTTCATTTGATTTTGCCATAAAAAATTCCTATTTATCTGTGATCTGTATTGTATCTTTGTTCCAAGATATTACTATATTTTGATAATGAATAACAGAATATCCAGAATATAAACGTAACAAATACATATCCTTCTGTTTCATATCCAAGCCATGCTGCATCTGAACCTGTTAAGTGAACCATTGCTAAAAGGTCAAATAATCCAATAATTAATACTAGAGTTGTATCTTTAAATAAAGAAATCGAAGCCCCAACTAAATTTGGAATTGATACTTTTAATGCTTGTGGTAATATTACTAAAAGCATTTTTTGCCAATATGATAAACCTAAAGAATCAGCTGCTTCATATTGCCCTTTTGGAATAGCTTGTAATCCACCTCTAATAACTTCTGCTATATATGCAGCTTGGAAAAGTGTAATACCAATTAAAGCTCTAAGTAATTTATCAAAAGTCATTCCTTCAGGGAAAAACAGTGGTAAAATAACCGAAGCCATAAATAAAATAGTAATTAAAGGTACACCTCTAATAAACTCAATATAAATCACACTTAAGTTTCTAATTATTGGTAATTCTGATTGTCTACCAAAGGCTAAAACTATACCAATTGGAAACGCTGCAACAATACCAACTGCCGCAACAATTAATGTAAGTGTTAATCCACCCCATTTATCTGTTGATACAGCTTCTAAACCAAAATATCCACCGCTTACTAAAAAGTAAACTAATACAGGATATCCCGCAAATACAGCTATTTTTGTAATAAAACTTTGTCCATAAAATTTAAATAAAGCACCAAATACAAAGAATAATACAAAAGATAAATTAATTCTCCAATATTCACTTTCTGGATAAAATCCATAAATAAATAGTGTAATTTTTTCTTTAATAAATACCCAACAAGCTCCACCATCTGTACAAGCTTCTCTTGTAGTACCTACAAAATTAGCATCTATAACCGCCCATTGTACAAAAGGAGGGATTATCATAAGTAAAACAGCTATACCTAATACAGTTAAAATTATATCAAGTGGAGTAGCTAATAAATTCTCTTTAATCCATCTTATAGGACCACTAAGGTTCTTTGGAGCTGGTTTAGCTTCTTTCATTTCATAAGTTGCCATCTACCTCTCCTTAATTTGCATTTTTTTGTTAACAATATTTAAGATTAAAGATATTGCTAAACTTATTGTTAAATATACCATCATAGTTACAACTACAATCTCTATTGCTTGACCTGTTTGATTTAGAACCGTACCTGCAAATACAGTTACAAGTTCTGGATAACCAATTGCTGTTGCTAAAGAAGAGTTCTTCGTTAGATTTAGATATTGATTAATAATAGGTGGTATTGCAATTCTAATTGCTTGAGGTAAAACAACAATTTTTAATGATTGGTATGATGTTAAACCTAAAGATGCAGCAGCTTCTTTTTGACCTTTTGCAACTGCTTCAATACCACTTCTAACGGCTTCAGCTATGTAAGTTGCTGTATATATACTAAGTGCAAAAGTTAATGCTAAGAACTCAGGTGAGTAACTCATACCACCTCTAAAGTTAAATCCTTTTAATGCAGGATTATCAAAACTTACAGGGCTTCCTGAAATAAAATATGCTAATACAGGAATTGCAATAATTAATGCAAATGATACTCCAAGAACTGGAAACTCTTTACCTGTTTCATCAAATCTTTTGTTTGCCCATTTCTTTAAAATATAAATACCAATTAATGTAGCTACAAATGCGATAACTACAAAAACAAATCCACTTTCATAAATAGGTTTAGGTACATACAATCCTCTGTTATTTAAAAAGAAATCTTCTGCAAGTACAATACTTTGTTTAGGACTAGGTAAAGCAGCTAAAACAATGTTATACCAAAATAAGATTTGTAATAAAATAGGAATGTTTCTAAATAATTCTATATATCCTAATGCTAATTTTGAAATGATAAAGTTGTGAGAAAGTCTAGCAACACCAACAATTAAACCAATAATTGAGGCAAAGAAAATACCTACGAACGATACGAATAAAGTATTGATTAATCCTACATAAAATGCATCAAGATATGTTGAATCAGTGTCATTATATGCTATAACAGATTCTGAAATACCAAATCCTGCAACTTGATCAAAAAAATCAAAACCAGTTGTAATGCCTCTTTGTTCTATATTAGTGAACATATTTGTAGTAATATACCACAAAAAAGCAACTAAGCCAATTGTTGTTAGAAGTTGAAAAAATATCCCTCTGAATTTTTGATTACTAAATAGTGACAAGTAATATCCTTTTGTAAGTGTTCAAGGCTAAAGCCTTGAACGAGTTTTTGAAGTATTGATTATCTAAATGGTGGTGAGTATTGTAATCCACCGTTGCTCCATAAAGCATTTACACCTCTATCAATTTTTAATGGAGAACCTTGTCCTACATTTCTATCAAATGATTCACCGTAGTTACCTACTTGTTTGATAATGTTATAAGCCCATTTAGGATCTAGTTTTAAGTTTTCACCTAATTTACCATCAATTCCTAATAATCTTTTAATTTCTGGATTTTTTGAGTTTAACATATCATCAACATTTGCAGATGTTACTCCGAATTCCTCAGCTGTTTTCATAGCATTTAATGACCATTTAGCAATGTTGAACCATACATCATCACCTTGTCTAACTACAGGACCTAAAGGCTCTTTTGAAATGATTTCTGGTAATACTTTATATTTCTCTGGATTAGCCATTTTAGTTCTTAATGCATATAATTGAGATGCATCAGATGTAATTAAGTCACATCTTCCAGCTTCAAAACCTTTTGTTACTTGATCTGCTGTGTCAAAAGTAATAGGACTATAAGTCATACCTTTAGTTTTAAAGTAATCAGATAAGTTTAATTCAGTAGTAGTACCTGCAGTAATACATACAGTTGCTCCGTCTAATTCAGTAGCATTATTAACACCTAAATCTTTAGAAACTAAGAAACCTTGACCATCATAATAATTTACACCAGCAAAGTTTAATCCTAATGATGTATCTCTAGTATGAGTCCATGTTGTATTTCTAGATAATAAATCAACTTCACCACTTTGTAATGCTGTAAATCTTTCTTTTGCAGTTAATGGTACGATTTTAACTTTAGAAGCATCACCTAAAACAGCTGCTGCAACTGCTCTACATGTATCAACATCTAAACCTTTCCATTTTTTATCTTCACCAACTTCAGCAAATCCTGGAAGTCCAGTTGATACTCCACATTTTAAGAAGTCTTGTTTCTTTGTATTCTCAAGTGTGTCTGCACTTAATCCAGTAGCTAATAATGTTGACATTGCAACAAGTGACAATTTTGTAAGTTTCTTCATTTTTTTCTCCTTCAGAATAAATCTTTATTATTGTATTAGTTGAATTATTAAAGTTACATTAAAATTACAACAAAATTACTATAAAAATTTTGATTTTTTGAAAAAGTTGTATATTTATTACACATAAAAGATAAAAAGCTTTTATGTGTATTGAGTTAAGATAAGTTTAAGATTTTTTTAATTTATCTTCATTTTTTTTAATATGTATCGCAGATTTTGCCATTAGGTGTGCACTAATTGGTGCTGTTATAAATAAAAATAGTGTAATTAAAATTTCATGTAAACTAATTTCTCCTGTATTAAAAGAAAAATATAAAGTAGAAGCTAGTAAAACAGCTCCAACTCCAAGAGTTGTAGCTTTTGTTGGAGCATGAAGTCTTGTAAAGAAATCAGGTAACTTTACTAATCCAATAGATCCAACTAAAGTAAAAAATGCACCTAATAATACTAATATTGCAATTATAATTTCAAGCATAAAGTCTCCTATTATTCCATAATATCGCCACGTAGTAAATATTTACTAAGTGCAACAGTCCCAACAAATCCCATAACAGCAATAAGTAAAGCAGCTTCAAAATAAAGCATATTACCAAGGTGTAAACTTAATACTATTAGTAAAGCTATAGAGTTTATATAAAGTGTATCTAAAGCTAAAATTCTATCTGCAACTGTAGGACCAACTAATAATCTATAAAGTGTAAGTATCATAGATATAGCTATCATTACAAATGCTACTGGTAATACAAATTCTAACATGGTTTAAATACCTCCATTAATGGTGCTTCATATCTTTCTTTAATCTCATCTATAGTTTCTTGAACATCATCTATTACTAATCCATGAATGATTAAATAAGTTTGATCTTCACTTAAATCACAACTAACAGTACCAGGTGTTAGTGAGATAGTACTAGCTAAAGTACTTATACCCAAAGGATGTGTAATATCTAACGGTACATTAAAAAATGCAGGTTTTAATTTATCATTTGGACCAATAACTTGTTTAGCAACTGTTAAGTTTGCAACAACGATGTCATAAATTACAATTAATGCAAATTTAAAAAATGTCATTGGGTTTTTAAAACAAACTTTTTCTGGCCAAAAACTTGATGTAAACCAAGGAATTAAAATAGCTAATATTGAACCTAATACAACATGACCAAAGGCGATTGTGTTATTTAGTAAAAGCCAAATAATAACTAGAATAAAACTTAAAACAGGGTGTGGTAATATTTTTTTCATTTTAAGGCCTTGTTTCAAAATTTAAAACTGTAGTAATATAACTACTTGTATCAAATATATTTGCAGCAATAGTATTTGCAATTTCTGTTGCAGGATTTGCAAAAATTACTAATAATGGAGCAAATGCAAATAAGAAGAAAATAGAAGCTACTGAAGATTTTGAGATCTTATATTCAGTTGTTGGTTCTTCTTGCTTTGTATCATAAAAAATAGTTGTTCCACTTTTTGCTAAAGCAACAATAATTAATAAACTACTTGTTAATACAACTGCTAAAATTAATGCTGTATCTTTATGCTCTAAAGCAGCGGATAAAATCATAATTTTACCAAAGAATCCAGATAATGGTGGAAGACCAGCTGCTGCTATAGCAAAGATAAAGAATAAACTACCTATTAAAATTGCATGATTGAATATAGGCATTTTTGTATCTAGTGATCCACTTTTTCTTGCTTTGATAATAATATCAGCTACTAAGAAAAATCCACCAGCTAATAAAGTTGAATGAACCATATAATAAATTGTACCACTTAATGCTTCTTGTGAATTTATACCAATTGAAACTAATAAAATACTAACAGAGGCTAAAACTAAATAAGCAACTTGATTTCTAATTTCTTTAGAACTAAGTACACCTAATGTTGCTAAAGCTAAAGTAAATAATCCTATATATAGTACCCATGGAATATGATAATAAGCTAATTCACCAGCGTCTGCTCCAAAAATTGTTCCATGAACTCTAATAATTGCATATAAACCAACTTTTGTCATAATAGCAAATAATGCAGCTATTGGAGCACTAGTTCTTCCATAGGCATTTGGTAGCCATAAGTATAATGGGAACATTGCAGCTTTTAATCCAAATACAACTAATAAAAGTAATCCAGCTGCTGCTACAACACCAACATTATCAGGGCTTAATGTAGCAATTTTATTTGCCATATCTGCAATATTTAAAGTACCTGTAATACCATATAAAGTACCAACTGCAAATAAGAATAATGTTGATCCAACAAGATTAATAATTACATAGTGTAATCCAGCTTTTGTTCTTCCTTCTCCTTGACCATGTAATAGTAAACTATAACTAGCAAGTAAAAGAATTTCAAAGAATACAAATAAGTTAAATACGTCTCCTGTTAAAAAAGCACCATTTATACCAAATAATTGTAATTGAAAAAGTGGATGAAAGTGAGCACCTTTTGAATCAATATTTTCACTAATAGCGTACCATAAGGCACCAAAAGCTAAAAGAGAAGTAACTAAAACCATTAATATTGATAATTGATCAACAACTAATACAATACCAAATGGAGCTTGCCAGTTACCAAGTGTATAAACTAAAATACCTTCATTTGATGTTTTAATAAACGAATATATTGAAATTAATATTAAAGTAGCAACTGCTAATAAAGATACAGCTTGTTGTACTTTAATTCCAAATCTTTTTACAATTAATAAAACAAAACCTATAATTAAAGGTAAAACTACAGGTAAAATTGGAGTGTGAATCATTTGTTACCTCCATCTTTATTTGTAATTTTCCCATCAACATGGTCACTTTTTAATTCACCATATGCTTTTAATGATAAAACAATTACAAAAGCTGTCATACCAAAACTAATAACAATTGCTGTTAAAACTAAAGCTTGTGGTAATGGATCTGAATATCCAGCAGCATTTTCTTGAATAATTGCTGCCATATTTACATTTAATCTTCCCATTGCAAATAAGAATAAATTTACAGCATAAGCTAATAAAGTAAGACCTAAAACTACTGGATAAGTTCTAGCTCTAAGTGTAAGAAATACTCCTACACCAGTTAAAACGGCTATAATTAATGCTAATAATATTTCCATTAGTTTTTATCCTCTATTTTTGATTGATCTTCACTTTGTAAGTGAGAATCTTTACTAAGCTTTCCTAACTGAACTAAAATTAATACAGTAGAACCAACAACAACTAAGAATACTCCTAAGTCAAATGCAACAGCACTTGCAACTTCAAATTCACCAACAAGTGGCCAATGTACATGGGTAAATGTAGTTGTTAAGAATGGATAACCTATTACCATAGAAACTAAACCTGTAACAGTTGCAATTAATAAACCGTATGAAATAAGTGTTTCTTTTTCAAATTTAAGTTTAGATTTTGTCCAATCAATCCCATTTGCTAAATATTGTACAATTAATGCTACAGCTGCAATTAATCCTGCAATAAATCCTCCACCAGGTAAGTTATGACCTCTTAAGAAAATATATACAGATACCATTAACATTAATGGTAGAATTAATCTTGTTACTGTTTGCATCATTGGTGGATGCATATCATTTGACCATGCAAATCCTCTTTCATCATATTTTGGAGCAAACAATTTTAAGCCTTGAAGCATTGCAAAAATTCCTAAACCTGCGATTGCAAGAACAGTAATTTCACCTAATGTATCAAATCCTCTAAAGTCAACAAGAATAACGTTTACAACGTTAGTTCCACCACCACCTGAAACAGAATTTTCAAGGAAGTATTTCCCTATAGTTGTATATTCTCTACTTAAAACAGCTAAAGTTAAAATAAATACACCAATAGCTGATAATCCAGCTATAAATAAGTCTCTATTAATTCTTAATTTTGTAGATTCTTTTGGTGTTTCTTGAGGTAAATAGTATAAAGCTAATAATATTAATATAATAGTTACAACTTCAACACTTAACTGAGTTAATGCTAAATCAGGTGCTGAGAATTTTACAAATATTAATGAAACAATTAGACCAACAATTCCAATTGTAATTAATGCAAGAATTCTTTTATAGTGATAGAATGCTGTAACAAATGTTGCTATAATTAAAATACCTGCAGCTATTAAACTAATCCAATCTATTTCTAAGTATTCTCTATTTCCAAATAAACTAGCATCTGAGTAACTAAATCCTGCAATTCCAATAACAATAGATGCACTTAAGAACCAAGCAATCATATTTTGTAATGAACTCTTATCAAACATAGCAGTAATTTTATCAGCAATTGCAAATACAAGTTTCACTAAAGCATTAAATGGAACTCTAGCATCGATTTTTTCAATATTCTTTTCATACCATGGGAATGTTTTACTTCTTTGTGTATATAGTAAAATACCACCAATAAATGCAATGATACTCATAGTTAAAGGAATATTAAATCCATGCCAAATAGCAAGTGAGTATTCAGGTAGTTCTGTTTGAAGAGAACCCATAACGGCAACTGCTAACATAGGAGCAACTGTAAACATTGGAATAGTACCAACAGCAAAACAGATAATCACTAATAAATCAACTGGAATTTTCATAAACCTTGGTGGTTCATGTGGAGTCTTAGGTAAATCAGTTGGCTTACCATTAAAGAATACGTTATGAATAAATCTTAATGAATATGCAACTGAGAAAATACCTGCAATTGTCGCTAAAATTGGAATGATGATACTAAATGAACTAGGATCATTTAATGCTCTATCAAAGAACATCTCTTTTGATAAGAAACCATTTAGAAGTGGAACACCTGCCATAGCAGAAGCTGCAACCATCGCTAAAGTAGCTGTATGAGGCATAAAGGCCCAAAGACCTCTTAATCTTCTCATATCCCTTGTACCTGTTTCATGGTCTACTATACCTGCAACCATAAATAATGATGCTTTAAATGTAGCGTGATTTATAATATGGAATATAGCAGCTGTTGTAGCTAATGGAGTTGAAAAACCAAATAATAGTGTTATTAATCCTAGGTGACTAATTGTAGAATAAGCCAATAATCCTTTTAAATCATGTTTAAACATAGCTGTAAATGCACCTATTAAAAGTGTTGCCATACCAGCTGTTGTAACTAAAACAATCCATTCAGTTGTACCACTTAAAGGTGGATATAATCTTGCTAATAAGAAAATACCTGCTTTTACCATTGTTGCTGAGTGTAGATATGCTGATACAGGTGTTGGTGCTGCCATTGCGTGAGGAAGCCAGAAATGAAATGGAAACTGTGCTGATTTTGTGAATACACCTAATAATATAAGTATAATTATTGGAGTGTATAAGTCATGACTTTTAATTAAATCTCCACTTGCCAAAATATCAGTTAAATTGTAACTTCCTACAATATATCCTAATAAAAGTACACCAGCTAACATTGCTAATCCACCAGCACCTGTTATAGTAAGTGCCATTTTAGCACCATCTCTACCTTCTGCTTTGTGTTGCCAATAACTAATTAAAAGGAACGAACTTAATGATGTTAACTCCCAAAATACTACTAATTGAATAATATTTTCTGATAAAACTATACCTAACATTGAACCCATAAATAAAAGTAAATATGAGTAAAATCTTCCCATACAATCTTTTTCATTTATGTAGTACCTTGCATAAATTATTACAAGTAGTCCAATTCCAAGAATTAAACATGTAAATAAAAGAGCTAGACCATCAAGTCTAAATGCAAATTGTAATCCTATTGATTCAATCCAAGTCCATGATTGAATAGTTGTGATACCTTCAAACGGAAGTTTAATGTAGTTTAAAAGTACCAAAAATGCTAAAATTGTTACAACACCAGAACCCCACGCCGCAGCTATACGATTGTAAGTCGCTAAATAAGCGACTATTGGAGCTCCAATAAATGGTAACAAAGCAATTATTGGTAAACCAATTGTTTCCAACATATTTATACCTACCTAATTTTTATGATTTTTAATAACTATTATGTTAATGATTAAGTTATATTACCATGATTTTACTCACAGATTATATAATGATTATATTTAATTACCGTTAATGCAATTTGAACATATACCTTTTATTATAATAGTTTCTACCTTGTGATTTTTTATCTTTACTTTTATATCTTCGTGTAAACACTCAATATTTGAGCATTTTGTACATATAAAATGTGAATGATTTGACTCTTGAATTTCATAGTATCTTTTTTTGTCATTTGACTCAAAAGTTGAAATTAAGCCGTTTTCTTCGAACTTAATAATATTTCTATAAAAAGTAGCCTTATCCATAGAAATGTCGTCTTTTACATCTTCATATGATAAAGGTTTGGTACTTTCTATTAGAATTTTAAGTATCTCTTTCCTAGCATTTGTAAGCTTTAAATTCTTATCTGATATTAATTTTTCTAAATCCATGGTGTATTATAGCAATTAAAATTTAATATAAAATTTACAACTAAGTTGCAATAAAGATAAAATTAATTAAAATAACGCAACTAAATCGCAAAAAGGATTGAAAATTGAAAAAAATATTATTACTGAGTGTATTTGCTTTATCTTTATTTTCTATGGAAGTAACAGTAAGTATAGTACCTCAAAAATATTTTGTTGAAAAAATCGCTAAAGACAAAGTAGATGTAAATCTTATGGTGAAGCCAGGTTTTTCACCTGCAACTTATGAACCAAAAGTTTCTCAAATGAAAAAATTAACTAAATCAGATATTTATTTTTCTATAGGTGTACCTTTTGAAAAAGTATGGTTAAAAAAGTTTGAAAATGCTAACGAAAATATGGAAATAATTGATACTACAAAAGGCATTAAAAAATTAGCAATGGCTAAACATACTCATGGGGAAAAAGAACACGGTCATGAAGAACATGGACATGAAGATCATGGACACGATGACAATAAAAAAGATAAACATGAGCATACAGGGTTAGACCCTCACGTATGGTTAGATCCTGTATTAGTAAAAACACAAGCTAAAAATATTTTAGATGCACTTATTAAACATGATTCAAAAAATAGTGAATTTTATACAAATAACTACAACACATTTGTTAAGGAACTTGATGAATTAAATCATGAGATTCACGAAATTTTAGAGCCTTATGAACATAAAGAATTTATGGTATTTCACCCATCTTGGGGATATTTTGCAAAAAGATATCACTTAGAACAACTTTCTATAGAAGTTGAAGGAAAAGAACCAAAACCAAATGAATTAGTAGAAATCATAAATGATGCAAAAAAACATGATATAAGAATAGTATTTGTTGCTCCTCAGTTTTCTCAAAACAGTGCAAAAACTATTTCTAAAAGTTTAAATTGTACAGTTGTAGTAATAAATCCTTTATCAGAAAATTGGGATAAAGAATTATTAAAAACAGCGAAAGAGATAGCAAACAGTTATAAATGATAAGATTAATATTTTTATTTCTAGTATTTTTTAATTTTTTAAATGCTTGTACATTATGTTCAACTTTTTCACCAAGAACTGATGTAAAACTAGAAATAGATGCTGATGAAAAATATATAAAAAGTGTAAAAGTCAATTGGACTTTTGCACAAGCATTTGCAGATGAACTTCTAAAGCTTTATGATATGAATTTAGATGATGATTTAAATTCAAAAGAGATTGAATTTATTGAAAATGCTTTAATTTCATATATAGAACCTAAAAATTTTTTAACTTTTTTATCTTATGGACCAAAAATCTATAAAACTTCTAACAGATTTCAAGTAGTATCTTATAAAACTTCATATAAACAAAAGTTTTTATCTTTTTCTTATACAATGAAATTAAATTATAAAGTAGCCAAAGATAGAATTTTGCACATAAAAATTCATGACCCTGAAGGTTATTTTTTAATACATTTTGAAAATGATAAACATACATTTGACATACCATACAAATATGACATGACTTCTGATGTGAATTCTGTGACTTACAAAATAGTTGATGATAGTATAGTTACTAGAATAGAAAAGTCTGAAGAAATTCAAGAGAATGAAGAAAATTTAATAGAAAATTTAACTAGTGAAGAAACAAAAAAAGAGTTAACATTTTTAGAAAGATATACAAAAGATATTAAAAAATATTTGATAAAAATTGAAGAAGAAAATAGTACAACAGCCTTAATATTTTTATTGTTTGCTTCTTTTGTATATGGCGTAATACATGCATTAGGTCCAGGTCATGGTAAAGCTTTAGCATTTTCATATTTTACAGCACAAAAAAGTAGCTTTTTACAAGCTTTTAGTATTTCTATGGCTACAGCCTTTATACATATTTTAGGTGCTTTTATTTTAGTTGTTGTCTCTGTATTTATTCTTCAAAGTGTTTTAAATAATTTTATTGAAGATTCTATATCTTACTTAACTATTTTATGTGCTGTTTTAATTATGCTTTTATCAATATACATTTTGCATAAGAAATTAAAAGATAAGTCATGTGCGTGTTCAAGTTGTTGTAGTTCAAATCAAATCAGAAAAAAACAAGATTTATATTTTGTATTAACAGCTGGTTTAATTCCATGTCCAGGAACTGTTTTGTTGTTTGTTTATGCATTTATACTTGAAACTTATTTTTCAGTTATTTTAGCAAGTATTGCAATTAGTTTAGGAATGGGATTAGTGATATTTGCTTCTTCATTTTTAGGTTTATCTATAAATAAATTATCAAATAGATCACATTCAATTACAAATTTTTTAGAAATTGCAGCTCCTGTATTTATGTTTATTTTAGGTCTTTTACTACTTTTAGGTAGTACAATTATCTAATCTAAACATAAGGCTTATATTTTTGTCAAAACTTATACAAAGAAATACTTGTTATTCTTGTTATAGACCTCGAACTTCTTGTATGTGTGAATATATCCATACAGTTAAAACAAATACAAAATTTGTAATTTTAATGCACCCAAAAGAGTTTCGAAAAACAAAAAATGGAACAGGGCATTTTACAAATCTATCTTTGAAAAACTCAGAAATATTTATTGGAATAGATTTTTCTAATGATGAGAAAATAAATAAAATGATAAATGATGAAAATAACAGCTGTTATTTACTTTATCCATCTGATGATAGTATAAAATTAAATACTCAAACTATAAGTACAACAAAACAAAATATAGTATTTATTCTTGATTCAACATGGCCTTGTTCAAGAAAAATGTTAAGGCTTAGCAAAAATCTTCAAAAATTAACAAAAATTAGTTTTGTTCATAGTAAATCTTCAGCTTTTAAGATAAAAACTCAACCAAATGATTATTGTTTATCAACTATTGAATCAACTTTATGTGTTTTAGAATTATTAAATAAACATGGAATTGAAAATATTAAAAGTAGTGATTTTGATACATTTTTAATGCCATTTGAAAAGATGGTAGAGTATCAAGTTGAATGTTCTAAAGAGAAGCAAATTAGATTTAGATAAAAAGGGATTACTCCCTTTTTATTTTAAATCAAATCTATCAAGATTCATAACTTTTGTCCAAGCTTTTACAAAGTCTTTAACAAATTTTTCTTTTGCATCTTCTTGAGCATAAACTTCAGCCACTGCTCTTAATTGAGAATTTGAACCAAATACTAAGTCAACTCTACTTGCTTTGTAATTAACTTTTCCAGTTGTTCTATCTTTTCCTTCAAATACATTTTCATCCTTTGAAATTGGTGACCAAGTCGTATCCATTGAAAGTAAAACTTTGAAAAAGTCATTATTTAAAGTTCCAACATTTTGAGTAAATATACCTAAATCTGAATTTCCATAATTTGCACCTAATGCTCTCATTCCTCCAACTAAAACAGTCATTTCAGGTATAGTTAGTGTTAAAAGTTGAGCTTTATCTATTAATAACTCTTCTGCACTAAATGTATATTTAGATTTTTCATAGTTTCTAAATCCATCTGCGATTGGTTCAAGATATTGGAATGACTCAACATCTGTTTGCTCTTGAGTAGCATCTGTTCTTCCTGCTGTAAATGGAACATAAATATCTACACCTGCATTTGTAGCTGCTTGATTAACAGCAACATTACCAGCTAATACAATTAAATCAGCTAATGAAACTTTTTTAGTAGAATTTTTACAATTAAAATCATCTTGAATTTTTTTAAGTACACTTATAACTTTATCAGTACCTTTATTAGATTCCCAATCTTTTTGTGGTGCTAAGGCAATTCTAGCTCCATTTGCTCCACCTCTTTTATCTGAATCTCTATAGCTACTAGCACTAGCCCAAGCAGTTGATACTAATTGTGATACACTAAGTCCACTTTTTAATATTTCTTCTTTTAATAGTTTTTCATCATTTGCATTAATTAATTCATAATTTCTTGCAGGAATTGGATCTTGCCAAATTAAATCTTCAGTTGGAACTTCAGGCCCAACATAGTTTGATTTTGGTCCCATGTCTCTATGAGTTAATTTAAACCAAGCTCTTGCAAATGCATCACTAAACTCTTCTGGATTTTCAT
>Ga0102954_1000235_pt1 | contig 16911 bp, 33 predicted proteins | sample SalPonA_C_H2O_MG_FD_78511 | JGI IMG/M metagenome (GOLD analysis project Ga0102954, IMG submission 78511) | Water microbial communities from South San Francisco under conditions of wetland restoration - Salt Pond MetaG R2A_C_H2O_MG | ecosystem: Environmental > Aquatic > Non-marine Saline and... | reverse complement strand
TCGACTAAACGTTTCATTACGCAGCAACCGCCATTTCTACCGCCAACTCAGCAGCACGTTGTTTACGACCTTGGTTATAACCATACCAAGCCGAAGTCATACGAGAGTCCGCAGAACGACCCAATTGGTGGTCAGTCAAGTAAGTGACCGAGTTGAAAGCTTGCCACCAAGTACCGCGACCATATTCTGCTCCAGGTTGAGTCTCCAACACTTCGAACGCTTTCTTAGCGTTAGGTGCTAAGTCGTTCACGGTTTTAACTTCACCGCCAGCAGGGAATAGAGCGTTGTAGTAGGTGATTAGATCATCCATTTTAAAACGCTTAGTAGATAGTAACTCAGACATTTCTTTAAACTTGTCAAACTTCTCGTGAGCTAGACCAAGAGTGATTTTAACTTCTTCAGGGTCAAAGGCTTTACGATGGTTAATCTTAGCAGAAGATACTGCTTTAGTATTTAGTGCTAAAGCTAAAGTGTTCATACAGGTCACACGAATAGGAGTAAAGCGAATGTCGATAGACTTACCATACTCGTGGGGATTAGAGAACAACAAGTAGCTATCCACTTGATCTTTACCGAGAACGTCAAACGACTCTTTGATCTTAGCCAAAGCCCAAACCATCTTGCCACCTTTCAACGAACCAGCAGCGTTCATTTCCATGTCACCTGCTAGGCAGTACTCATTAAAGAAGTTAAATGCTTCTTCGTTCTGGCAAGGATTCCAGTTACCACCCACTTGAGTCAACACAGCACCGTCGCTGTCGCGTACGAGAGCCTCTTTACCAGTAGGTATTTTTTCACCTCGGAAGTCTACGAATGTAGGAACTTTTTCGACTCTCCAGTCTACTCCAGCCTTCTCCATCATCTGTTTAGGTGTTAGGTCAGAAGATACCGAAGAACCGATACCCCATGGGCAACCACCAGCAACAGCTGAAGTTTCGATTTGTAAAACGTTATTCATACTCATAATATATTCCTCAATTCATCAACGTTATGTATACATTATATATCTAATGAAAACAAAAGTCAAGTTATTTCTTGAATTTTTTTCAAAACATTTTCTTTTTGCTTGGGCGTCATAACCTTTACGATTTCTGACACATTAAGTACGTGGCAGATGTCACCGTCACAAGGAGGAAGTCTTCCATAGTTTTCGCAGTACTCTTTGATTAGAGCCGTCTCTTGGTTATGCGCTGGAATCTTTACTTCCTCACCAAACCCCATGGGCATGTAGGCAGCATAGATGTGTTTACGGTTCTCCTCGCCATATTTGCCTCGGAACAGGATTCCGTTAGCATAAGGATTTTTCTGCTTATACCCTACTAACACCGTCCCAGCAAAGTCTCTAGTTCGCGATACCAAGCGTCGAGCAGTACTGCTACCAGCTACACCGATATACAGTACACGTTCGTCTAGGTGATTAGGAGAACTTTCCGCTATTGTATGTGATGGGTCATAGGCATATAAGTAACAGCCACCTTGCCAATACCCTTCTGAATTTTTCTGCTCGAAACCGACATACTCGTCGGTGTATTTGATTTTGTTGCCTTCGTCGTCGAATACTCTAACCCATTTGATAAACATAGTTTCACCCTCACCATAATTATAGAGAAAGTCTACTATGATTTAAAAAGAAAGTAAAGTATTTTTTGAAAAGAATTGGCGGAACTCTCATCCGCTTGTTGTTTTGTGGGAACAACTAAACCGCTTGCCTTCCTCTGGGCACCACTCATTCAGTTATTTTATAAGGGGAATGAGACCCTTCGCACCACACTGGGACTAGTATATATACAGCGTTTATTTCGCTGTGATATAAAATTGGTGGAGAATAGCGGGGTCGAACCGCTGACCTCCTGCGTGCAAGGCAGGCGCTCTCCCAACTGAGCTAATTCCCCATATTAGGTATGATATATTTATATCAAAAATGGGGGAGAGTTTCCCCTCCCCCTCACTACTAAGCGTACACCCCAAAATCTTCTATTTCATCCCAGTGGGATTCTATAGAAATAACACTCGGGTCGAGCGCCAAATCTTGAGTAAATTTATAAGCCGCAAACGGAGAGCAAAAACTCTTCACCATAGGCTCTGCCAAGTCATCATTACGAACGTATCTTACGATAATAATCTCCATCGTAATTTCCTCGTCTTGATTTGTTACTTGGTTAAAAAGAATCAGGCAGATCAGAAATAGAATATATGATAATAATAAAATAACAACCTTATTATTTATACGTATTAATTATCACATCCCAAATCTATCTTAGACTGATCGTCCGCATTAATTATACAGTTACCAGTAGGCAACGCAGCAGGTTGATAACGCTCTAAATTAGGATCTCTAAGAGCTTCCTCTACGAACGCAGTCAAGTCTGTAATCTGTTCTTCTGTAAGGTTTAACGGAACGAATCTATAGTCTAAGTATTCAGCAGGAATATCCGCTTGGGGAATTGCTGCGTTTTTATATTCAATAACTTCGCGGACGCTAGTAAATGAACCACCGTGACCATAGAAATTGACATCAGCTAAGTTATACAACGTAGGAACTTTAAAGCGATAATTGTCCCAATCGTTACCAGTAAACCCACCACGTCCTTTACGAGTAGCATCATCGATCATGCCTACAATAGTGTTATTGTAATCTAGGTCAGCAAACCCGATAGCCATAAACGTATCTTCATCCGAAGAGCCTACATCAGTGGCTAGGGCTGGTCCTTGGTGACACCCTGAACAACCAGCTTCTCCGAAGAATAGTTTAGCTCCAGCAGCTTGTTGCTCGGTCATAGCACTATCATCTCCAGCCAACCATGCTTGGAAAGGAGCTTCAGTAGCGAGTTTAGTACGCTCGTACGCAGCAATTGCTTTAGCTACTGCTACTAGTTGGTTGTCGTAACCTTCGGGGAATGCTAGATCTAGCATATGATTATACGTTTCGTTAGTACGTACAATACCATCAGCTAAACCGAGAGATTTACGGTGAGCACCATTAGCGAATAGAACCTGAGTCTCAGCACCACCGAGTTGGAACAGGTTATTGGTTTTTGGAGTACCTTCTGGCGCTAATACTTCTTCAGGCAATACACCATTAATAGCACCACCAATCTGATTACCTGCCATACCATTCCATAGAGTCACCTCTTGATACGCCAAGTTAAGAGAAGTTGGAGTAGAAATTGGAGGAGAGTCAGAGTCAATACCATCATAAGCAAGAACACGATTCTCGCCGAACCCTAAACCACCTTCACCAATACTTTGACGAATAGCGTCACGGAATCCGAATTTAGCAGAGTGACATGTGGCGCAAGACCAAGTGTCGACTAGCTCTGTGTTACCATTAGTAGCACCAGTTTCGTGGAAAAGAAATTTACCCAGTTCTACCTTCTCTGGAGTAATAGGGTTGCTGGGATCAGCAGGGATATCGTAAATAGATGTCGGGAACATCAAAGAATCGGTATCTCCTATAACTTCACGTAACTCATCGTACACCGTAACTTTAGGGGCAGACAAATCAGGAGAAGGTTCAGGAGAAAGGGAAGCTACAGAAGGAGCATTCCCTTCACCACAAGCAGTTAGTACCAAACTAGCAATAACTGTAGAAAGAATATTTCTTTTCATAATATAACCTTTTAATAACAACTCAATTTACAGTTATTCTAAAACATTAATTATGAAAAGTAAAGCTTTTTTTTAACTTTTTTAACCGCCTCGGGAAGCGCCTCGATCTATTCGCTTAGAAGCAACGTTCGCATTTCCTTTGAAACTTTGTTTAGTTTCTACACGTTGTTTCTGAGAAAGTTTACCTTTGCCGTCATTAGCTTTCTTTTCTTCCATGGCGGCTTTTAGTATATCACCGAGTTTCATACATATTTCCTTAGTTTAAATAATAAAAAAGTGCGGGAGTTTCACCCGCACAGTGTTTAACGTTATACAGCAGATAGACCAGCAAAAGTGCCTGATTCCATTTCAAACATGTATACACGTCCTTCTTGCTCTTCCGAGCCATCTTCGATCCAACCGCCAACAACAGCCCAAGAATGACTATTATTATCATAGTCAAACCCAGCAACGTGGAAGTTAGCTGGCCAAGGTTGGTTGTCTACGCGAACAGGACTACCAACATAAGAGTTTAGCGTATAGGATTGAGCCAACTCTATTTCCCAAATACCGCCACCAACACCTGTAGTTGCCCACTGAAGTTTCTTACCATTACCGTTAAACTGAACGTTTACCATATTAGGCATGAAAGTAGGGATAGACTGCGTAGTCGGGTTTTGGTTAGCCACTGGATAAGTAGCTGTGTCAGTATCCGAGAACTTATACGGTTCAGACATAACACCAGTATTATCGATAACATATATGGTAGTATCAGTAGAACGTAGCATCTTCCAGCCATTGTCGAACCAGTAAGTACCTGTTATACCAGTACCAGTGCTAGTTATCTCACCTATAGAATGCGAGCTATATTGGTGACGTTTTGTTACAGGGTCTAGCGCAAGGGCTCCAAGCTGAGCTACTTCCCTAGAGATCATAACATATCGCTCTTGCGGGTCGATATCAAGGTTAGTTTGATAGATTCTAGGGCTGTCATAAGAACTACCATATGCTGAATCTAAGAACGTAACACCACCGCTAAAGTCATAAGGAACGTTAAGTTCGAACATCATCCAAATGTAGGAATCGTCTCCGATCTCTGGAGTATTTCTTTCGTAGCGAGCCAATAAACTTCCTAGCTTACCACCTTTCCACAAAATCATATTGTATAACTGATCAACATACGTATATGAAGGGAGGAAGTTGTTGGTAATATATCCCGCAACTGTCATGTCCGAGAAAGAAGCACTTGGTCCAAGATAACCTAAAGTAACGGTTTCGTCAACAGAAAACTTCTCTGTAGTGTCAACACTTACTGTAGTTCCAGACAAAGTAGAGCCTACTACAATAGAAGAAGAATCCACCAATTCTTTATTAGGCGCGAATATTTGATAGTATGCTTCGTACCCATCAAAGGTAAATTTGACTAGGTTTACCGCATTCATCGCTTTATCGTATGGGAAAGACCTTGGGTGCTGTTTAAACCCGACGAACTCCGGAGTATGCATATCATCTCCGATCAATCGGACATATACGCTACCCTTAACAGACTTATCTTGTTCTACTAGAGTGAACGTTGTCGGCGACATCACCATATAATCACCCATAGAAACAGGGTGTGGCGATTTCAGGATAATAGAAGTAGAAAATGGAGCAATCGCACTCATAGTTACACTCCTGCAGAGATGCTAGCAACACCATCTAAGATCGGAGTGACTACAGTAGCACCTTCTTCTATAGTAACTGTTACACCTTGTTCGATAACCAAGTCATTCTCAATAATATGAACTACAGTTGCCACCCAAGTTTCGTCTTGAGTTATTGTTCCTGTATGACGAATAACTGGCTTCAACTCTTCAGTGTAAGAAGCATACACAGGCATAAGTTCATTATGGATTACATACCAAACGTCAGCGCCATCGTAGAAGAATTCTACAATATTTACTTTGTTGTATGAATTAAAAAATGGTTCTGAATCCCCACGAGGTTTCATCCCAACAAAGGTTGGAATGTGAGTACCGTTAGCTATTAGGCGAACGTAAACAGAAGAGTTAGTCTCTTTGTCTACATCCTTTACTGTAAATTCTAACGGTCCACCTATAGTGAATTCTTCCATGTACCATTTATCAGGGGCAGAGAAATCTATCTCTGTAGAAAATGATCGGATATTGTTAAACTGAGCCATAGTTTTCTCTCTTAATTCTAAGCTATTATTTTAGATATTTTCTAAAACGTATTCCGGAGCAGATACTTCATATGGGTCAGTAGGACAATTGTCCATAAAACCTCGTTCTTCAAATAAATTAACTACTTCCAAATTATCAACCACAGCGGCATATCTCCAAGAACGCTTACCGAATCCTAAGTTAGATTTAGTAACAAGCATTCCCATAGCTGCTGCGAAGTCACCGTTCCCGTCTGGGAGCATCTTTACATTAGATATACCCTGAGCTTTCGCCCATTGATACATGACAAAGGAATCATTTACTGAAGTACACCAAACCTCTTCAATGCCTTTCGCTTGGAATTGTTCAAACAACTTCTCATAATTGGGTAGCTGTGAATTTGAACAAGTGGGAGTGAATGCTCCTGGAAGTCCAAATATCAACACTTTCTTACCTGAAAATAAATCATTAGTCGTTTTATAAACCCACTTAAATGGATTCTCTGTACCTAATGATTCGTCACGCTCTCTTAAATAAAACATTACATCTGGTAACATCATAATATAATTCCTATAATATAGTGGCTCCGACTGCTGGGCTCGAACCAGCGACCCAGGGATTAACAGTCCCTTGCTCTACCAACTGAGCTAAGTCGGAATAATAATTTTACGTTTTTTTAACAAACCTATTTATACTTTATAAATCGTCAGCTTCTTTGACAAAAACGCCATCTACCATTCTACCCTTACGATCTTTAATATCGTTATAGGCAACTTCTAAGCACTCTTCCAAGCTGACTCCAGCACGTTCGGTTATATTAAGTAATACAACTACGATATCGCCAATGTCATCTCGAATGTCCTTACCCTTACAAATATTGTCGCTTAACTCACCACACTCTTGAATGAGTTTAGCAAACTGCGTTTTATCGTCAGCGCCATCGATAAGGTTGCGGTCATGGTGCCATTGCTTAATGCTTTGACACAAACCTATAATCGCTTCTGACTCATTTGTTCTAGTATCCGCCACTTTTAAACCATCCTTTTCCTTTCAATTGAAATCCAGCGCCACCAGTGATAACCTTCTTAAGAGATTCTTCTTCACACTTGGGGCATTTTTTTAGCGGGTCATCAGACATTCGCTGAACAGCGTCAAACTCATGACCACATTTGTCACAGCGATAAGTATACGTCGCCATTACTTCATTTCCTTCTTAATGTACTTAGATAAATCATAAGCAAGGTCTGAGATCCTTTCTTTATTACGAGTACCCTTCGCAGAAGCTTTCTGCTCTAGAGTTTCCACAATAAATCTCCACTCTCGCTCATATAAACCAACTTCCTCATCTTTCGTTTCAGCAACGTATTGTAGCTCATCTAACACTAGCTCTTTGATGGGTGCTACCTTAGCAGTTACTTTAGTCCTCGATACTATCTTTCGTATAATATCGATATCCTCGAGAGGAACTTCTCGCCAGTATGTAGTATCGCCAGTACAGATACAAATCTTAGGATACTCGCATGCGGGAGATTCGCCAGCGAATTCTTCCATGATATTCATTAGCAAGATTCCTTCGCAGCTTTAAAGGCATAGTCCCATTCTTCAGGAGTGGCGTCATTTAGTCTCCGAGATGATGAATCTATACTTTCACGAACCTTTACCATATTATCAAAGAACTTATCACGAGAGCCATCTAATTTCATAGGAAAATCAGCCTCTTCAAACTCTCTAGATTTCCTATGATATTCTTGAGATACCAATTCGAATTTAGCAAACAACTTATCGAACTTCAATTCGTATAGCTCTTTGATACTAAAGTATTTGTTCATCATGGCGTCTTGTAATTTAACGTCCATATCTTTCCATTTGGGGTCTTCCATAAACCATTCAGTTACGGTGTCGATATCTTCAATGACACTCCAACACTCCATAATTTGTTGCTCTAAATCAAAAATTGGATCACTCATTATTCATATCCTTTAGCCAAATATTATAGGCTACTAATGCGATTAATACAACAGATAACAAAATTTCTTCCATCAACCCCATAATAACCTCTCTATTTTACGTTTTTTAAACACTCCCAACCCACAGGGAAAACTGGTGCGATCGCTTTATCTAATAGTTCAGCGAATTCCCTTGCTTCTTCTTGAGCGCCTTCTCCTGCTCGTAGGTTATAAACATGAGAGAACGCCAATAAGTTACCTGTCCAAATAAAGTCAACCATCATACTTTGTGGCAATACCATACGAGCCATCTCTGGTGCTACACCTTCGTTGACCATAGTTTCATATAACTCTTTAGCTTTATTAACTATATCTTCGTATGAGACTTTAAAAGCTTCTGATTTCTCATGTACGCCACCACTACCCTGTTTAATACTCTTATCTGGACGACTACGCCACTCTGTAGGGTAATGGAACTCTGGAATATCATCAACGTATCTACGACTCACTTCATTCCACGTTAAACCTGCTTGGTGCTTCATAAGCTGGCGAGCTAAAAACAACGGTACAGAACAACGTAATTGGATAAAGTTATGTCGGAATGGAGTCATGTGTTGGTGTTTGGCAAGATAGTTTACCAACTTAGCGTCTCGTTCATCTAGAGTACCGTCAACGTATTCGCTTTCTTTATCGAATGAAACTCGTGCCGAGTTGACAATGCTTAGATCTCCACCAGCGGATTCAATCAATTCTACTTTCATATTATTCCTTAGTTGTTTTTTAATTTCTTTAGGTAACTGTTACAGTTAGTAGTCAAGTGCCCTATATCTATCATCAACGTAAATACAGAAACCATAGCCGCCATAAGTAATGGAGTGGGTACGTATCCGTTTGTAGCACGTTCAACAGTAGCGGTAACGATTAATGCGATACAAACAGAGTATAGTGTTATTTTAGCAATCATACAAAATCCTCTAATTTAGGTTTATTGTTTCTGTCTACCCAGATATAAGAGTAGAACGCATCATACATCTCTTGAAGTTCAGGCTGTTGTTTTAGAACTTCTTTAATTTCAGACTCATGCTTTGAGCCTTTTTTCCAAACGTTATGATCATCACTGTACTCGTAAGTCCAATCAAAAGCGCCTAACAATGCAAAGAAATCTTGCTTATTCATAATATTACTCCTTACAGTACAATCATATCAAGTTCAGAATCAATCGCTTCACTAACCCATTTCTTACCGTTAGTGAAGATCATGTCCAAAGCAGTAACGCGATCTTTATGATCTTCGATACGCTCATAGATGTCGTTTTCAAGTGATTCGAGGACATACTCGACAGCACCATAGTGTGCCCAGTTATTAGTAAAATGTTTACGAGCTTCAGCAACAGTATGGGCGATCTCTTCTTTCAACACTTCAATCAAAATTTCATTTTTCATAATATAGACCTCAACTTAATTTACACATGTAGTATAACTGTTACAAAAACAAAAGTAAACACCTTTTTTGACTTTTTTTTATTTTTTTTCGAACCCTCTTAGAAGTTATAGTCATAAAATTTACGAGGAGCGTCAGCAAGGCTGTAACGACTACCGTGCTTATCTTTCCAGACACCGTGTTTGTTAAGGCGAATACGAATCACAGGAGCATCTTCAATAGAGGTAATGAACCACTTTTGGTCATCTTGGTTAGCGCAGTGAGCAGAGAAACCGCCTACACGGAAATCTAACTCAACAGACTTATCGCGCTCGGCACGCATAGGGCGAACTTCAATAGTCTTGTCAGATACTACACGAGTAACTTCATAAGGATTAACGTCACTGTAACCAATTTTGTTAGCGTATTTCATAATATAGTCCTCAACTTAATTTACACATGTAGTATAGATGATATCAAAACAAAAGTAAAGCGTTTTCTTTAAAAAACTATACTTTTTTTGAAGTTTATTGCGTCAGCGCTGTTCTCGAAATACATGGTGTGGATATATACGCTAGACCACTTATGGAGAACATATGATTCAGGCGCAACGTTTTCTTTACACCAAGCGATAGCCTTCCTATGAAGATCGCTATGAAAGTTGACTTCGTACGGATTAGTCATCATCCATTGGCGTTTGTAGTCTGCTTGTTCTTGTGGGGTCATTAGATTCTTCCTCTCTTCTTTTCTGCTGAAATACCAGAGGCAAGTAAAGCGATTAGAGGTACATATATCAAAATAGTAATCATAGGAGCTTCATCAGGAATCTGGATTCCCAAGAGAAGGATTAGGGCAGTAATAATTCTAAGCATTTTTTATTCCTCAACCAATTTACAAGCCTAGTATAGTTGATATCAAAACAAAAGTAAACACTTTTTACTAAATTTCTTTAGTTTCTTTGCTCGTTGGCATGCCGACCATACATACTTTGTAGAATGACTGGTAGTAAAAATTTTCTAAGTAAATGGGAGATTCTGTATACACGCAAGCGTACAGCCCTCTAGGTTCTTCCCCTTTATTCTCTCCGCTCCTATGATAAGTATCGCCACATATAGCTACAATATCACCTTTCTTGGGATATAATGTTACCCATTTACCGTTATCTCGGTTTTGTACTTCTAGCGTACCGTTGGTCTTATCGTAATCGCTAAGTATCCAACAACAATTTACTGTATGAACTTTATTATCTTTGTTTGGACCATATAGGTTATCGTAGTGAGGTTCGAATGTCATAGAGTCGTTAGGCATTTTTATAACGATTTGATCGTTGAACAAATTAACGTTTTCGCCTATCAATAAACGAGAAAGGTCGTACATTTTTTGACTTGTATATGCCTTCGCTAATACACTAGAAAATCTAGAAGCGCAAGAGATACCTAACCAATTAGAATAGAGATAATAATTTTGTCTTAGAGGAATTCCCTGATCCATAACTTTATCTGAATCAGGGATGTTGTGATAAGAACTTATATGAACCCAACCTTTCTGTATATAATGTTCTTTTATTTTTTCTTTTGTGAGCGAATCCATTTCTGGGCTTTACCGTTTTTAGGTGGATGTTTAGCCCACTTAGAAACTTCACGATATGCGCGAATTGTCTGCTGGTCAGCATCACTTCCGTCAGAGTTATCAACTACAATTAAGTTTTGATTAAACGTTTGCTGGAACTTTCCGATATTACCTTGGACTTCATTCCACATAGCAACCACTTGGTCATCTGGTAATGAACGAGCGCGTTTACGGTTACGAGCAAGGGCAGTTTCTTTATCTGTGTTGACAAAGATCATAGCACACTCATAACCCAACTCTTCGAGTTTAGCTTTTTGTTTCGAGATCTTTTCAAAGTTCTTACCAGTACCGTCAATGACTAAGCCAAGACGCCCCTTAATGTACATCTCAAGTTTTCTACCAGTTAGAGCCTTTGCTTGTCCCCGCAACTCTTGACCTTTAACAGAAAAGATATTCTCTGGGTCCATTTCCATACCAGCTTTCTTCATAGCATTTTCGAAAGCGTCGTCAGAGTTCACTACCTTAAAGCCGAGCGCAGTTAAAGCTGTTTTACCTACAACAAATGATTTACCACTTCCTGGTCCACCTGCTAGGAAAACTGCTTTAAAAATGGAAGGGTCGTTGACACCTTCCTGTAAAAATTGATTAAATGTTTTCATACGATTATTTATATTAATTAAGTTCCTTGGTGAACATTTCGTATAACATGTCAGCAAAAACTTCCTGAGTTTTTTCTCCAGGATGACCATATTCTTTTATATCACCTAGAGATTTGGCCATTGAGTATAGATCTTTAAACCTTGTACCCAAACCAACCCTTGACGTTCTCGGTAGAGTGCTGATCATCCAAGTTAGTTTTTCTTTATATTGAGTTAATTCTGGTATTACTCTATCAGGGTCGTAAGAATCTTTATCATTAAGATCTTGAAGCACTGCCATAATATTAACCCACATTCTATGATGAAAAGCCCCTTGAATAAGCTTAATCCCTAAGTTATCACATATTATTTGAATTGCTTGCATTTTAGAAATGGTATGCAAAATATCAGTTCTAGAATCATAAGCTTCATCATTATACTTCTTAAAAATTAATCGCTTATCCTTAGAATATATGTTACCGTATCTCATAGGAGAAAACTGAGTACAATCGTCCCAACGTTTTATATTATTTTCTACCATATAATGATCTGGTATATATTCTACAACTTCTGCCCTTTGGAAAGCAGACCAAATTAAAACCATATGAGTAGGGGTTTCTTTATTAGGGTCAATTAGGTAATTTATAGTGTCTCGGAATATTTTATCATTACCGCCACCACATGTACCTAGATTAACGTACTCGCAACCCATTTTTTCGGATAATAGGTGGGTGAATGTTAATGGCCAATGAGTGGGTGGTTCATTATCCCACCCATCTAGTTCGTCTCCCCAAACAAAACTACAGCCGTTTGTTAGTAGTAACATCATGCTTCCTATCGGTTAAAACAGTTATTTAGTACCGTACTTTTGGTCGTGTACATACAACATTATTAACCCATAGTGTAGGACTTTAATTAGATCTTTTCGCCATTCAGCAGGAGTTTCGCCTTTCTTACCGTAACGCTTCAAGTATTTCTTAGCATTACCGATACAGAAACCTTCGCCCCATCCGTCATCAATAATCTCTTCGGTTGCTTGAATCTTACCGTGAGAATAATGCTCGTCATAGGTAGCATCAACATAACGCTTCAACTCAGCGATTAGTTCTGCTTCGTTATACTTGTAATCAGGAGTTTCCGGAGCAACATAGTCATCTACGTTATACGTCTTTAGCTCATCATTCATAGTTGACCATAACTTATATTCTTCCACAGTTTCATGCTTTAGTGGGATAATATAAGCGTCTACTTCGGGATAATCGTGGTCTGTGTCAACAGTATTATTACGCTTCGTCATTTTGGAAGATCTCCTCATATAATTCAAACACGTCTTCAGCTTCAGTTCTAACTTCTACCGCATTTTGTTTGTGGTAGATATTAGCCAGTTTGCGAATCTTTTTCTTATCGACTCCTAGAGTCTCAAAGGTTGTTTGAATAATATCTCGTTGGAGATCTTTCTCTGCGTCAACTCGAGTCATAGAATCAGATAACTCTTTGATCGCGCCATGTAAACGTTTTTTATCTTCAGGTGTAAGTGTGTTCATCATATAGTTCTCCTTAAAACGTAGCTTGTAAATCAGTAAATCCACCAATATAACTCATAACCCCATCAATATCTTTATAAAAGATTTGCGGGACAGTCCTAAATGGTACTTTAGCGACATCGAGTAATTCATTATACTCGGCATGAGTTAGCTCTTGCATATCCACGTATTTGTAGTTTAATGCTTTATTTTCCAATAGGGTTACTGCGCTCTTACAATAAGCGCATTGCTTAGACCCAACAACAATATATCCCATACTATTCACTCTCAATATCTTCAATTAATAAATCTCTCAGGAGTCTAGCCTGAACATCTTCTGGGTTATTCACGCTACCATTATTCACAAATTTATACGCAAGCGTAATTCTCTGACCACTTCCATTATAAGCAGAATGCCAACAGTGAAGATCTTTTTCATTCTCTGCTCCGAAATAGTAATGGCGACACTGCCATCCTGGAACGTCTTCAATAGTAACTATTTCATCTCTTTCTTTATCATAGTATCGAAAATAGCCGTCACCGTTTTCTGACCAAGTAAACAACACTTGGTACGCACTGGCATCATAATTAGTATGCCAACCAACATAGCCTCCTGGAGGATAGTATGATAGTAAAGCAGAAGTATGCGCACCGATTTCTGAAGCGAAATCGTACTTCACTTTCTGCATAAAATCTTCCCATAATTCAGGGTCTTTACGAACCATATTAGAAATAGGTTGAGCGAAGTATCTATCTGGCGCCCCTACTAGTTCTTCTCTACTTAAACATTCTTTTAAGTATTCCTCGGAGCAAAAGAATTCTCCCATTTCGATATCTTCGGGGATTCTATACGTCCAATACTTCTCATCGTTGTATGATGGCTTAGATAGCATCTCTTCAGAGAAACTATTAAGCACATCCAACATTTCTTTATTACGAATCACTACTTCAGTCATTGTGATACCTTTTTCATTATAAATCTATCTTGGGATACGTGTGTATATTCTAAAGTATCTCCAATTTGTAAGTCTAATGCTTCCATTAATTCGTCAGGAAACTCAAAAGCGAGCTCCCCTTCTATTTCTATAATAGGGACTACAAACTTATTCCCCGTTTCGTTCTTCTTCGAATCGTTCGTTTGCTCTTCTAATGTCATCTTCAGTACATGCTCCATAGTGTATTAAGTATCCCAATGTGTACTCAATAGCTTTCTGCTTTTCTAAGTACCTTCCTGTGAAATAAGCTGCCGCCAAAAGTCCTACTGCTATTATTGTATGTGTTATTGGATCCATAGTTTCCTCTAGCTTAGTTTAAAGTTAGCGAATTTCTCCGCAGCAAGGCGCTTACCTGAACTAGAATTATCAAACGCTGGTCCAGTATCCTCTTCTTTATTTAGAGGCGTATCATTTTGGTCTACATCAAACAATCTCATCTTAGACCTGTTAACACCTACAACAAACCGTTGGTTCATTCCTGGATCATTATAACGGTTTTTTAACTGTTTTACAAGTATTTGGTTATTCGCTTTGAGTTCATCGTTGCTGATAAGTGCGAACATGAAGTCAGCGGTTGCGGGTAGTCCAAAAGATTCGGACGTATCTTCAAGCCCAACGTCATCATTACCATAACCCGAACGAGTCGTTTGCGTTGCAGACACGAGCGGCACGTCGAATTCGACGGCAAGTCCACGTAGCTCTTCAGCAATCGACTTAATATAAGAATACGAGTTAATAGCACCACCCATCCCCTTCATACGAGAACTTGCGCAGATATTTAAATAATCCACAAAGATAATATCTGGCATAAAGTTCTTTTTCAATTTAAGTTCATTAAGTAGCGCACGGAAGTGATTCGCGTGAGCAGCACCAGTGGGGTATTCTTTAATGATAAGCTTACCAGTCGTTTTATGAGCAATCTCGCTTACACGAGTTTGGAACATATCCTTACTCAAGTTTTCTAGCTGATCAATAGGAACGTTCAACAGGTTGGCGTCAATACGTTCAGCGATACGCTCTTCCGACATCTCCATAGTAATATAAAGAACATTCTTCCCTTGGCTTAACGCAGCACCAGCCATATGACACATAAACAACGATTTACCAACACCAGTTCCCGCAAGAGCGATATTAAGAGTCTTGTTAGGCAAGCCGCCTTTGGTAATACGATTAAAGTAATCAAGGTCGAACTCTAACTTCTCTTCATCTAAGTGATAAAAGTCAAATCGTTCGTCAACATTTTCTAAATAATCGTGACCAATATTAGTGTCGAATGAAACCGCCAATGCTTTACTCAGTACATCAGGAATAGCGTTTTTACTGAGCTGGGCATGTTTACCGTCAATAATAGAAATAGATTCCATAACAGCATTAAACACAGCTCGATCTTGACACCATTTCTCGGTACGATCTAGCAACCATTTTACGTCTTCAGATTGGTACGTGAAGATATTAGGGAATATCTCCATAGCATGACGATACTGTTCCTCGGTCAAGCGTGAACCTTCGTCTATCTCAATCTTAAAAGCTTCTTTAGTGGGTAGTCTGTTATATTTGGCAATATACTTGGTAAACTCTTTGAAGAGTGCCTTGTAGACACCCTCAAAGTAGTCGGGCTGCAGGAACGCAGCCACTTTCCGAGTATACTCGTCGTTAGTCAGTAGATTCCGTAGAATCGTTTGTTCTAGATTGATTTCCATCTTCACCTTCTGCATCAGTTGCGACCATTGTACCTTCTTTAACTGCAGCTTCTAAAATATCCGTAAGGATATCGGCAGCCAATTCTTGTAGCTCAACATTATTAACACCATCACTAAGGATGTCTGGGTCGGTCGCAGTAACAACGTCGAAATTAAATTTAATCTCTTGCGTTGCACCATCAAAACTAATATTACCATAACGAATAGTTGTACCATCAAAGGGCGCACGTAGAATGAAAACATCCCAATGCTGCGAACCTTCGATTTCAGTAGGGATAAGCTTGTAGTCAATATGCTCGCTGGGCTTATCCAAGTCTAGTTTTCTCATACTATCTCCTCTAGTATCTTTTCTGGATCGATGTTGCTATTATAACCTATCTTGTAAGTTTTTTCAAGGAATTTCTTGAAGTCTGTTGTCTCGAAGATAGGCTCCCAGAAATCACCGCTCAAGGTTTCTTTCAACCTAACCTTCCCGTCAAGCATTTCACCAGTGTCAGTATCGACACGCTGATACCAACCATTACTAGGTTTAACAACATAGCCGCCAGCAAGAGCAACGTCCAAAAGACCGCTGTACTTCTGAACACCACCTTCCCAACTAACTCCGATAGGAATTTTTGACTTTTCTTTAACATAGCGCGATTTCTCTACGTTGATTACAAAGTTATAACCGACAATCTCTTGACCTTGTTTCTCTTGTTGACGACCAAGAATCCAGATGTTGTCTGCCGAGTAATAGATACCTGTGTTATGTGTTACAACTCCATTTTCCAATACGTATTGTTGTTCATCGTAATTATCACTATTGATAGAAATATCATATACAGGTTTGCGCCCGACAGATTTAATGTTTTTGATTTTCATTTACATTACCTTTTTCATATATTAACTTAGCCAATTCTACTATACTTTTATCTGTATGTAAACCTTTTTTTTGTAAATATTCCGCTTGATCTATGTATTTCATATACACGTCTACATCGACTGAATCAAACGGAAGGTTTGTGTTTACAGTTTTCATTATGCCACCTTTTCAAATTACCTTTATTTGTAACAGCATCGCAGTAGTCACATTTGAACTTTTTTTCAGGAGTTATAGTTCTAGGGTTGACCCAATCTTCGCCAAGTTGATCCGCTTCATTTTTAGAAACTCTCCGTATTTCCAAAGTACGTGTATTCTGAATCATAACAAGACCTTTTCTTCCAATCAGTTTTTTATGTTCTTCAGTCTTAGGTTTACTTGCTACATTTTTTACCCACTCCGCTACAACTTCAGGATCTCTTTTCCTACCAGTATTAGCTTTGCTGATCTTTCTTTTAGTTTCTTCAGAGTGTTTTCTACCATAAAAATTATTTCCTTCACCCTGCATT
>Ga0102954_1000231_pt1 | contig 17018 bp, 18 predicted proteins | sample SalPonA_C_H2O_MG_FD_78511 | JGI IMG/M metagenome (GOLD analysis project Ga0102954, IMG submission 78511) | Water microbial communities from South San Francisco under conditions of wetland restoration - Salt Pond MetaG R2A_C_H2O_MG | ecosystem: Environmental > Aquatic > Non-marine Saline and... | reverse complement strand
ATAGTTTAAATAGCTTCTAAGAGTGTTTAAAAATGTATTGATAATCTGCCCTAAGAAGTGATTAAAAGACCTTAAGATTTGATGTGTAGATTTCATCCGTAAAGATTGATTGAAATGGATTAGAATTTGGGGGGTGTGTTTATTCACTTTCTCCGTAGAACTTGAATCGTTTTTAAAAACCCACACTGACCAAAAGTGAAAGAAAAAAGAGAAGTTATTGTGCTGATTACTGAAAGAAAAAGCTAAATGTTTTTGGGGGTGAAATTGAAAGTTGAGGGGCATGGGTTAGGGATTCCGTTTCGGATTCTGTTTCGAACCGTCGGGGTATAGATATAATCCCAATACCCTGTATGACTCTATATAAAAACAAAACCATTAGACGTGAGGAGATAACCTGACGATAGGGCGTGCATGGTCAGGGTAAATCCTTACAATAAGACAGGGGTGGATGTGAAGAGACGCCTACATACGTAGTCTAATGCTGTCCATTAAAGACGAGGTGACGACGCTAGGCGGTTACGGAATACAATATGGGCGTATTGGTAAGACTTTGTTTGTGAGGGTGTTTGTGAACCCCTCGGAGAGACGAGGTAAGTCAGAGACGTCGAGTTGACGGTGACACACTGTCTATTGTTTGCTGCAAAGTTAGGGAATATTTTTGACATAGAATCCACTTTTCGGTGTTTTTTAATGGTATATAGAAACATTCTATGAGAGTCTGTTACCTGATAGGTGTTTCTTATAAGGCGAAGGGTATGCACCTGCATATAAAATAGGCTATAACCCCTCATATTATATGTTTGGGCAGAGGCGGGGTTGATTTCTACAGACTCACTGCGTATATTATTAGTATGTCTCTCAAAGAAGGTATAAAGGGAGACTGAATTTGTTTTTGGTTACATTATGCGGGCGTGTCTTCTATTGGAGGGCCGCCCGTACTTCGTTGTAAAGGGGACTTCGTCTAATGTTGTGAGTCACAATGGCTTAAAATTGCTAAATTTTAGGTAAAAAATCGCGCTTCGCGCTCTAGGGGGCTTTTATTTGTCGATTATTTTGACTATCTTTATAATTATACGGAATTAAGCATATCTCTGATAAAAAAGCAACGTGAAAAAACTATTACTCTGTCTCTTTGTTGGTATTCTGACCCCCTCAAACGGTCAAATAAAACTTAGAGACTTCTCATTCGGGATTGATTACAACAACACTAGCCTTGGTGTTTGGAATTATCAAGAACGAAGAAGATTAGGGGTAATGGGGGAGATGAATCTCACCGACATGTTCTCAACGGAGGTTTACTACTACTTTGATGGAGATGGATACGCACCTTACACTTATACACTAGGGGCAGGGCTTAACAGAGATTGGGGAGGAGGACGCTTTGACAGGATATATCAGGAGGGCTACGCGGGTATGCGTATGTATCCTTTAGACAACTTTCATTCTCAAGCTCTAGCGCTACGTAATAAAGAACCATATGGTGTTTATGTATCCTACGGATATCGTGTATCTTTGTATAATAGAAATGAATTTGGGCTGCGCACATCTTCTCAGCCTGTATTGGACGATAATGGTGATTATGTAACCAACGATGACGGCAGTGTTCTTAATCAGAACGTAGTCGATAACTTTGACACTTGGGGGTACACCCTAGCTCAATGGGGTGTGAACTTCGGTGTGGGTTGGAAGCAGTACCATAACAAGTTTATATATACCGACCTAGGGGTATACAGCTCGGCTTTCATGAAAAGACAAGTGACTAGCAGTTGGTATGCTGTTCATATAGGCGATAGGATTTGGTCTGAAGAGGTCTACGACGACTTTATTCGGACCGTTGAGACTTACTCTAAGAACGGTAGAGGATTTGAATTAAGAATGATATTGGGTATTAACTTAGATTTTAGAAAATGATGTACGTATTTTTATCAATTATGTTTGGTTCAGCGTTTGTATACTACTACAGCGCAAACAAGGTGAGAACAGAAGGGTTTAGAGCACCTACAAAAGAAGAGCTATTGAAATGGGATGAGTTGGAAGACGAAGACCAAGGGATGGTTTTTGAGTACGATAAGGTGTCTATGTACATAAATCTTATGATTCTGTCATTCTACCCTGCGTTTTTAGTAATAAAAGCAACAGACTTAGTTAAAAGACTAATAGGTGGGACTAAGGAGACACTTTAAGAAGGTATTTTCACCTCAGAGTGTGCTCTACAAGGACGGAAATGGCGTTTTAAAGTCGTTCCCATTGGTTATACCACACGCGTACATGACGTACATGACTATGGCTTTGTTAGCCTCTGTGTGTTTCATTGTGTCTAGCCGTGAAGTAACCATTGCGCTGTTCGGGTGGTTCTTCGGAATACCACATATATCCATTTGGTGCAAGGTAATCTCAGTATTAGAGGTTATCCTCATATACTCTTTTAATGATATAGAACCTCTTCCCGACCGTCAATCATCCGATAAAAGCGCTGAACAGCGTGACGACCCTTCGTAGACAAGCTGATTCTAGCTGTCTTGTAGTCTATGTGTAGAACACTGTCTATAATCTTCGTGGAAGTTCCATTATTATAGTAATTCTCTATAGCCCCTTTGTTTTTTAGCGGGTTAACCACCTTCATGTAAAGCTGTTGCTTACTTCTGCCGTACGATTCGGCTATATGCTCTAGCGTGAAGAATTCATAGTCGTATGCAAAAAGCATAAACATCAACTCAGCCCTAGTGTACTCAGTAACAGCTACAAAGTGCTTTATAGATAGGTCGAAATACTTTAGGTAGTTGTCACCTATGTATTTTTCTTTCCTCATTAGGAAATCCCTATTACTTTTCTTCTTACTTGTCCTGCTTTTAGGCACAGTACTTGTTTTTTCGTTAAATTAAACTTATCTTTGTAAGTATTACAAAGATATACAATAAACAATTAAATTCAAAAAAAATATGCATTTATCAGAAGAAGAGTTTCAAGCGTTCTTTGAAGAAGTGAAAGAGCGTATCGATGGAATCAAGTCAATCGTAAAAAAGTACGGGGTAGAGGATGATTTTGCAATGTCCTACATCGGAGGTCTCTACAAGGAGAGCGCTGAGGGAGGATTTCAGTTTGCAGCCCAAGTGGACTACGTTGTTACAGATGAAGAGGAGTTAGACGAGATTCTAGCGGCTTCTTTAGACCTTTATCGAATGTATGTAGGCATGACGGCCGACGAGCAACAAGCAGTGCCTGAGGATTTGAAGGACACAGAGGATTGGAGCACAGAGGATTGGATGAATTTCATAGCTAAGAACACTAAAGGAGACTCAAATTAAGATGGATATTATTAGAAAAATCATTATAGGCGTAGACCCTAAGGACGGTATGGCTTACTACCTAGGCATGCGTGCAGGAGGTGGTGAGGTGGCCGCTATAATCGTGGATGAAGAGCACTTGGTGCGTTACAAGATGAAGCGCTACTTAGTGTACATTGAGAGCAGTGAGGGCACGATGCTATGGAAGTCTGTGGACAACATGCCGTGCATTGTTGAATACGATTGTAGATTCGATTGATATGCAGGCATTATATGACTTTATAGTACATATACCTAAGAAGTTAAACGATACCATTGAGGTGGGTGGAAAGGAGTTGTTCCTTGACACTCGCTTTGATGAGTTCAGCAACAGGGTATCTCATGGCACTGTAGTAGCTACTCCCGCTAAGTATGACACTCCTGCACAAGCGGGAGATACTATTATATTCCATCATCACATAAACATGGAGGATAAGTACCTGTGGGACAAGGATAAAGAAGAGTATTTAGTTACTTTTGACCCTGATTCACGCTCATGTCAGGCATTTGCTGTTATCAAACCTAGCGGGGAGATTATAACCCTAGCTAATTGGGTGTTTCTAACAGCTCCTCCTGCAGAGAAAAAAGAAGAGGTTAGCGCCTCGGGTATATTCTTGGGTATCGCGAAAGAAGACACAACCAATACAGAGGGTGTGGTTAGAGCTAAGAACATGTATATAGAAGGAATCAAAGTGGGAGACACTGTAGGGTTTAAAGAGAATGCGGATTACAGAATCACGCTACCCGAGCCTCACGGAGATGTTTTTAGAATGCATATAGACGATATATACTATGTCAAAGAATAAAGTAAGCAATACACTGATATTTGCACGAAGACTCCTAGAGTCTACCGAGATTGCTATATCATCCCTAATAGAGGAGGTAAAGAAGCCTATAGATATAGAAGCGTCGGGTTCGGCACGTAAGGCAGAGCTGCAGTCTGTTAAGATGGCTATAGTAGATGCACGTGAGCTAATCCAAGAGCGTCAGAGACTAGAGGAGCTTATTAAGTCACTAGAGGCGGGCGACGACATAGAAGATGAAACAGACTTTGGTGGAGGGTTCGCTGAGAAATTCAGTAAGAAGTAATGGCAGGACTAGTAGAAATAGAAGGCTATGACGAAGAGGTAATCAACATCTGTCCTAACGGGTCAGACGGCGAGGTAATCGAGATAGAAGGGTTGTTTATTCAACTCCCTGTCCAACCTCCGCACGAGGAGATTCTATACTTCGATAAGCCACGGGAAGAACAGTATTGGGCTCGTCAAGAGCCGCCTACGGAGATATCTCGCACGAAGAGTATGGATGATTGGGCTGAGATGCCTAAGGAGCTTAGAGCTAAGTACAGGCCGTATATCATGGAGGAATTCAGACGTCGTAACGAGGGTTTGTGGTTCTACAATAACGGTGTACCTACATATATCACGGGCAACCATTACATGATGCTGCAGTGGACTAAGATTGACGGTTCGTTCTATGGGGACTATTTAGCATTTCAGCGCAGGCTGTTTATTCACGCAAGGGCGTGTGAAGTAGACCCAAGAGCTGTAGGGCAGCTGTTTGTTAAGTGTCGTCGTTCGGGATACACCAACATGGCTGTGAGTACCTTGCTAACAGAGGGTACTATCGCTAAAGACAAAGTTTTGGGAATCATGTCTAAGACAGGTAAGGATGCTCAAGACAACATCTTTATGAAGAAGGTGGTGTCGATGTATCGTCACTTCCCATTTTTCTTTAAACCTATTCAAGACGGTACTACCAACCCACGTATGGAGCTCGCATTCCGTGAGCCTGCAAAACGTATCACCAAGACCAACAAAACAGCATTGGCAGGTGAGGCACTGAATACTATTATCAATTGGCGTAACACCGTTAACAATGCGTACGATGGTGAGAGGCTATATTACTTATTTTTAGATGAGGCAGGAAAGTGGGAGAAGCCCGCGGACATCAGAGAGGCTTGGCGTATTAATCGTACTTGTCTTATTGTTGGTCGTAAAATTGTGGGTACTGCATTGGTTGGGTCAACGGTAAACCCGATGGAGAAGGGCGGTTCACAGTACAAGGACCTGTGGCATGACTCTGACCCGTCTGAGCGCAACGCTAACGGCAGAACTCGCTCAATGTTATACAGGATATTCATTCCTGCTTACGAGGCCTTAGAAGGCTTCTTTGACAAGTACGGAAATCCTGTAGTAGAGGACCCCGAACAGCCTGTAGAGGCTAACGACGGTATGATGATTAAGATAGGTGCTCGTACGTACTTGAACAACGAGAGAGATGCGTTGAAGGCGGATGCTAACGAATTCAATGAGGTGGTGCGTCAGTTCCCATTCTCTCCCGATGAAGCGTTCCGTGATTCTGTTGACTCCTCTATATTTAACCTAGGTAAGATATATGAGCAGATACAGCACAACGATGTTCTGTACCCTAGCCCTGTAGTTATCGGGAACTTTCATTGGAAGAACGGAGAGATAGACTCTGAGGTTGTATTCGAGCCAAACCCTGATGGGCGATGGCACTTATCATGGATGCCACCTGACGAGATACGCAACAAGAAGACTACTAATAGAAATGGGCACTTTGCTCCCGCTAACACTCACGTCGGAGTGGGCGGTGTGGATAGCTATGACTTGGATTCCACGGTAGACGGTCGAGGCTCTAAAGGTGCTTGTCACTTCTACAACAAGTTCAACATGGGATACCCTAGCAATATGTTTGTAGCTGAGTACGCTAGCCGTCCTCCACTAGCCAAGATATTCTACGAGGATGTATTAATGGCCTCTGTGTTCTTTGGATACCCTGTACTTATAGAGAACAACAAGTATGGGATTGCTAGATATTTTGAGCAGCGTGGATACTTAGACTACCTACTAGACAGACCTAAGCACTTGGGTGGAGCTAACAGCACTACTAAGACTAAGGGTATTCCGTCTAACGGTCAGGACATGCTCCAAGCACATGCTCAGTCTATCGAGGCTTACATACACAACCACGTTGGTGAAAATCACGAGACAGGAACTGTGGGTAAGATGTACTTCAATAGGACCCTAGAGGATTGGATTGGCTTCCGTATCGATAAGCGTACCAAGTACGATTTAACGATATCTTCAGGGCTTTGCCTCCTTGCAGCTCAGACTCCTCAGAAGGTAAGCAAGAAAACAGACTTCAGTCAGACTAAGTTCTTCAGAAGATTTAAAAACGAGATACGTAGATAATTTCGTATATTTGCAAACTCAACACTTTAAAACATTAAACATGGCTAATTTGTCAAACCCATCAGAATACCGTCGTCAAGTATTCGCTCAAGATGGATTTAGAGTAGTAGACAACACATTCTCTCAGCCTGCGGGCGAGGCTTACGTTGCTCTATATGTAATCTCAGACGTAACAGGATTAACAACAACGACACCTTCAGGAGACGCATTATCTTCAATCTCGTTGGTAGCGGGTAGCGTTATCTACGGAAACTTTAGCACTGTGTCTGTAGCTACAGGTCAGTTAATTGCTTACATCCGATAATGCTAGGACTTGGTTTAAATATAATGAGACTTGCACGGAAAGTTTCTGCCGTAGTGGTAGATTTACTAGGCTTTCCGTTGTCGGAGTCTAATGATAACTTTGTGTCTGAATCAGGTACAGACCAAATAAAATATGAATAATGGCTGATTTAAAACTATCACAACTCACAACACAAGCAAACATTGACATCGATAACGCATACGTTCTAGGTGTTGATGTTTCAGATACATCACAAGCGGCCACGGGGTCTAACTACAGATTCAAGGTAAAAGACCTAGTAGACTCTGTTGGTGGTACTACTCCTGACAACTTTGTTTGGGTTTCAGAAGCTGCAGACTTCGGTACTGCTGTTGGCGGTGTAATCACACTAGCTGCTAATACAACCTACTACATAACAGGAACTGTCGACCTCAACGGGGATAGACTAGTTGGTGCAGAAAACACTACACTATTAGGAGCTACCTCAGAGATTTCTAGATTGACATCTACGGGTCTAGGAGCTAGTGTTGCTCTATTCTCTACTCAGTGGACTACTCCGATGCGTTACTTTACTATTCAGGACGTAGGTACTGCTATCGATATCGACGGAACTCTAAGAACTGTTGCCCTCGATTGGGATGGTGTAAACTTCTTGAACGTAACAAATGTAGGTGTAATTGACAGCGTTGATAACTTTATCTTCGATAAGGGTGCTTTGCTAAGTTCTACAGGATTGACCTTCACGGGAACTATAGGTACTATTGCATTGAACAACTCTATATTCTCAGGTACGGGAGCTGCTAATGCAATAATCACATTGGATGCAGGACTTACTGTAAGCAGACGCTGTAGAATTACCTACTCTTCTTTTGTTGTTTTCGGTTCTACTATAGGTATTGACGTTGATGCAAGTGCTACAATCCCTTCAGAAGGGTTCATTCTAGATACACTGAACTTTTCGGCAGGTGGTAACTATGTCAATGGTATCGACTACCTAGATGTCAGAGCTCGTTGGACTGAGAACAGAGGTATTCAGAATACTACATCTATTGGTGGATTCTCCATGACTCAGAACCCAACAATAACACCAATAGCCTCTTCAGGGGTTGAGTATAAAGTTCTAGGAACTACAACTCCTTATGCCTCTAATCAAAGATTTACCCACACCAATAACAGGCTGACATACATCGGGTCTTTGACTAGATTCTTTAATATAACTGCTTCTCTATCTTACCGATGTCCTAGCCGCTCTAATCAGCAGGTTGGTGTGTACATAGCGATAAACGGAGTACCTGTAGAGGAATCTGAAGTTTACAACAGGACAATCAACACAACGGACTTGGTTAGCTCTACGATTGTATACGTTGCTGAGTTAAGCACATCTGATACTGTTGAGATTTTCATTGAAAACTTTGATGAAGCTCAAAACCTATTGGTTGAGTACATGAACTGTGTTGTACAAGCTATAAAGTAAAACAACATATACTTAATAGTTAAAAGGGCTTCGGCCCTTTTTTCTTTGCTTTATATTTTGTATATTTGCATTTGTATACAATTAATCGTGCGAAATGAACGACAACAAGAAATTTGGTAACTTCCCCGACCCAACTGCGCATTCGTCGCAAAAGATGTCAAAATCTTATGGACTAAAGTACGCCAAGGCTATCATGAGCCAATGGGGTGGAACTGTTGCTACAAACTCATTGTATCAGCGTAGATTCAAGGAATTCGAAACCAATCGAGACTACGCTAACGGTACTCAGAATACTCAGATTTATAAACAGATTCTCAATAGTCTAGACCCGTCTAACGCAGACGGAACTTTGCTGAATCTAGATTGGACACCTGTTCCGATTGTTCCGAAGTTTGTAAAGATTGTTGTAAACAAAATTTTATCACGAAAACCATACCCTAACGTAGAGGCTATTGACCCCGTATCAAGAGACGAGAAAGAGAACCGTAAGGCTCGTATCAAGGCGTCAATCGAAAACAAGGACCTTTTAGCTGAGCTAAAGGAAGCGGGTATTGAAATTGCAGAAGACATAGATGCTTTACCTGATACGGTAGATGAAGCGGAAATCTTCTTGGATACTAATATTAAGATTGCAGCGGAGATTGCAGCTCAGATTGCTACAAACCTAACACTAGAGTGGAACGACTTTAACGATACTGTTTACCGTCGCGCTGTAGAAGACTTAGTGGTATGTGGTATGGCTGTTGTTAAACGTGAAAACGACCCTAACTACGGTATCGTTGAACGCTACGTTGACCCTGCACAGTTTATACATTCTCACACCGAAGACCCTTCTATGAAGGATATCGTATACGCAGGTGAGATTCGTCAGATTACCATCATGGACTTGAAGCGTATCGCTAAGGATATGTCTGAAGAGCAGTTCTCTAAGATTGCTAAACAAGTCTCTAATAAATACGGAAACAGCCCTGATAGGCTAGGTCAGAAATATTACGACCAATCATCGGGTGCTACAGCATACGGATACGATGAGTTTCGTGTGTCTATTCTAGACTTTGAGTTTATCGGTCTAGACACTATGGTTTACGAAGAGAAAGGCTCTAAGTATGGTAATGTTGGATTCTACTTCAAGGGAGAAGAATACAAGATGCCTACTCAGTCTGTCTTTGACCGTAAGCCGTTCTATATGGATGTTATGTGTACGTACGGAGGTATGTACATCGAGGGTTGCGACATGGTTGTAAACTACGGAAAGAAGAGCAATCAGCCACGCAATGTACACGATATTAGTCGAACTACCTTGTCTTACTCGGCAGTTTCTACAAACATCCGCAGAATGATGCCTAAGTCTATGGTATCAGGTATTACGGGTTTTGCTGACCAATTACAGCTTACCCACTTAAAGATTCAACAGGCTATTGCTAAGGCCAAGCCTGACGGTATTATGATTGATATCGAGGGTCTAGAGAACGTACAGCTAGGAACAGGTGGAGAACTATCTCCTCTAGACTTGCACGACATCTACGAGCAAACAGGTGTCATGTACTACCGCTCTAAGAACCCTGAGGGTGGATTCCAAAATCCTCCTATTAGAGAGATTAACAACACTATTCGCAACATCAATGAGTTGATTGCGCTGTACAACCACTACCTACGCATGATTCGTGACGCTACGGGCATTAACGAAGCTATGGATGGTTCTACACCTAAGGGTGATGCACTCGTAGGCGTTAGAGAGCAGCAAATGCAGGCAGCTAATAACGCTATTTACGATATCACCCACTCATCACTTGTCTTGTACAAGAAAGTATGTGAGGACGTTATTAAGTGTCTTCAAATTCTACCTAAGGAGTCTGCGCTGTTTGAAACCTATGTTAAAGCCGTGGGTCAAGACGCTATGGACACACTAAAGGAGTTTGAGAAGCTACCTATGTACAACTTTGGGGTAGGTGTTACCACTGAAATGAGCGACCAAGATAAATTATACCTAGAGCAAAATATTAATCAGGCTTTAGCTCAGAAAGAGCTAGACATTGAAGATGCTATAGCTATACGAAGACTAAAAGATGTTGACCAAGCAGAGCGCTTGTTAATTGTTCGTCGCAAGAAGCGCGTCAAGCGTTTACAAGAAATGGCGCAACAAAACAGCCAAGTCCAAGCTCAAGCAAATGCTCAAGCAGCACAAGCTAAAGCTCAGTCTGACGCACAGTTGGAGCAAGTTAAAGCGCAGCTAAAAGCGCAGCAATCTCAACTTGAGGCACAACTACGCATGCAAGAAACTCAACTGAAGTATCAGTTTGAACTCCAACTAGAGCAGCTCAAGGGAGCTAACTCTAAGCAAGTAGCTGAGGCTCAGGCGTCTATAAAGAAAGAGGTTCAAGGTGTAATGGAAGACCGTAAGGATGAGCGTGTTAAGAAGCAGGCTGTCGAACAGTCTAAGTTAATTGCTCAGCGCAAGGGAGAGCGCGGAGAACTCACGCCCGAACAGGAAGCGGATGACGACTTTATGAACGAAATAATGAAAGGACTATAATGGCTACAAATACAAAACTATCGGTGAATCTAGACGTTGCTAAGCGTCTAGATATTACATGTCGGAAAGGCGACACTTTTGAATTACTCATTTCCGCTACAGATTCCGATGGAAATGATATCGATTTCGGAGCGTACTCTAATGCTGTACTACAAGTTCGTCCTACCGACGACTCGGCTACACTTGTGTTAGAGTTTACGATTCTTGACTTTCAAATGATTGTCGGGTCTTTTACAGCCTCAAAAACAGCAGCTGAAATGTCTGCGGTTGATGCGGGGGTGTATGTGTACGACTTAGAGCTCACTGACGGAGATGGAAAGGTGGTCACTTGGTTCTACGGACTATTTAAAATTAACGACGACGTAACATCATAATAAATGTCATTAAACGTAAACATTCAACTACCTAATGGACAGACAGCTAGCGTTGTTCAAGAAGCAACCCCTACCGCCTCGGTGGTTAGGGATACTTTAAACAATGTAACTATCTCCTCTGCTGTTATTCAGACAAAAAGCGATAAGCATTTTGCCAAGACGTTTACCAACCTGTCTTGGAGCACGGTGGGAAGCAATAAAGAGCAGACTATTACCCACAACTTGGACAAGTACCCATCTGTAACCGTAATAGACAGTTTTGACCGAGTTCTCATCGTAGAAGTTGACTATATAGATAAAAACAATGTTAAACTAGTGTCTAGCGCATCCTTTAGCGGGACGGCGTATTTCAACTAAAACCTACAAGGAGTATAAAGCGAGACACTGAAATATCTCGTTTTTTTATTACCTTTGCAATTCAGTTATAACTAAAACTTACAATTATGCCTAATTTTTTAAGTTCGATTAATCTTAATCAGAACGAGCTTCAAAAGGCTGTTATCGAAAACTACGCAGGTAACCCTAGTGGTACTGTCTCGGGTGTCGATGCACAAATGCTTTATGATAGCACCAACAATTTGGTTTACATTTGTGAGGGTGGAACAACATGGGTAAGCCTTAGCTCTGCTTCAGGTACAGTAACATCTGTATCAGCAGGAAATGCTATCACGATTACAGGTACAGCATCAGGCCCTATTGTAAATCATGCCGACACATCCGCTCAATCAAGTGTAAATAACGCAGGAGAGACGTTTATTCAAGACGTTACACTCGATACTTACGGTCACGTTACAGGACTAGCTAGCGGTTCTGTCGGTACTTACGATAACTACAACTTTTGGCGGATATCAGACGGTACAACCACGGAAGCTATTTCTTCACAAGATACCTTAACGATTTCAGGGGGTACAAACGTAACCGCGTCTTACAACGCAACCACCAATATCTTAACCATCAGCTCTACTGACAACAACACTACATACAGTGCGGGAACAGGTCTAGCCTTAACGGGAACAGTATTCTCTTTAAGCCATCTTGGTTTTGAAGATTTAGTAGACCCTAATGCTGACCGCATCGCATTTTGGGATGACTCAGCAGGCGCATTCGCTTGGTTAAGCGCAGGTACAAACATCTCTATATCGGGGACTACCATTAGCTCTACCAACACGGTAACTAATGCATTTACTACAATCGCTGTAGCAGGTCAGTCAAATGTTGTTGCTGACAGCACTTCAGATACATTAACTTTTGATGCAGGTTCTAATATAACTATTACAACCGACGCAGGAACCGATACTCTCACGCTATCGTCAACTGATACTATCGACTACATTAGCGCTGTTAGCTTTAACAGTGGTACAGGTAACCTAGAGTTTACAGCTGTTGGTAACGCTCATGCTGCTAACGTATCTCTAGATGGACGATACTTGACTAGCTATACAGAGACTCAGACTCTTAACGACGTAACTACTCTAGGCGCTACAACTGCAAACGCAATTACTGTTGGTGGCTTGACCGTAAATGGTGACCTTACTGTTTCGGGCGCTCACACCGTTAAACTCGCTGAGGAAGTACAGATGGAGGATTCCCTCATCGTTCTTAACTCTAATGAGACAGGCGTACCTAGTGAGGATGCAGGTTTCGTAGTTGAGCGTGGAACATCCACTAACGTAGCTTTCCTTTGGGATGAATCAGCTGATACATTTGTTTTAGTATCTTCTACTGAAACAGGAACGACAGCAGGTGATGTAACGATTGCAGACTACGAAGACTTACGCATTGGTGGTTTGACTACTGATGACTTCGCTACAATTAACGGTACTCTTAAATTAGGTACTGTTGTCAACGCAGGTGTTGATACGGATAAGTTCCTAGTTCTTGACGCGTCAGGAAACGTAGACTTCCGTACAGGTACTGAAGTACGCTCTGACATCGGAGCGGGAGTCGGAAGCATGTCTAGCTTCAACATAGATGCAGATACAGGTACTGCTAACAGCATTACCAACGCAGAGACATTTACAATCGTAGGTGGCGGTGATGTGTCAACTTCTGTTGCAGCCAATCAGGTAACCGTTACATTTACCGAGACTTATACTGCTCACGAGAACATTACAGCAGCAACGTCTGCAAACAACAGCGGTAATACATTTATTCAAGATGTAACAGTTGATGGAAATGGTCACGTTACAGGTTTAGTTTCTACTGCCGTCAGTAGTTTAGATAACTACCAATTTTGGAGAATCTCAGATGGTACTACCACCGAGACAATCAATTCGCAAGATACTCTGACTATTACAGGTGGTGGTGATGTTACTGCAACTTACACTGCCCTTACTAACACCATGGAGGTTGCCTTCACTGAGACCTACACGGCTCACGAGAATATTACGGCGGCTACTTCAATCAATGGGTCAGGTATTTCCTTCATACAGGATGTAACTGTAGACGGCAATGGGCACGTTACAGGGCTAGCAAGTGCTACAATCCGTAGTGCCACGACGACCTTAACAGGTGTCGTTGAGTTAGCAACTGATACAGAGGCTAGCGCAGGTACTGATACTACTCGTGCAGTAACAGCTTCGGGGGTTGAGCAATTCCGTGCAGACCGAGAAGCGGTGTTCACTATCAGCGGTGATGCAACGACTACTGCGTTTGCTTTGACTCACAACTTCGGTACTCGCATGGTTATGGCTGAGATTGTAGACTTCGGTAACGCAGGAACAGGTGCTACCTACGAGACTGTTTACGCCGATGTTACTCGCAATACTGACAACCAAGTAACTGTTACGTTTGGAGCTGCGCCTAGCGCGACTCAAGACTACAGAGTTATGCTGCGTGTAATCGCTTAAGATTAACGCAAAATAAATAAATTCATGAGGGATGCCATTGCGGTGTCCCTCTTTTTTTGTATATTTGCAATTATTCAACAACTACGTATATATGAAGTTTCTTAATAACCCCGAGGTAGGAAATGTGAACTACACTCTACCATATGCGGATGGCTCTGCAAACCAAATACTTAAAACAGACGGTAGTGGAAACGTGTCTTGGGTTACCGATGAAACGGGCTCTAACTTCTACACGAGTGCAGCTAGCTTTAGCACAACGACAGGTGAACTAACCTTAACCGTATCGGGCACTACAAATGTCGTGGTAGATTTAGATGGTAGATACTTAACGGCACACCCTACTATATCTGCTGCAACGAGCGTAAACAACTCAGGGCAAAACTTTATACAAGATGTTACCTTGGACGCCAACGGTCACGTTACGGGTCTAGCAAGCGCAACAGCCACAGGTACAGGAGATTTAGTCGATGATATAACAAATTCACCAACCGTGAATGTTTTAGCAACGTATAGCGGAACTGTGAATACAATTGATTACGCTCAAACGGCTGTTTCGTCAAGTGCATTTAGAATTATGTCAGATGGTGGGGCGCTTTCATTGTGTAACGACACTTGGGCGACAAGAAACACAGGCGGGACATCACCTAAGTATTTTATTCACATGAATCCTAGCGGGGCGGGCTCTCCTCGCTCGGCTATCCTTAACGATGCCGATGAGTTTTTGAGCATCAAGGTTCCTCAGGCTAACGCTTATGCTTCTTTCCGCAACGCTAACAATATTGCAGGAGACGAATTAGGAATTATGCTTCGCTCCGACAATGATGACTCGACTATCAGAATCAAAGGTATCATGGGTGGTAACTCAACTGACGATGAGACATTCAGAATAGAGAGCGTAAACGCAGGAACAGCGAGTTCTCACAGACTTCATGTAATGAACTATGGTGATAACCACTTTAGATTCGCTAACGTGATTGGAGACCAACCGTTCATGTTCTATTGGGGGGATGGTACAGCACAAGGAAACGCAACGAATCCATTCGCTACATTGGGGATTCGTATAGACAAGACAACTATAGCTGTTGACGGTACTAATAATCCATCAACACCTAACTTCAGATTCTTGGATGACGGTGACACGGGTATGTACCTAGCAGCTACAGGTCAGACTGCATTTTCTAGCGGTGGAACTAAGGTTATGTCTGTCCCTACGACTCAGGGTACTAACGGTCAGGTGTTGACCACAGACGGAGCAGGTACTTCCTCTTGGACTACAGTATCAGGAGGTGGAGGTACAACATATAGCGCAGGAGCAGGATTGGACCTAACTTCTACAACATTTTCTGTAGAGCCTGATTTACGTGACGGTATTACGCACATAGGTTTAGATACTACAGACTACATTCAATTTACCAATAACGCTCGGATTGACTTCTTCGTAAACGGTGGAAATGAGATGAGGTTAGAGGCCGATGGAGACCTACACGTTGACGGGGACGTCATTGCATTCTCTACGACAGTATCAGATGCTCGCCTAAAAGAGGACGTAAGTACCATTGAGAGCGCTTCTGAGAAGGTTTCTCGCCTAAGAGGTGTGGAGTATACTTGGAGAAAAGGAAGCCGTAAGGGGGAGCGTGAGATAGGTTTAATCGCGCAAGAGGTTGAAGCTGTTATCCCCGAGATTGTCCGTGAGAAAGAACTGCCTCTATTAGGGGATGGTTTGGACGACTCAGCCACCTCGTACAAGACTGTAGACTACGAGAAAATTGTAGCGCTACTAATAGAGTCTAATAAGGAGCTTCAAGCAAGAATAGAAGAACTAGAAAAAAAAATTAAGTAATGCCTGTAACTTCATCGGGAGAAATAAAAATAAGCGACATACTATCTGAGGTTGGTCTATCTCTTACTAGGGCAAACACTAGCTTAGGTGACTTAGAGAGCGGCGCGGTATTTACAATCAATACAGCATCACCTGCGCAGCCTAATGGAAGCGCTCCTAACTCGCTATCTGAGTGGTACGCATACGACCATTCAGCCGTCGGCGGAGGTGGAAGCGTATACTATATGTTGTTAAATGCAACAACAGAAGAGTGTCGAGGAAGTTTGATAAGCACCGCTCCATTCGCAGTAAACGGTAGCCAAGATTGGAGTTACTCAGCTTGGTATAGAATAGACGACAACCCTGCGGGCGCAGTACGTCAGTTAGCTAGCTTTGGCTCTAGCACCAACACAGCTAGTAACCAAGTGTTCATGCAGTGTTCTACAGGTATTTACATCCGATTAAGATTTAACGGTAGTTTTCATCAAAGGCTTTGCGGATTCACCGCTAACTCTGCGGCAACAGGTATAAGTAGTGGTAATATATCTACAACGAACAGAGGAAATGTAAACACCGATAACTTTGCTATGATTACAGTTACATATGACGCTAGTCAGGCAAACGCAGCAGCAGGGATAAAAATATATTGGAACGCCTCAGAAATGACATCAACAACATCGTCATCAAACGTATCTGTATCATCTAGAAACAGTAATGCGTATAATCCTAATATAGTCACCATAGGCGGTCTAGCTTCTAATACAGCGGCTACCAATGTATGGAGAGGCGGTATAGATGAAGCTAAAATATACTCTAGAATACTAACTGCATCGGAAATTACAACTCTATACAACAGTGGTTCTCCTGATGACGCCACAAGTTTAGGAGTTACTAGCGGACTAGTAGGTGAGTGGGAATTCGAAGACACTGTAGGTGTTGACGGTCAGTCTAATTGGGATACATCATACTTGAACGGAGCTGCTAGAGCGGCCTATTAATTTTAATTATTTTTTCACATATTGTTGTTTTATAGCTACGTAGTAGTTATATTTGCAGTATAAACAAACATTAATAGAATTTATGGCTAAGAAAGATTTACCTAAGGGTCTAACTAATGAAGAGTTAGATGGATTAAAAGCGATTCT
>Ga0102954_1000229_pt1 | contig 17065 bp, 1 predicted proteins | sample SalPonA_C_H2O_MG_FD_78511 | JGI IMG/M metagenome (GOLD analysis project Ga0102954, IMG submission 78511) | Water microbial communities from South San Francisco under conditions of wetland restoration - Salt Pond MetaG R2A_C_H2O_MG | ecosystem: Environmental > Aquatic > Non-marine Saline and... | reverse complement strand
TATGTAGCCGCAGCTCTTTCCGATACATCGTTTATTGTTTCGAACACCTTCTCTTCAGGTGTTGTTTATTACGACGGCTCTCAAACGTCGACCTACAAATCATTTAATACAACCGGAATCACCACCAATACGCATAATGCTCTTCAATCTTTAGAGTCGGGTAAAGCAGCAGTGGCAACCCCTGGAGGTGTTTCAATCTTCGATGGAACAGCTTTTACCCTCTACAATTCAACGAATTCGGGACTCCCTTCGAATAATGTGAAATCGATGGATTATGATGCGGTAACGAATACATTATGGATGGGACATAATAACACAAGTTATGGAGTCTCAGTCATGGATTTAGCTTCTGGAGCGATTACTCATTTTGACAGTTCGGTAGTGGGGGCATCTATTAAGGCCATCACTTATGCTGAAGACAGTGTAGTATACTTTATTGCAGGTTCGAATTACTATTATTTCGATGCAAAATCAGATTCTTTAGCCCAATTCAATACTGCGAACACACCCCTGAGTTCCTCGGTTCTAAACGATATAGACTATCACCAAAACCAATTATTCATAGCTACAGGCAACAAGTTGCATATCGCAGATGATTTCGAACGAAATGCTGTAGCAACAACTGTAGGTGATCCGGCAACTTGTGATTTAGATAGTGTGATTATAACTTCTATTGGAGACTTTAGCTCAATCAGCTGGTCAACAGGGGCTATAACAAATGATATAGCAACAGATAGTTCAGTTTTTGTTAGCTACACAGCGACCGACGCTAATGGTTGTTCGTACTACAGTAATACCGTTCATGTCACAATATTCCCTAACCCAATACCAGATTTATTCTTGAGTAACGATGTAAACTTCTGTTTAGGAGAAAACAATGTGATAAGCACATGGGATTACTTCGCATCATACACATGGAATGATGGCTCAAAAGCAGATTCAGTTAATGTTACAGATAACGGTTCTTTTTGGGTTGAGGTTATGGATACCAATGGGTGTTTTGCAACTTCCGACACGGTGGATATTAATGTATGGAAGCCTTATCAAGGAGATTCTATTTGTATCATAACAGTAGATACGCTCAATAGAAATCAGATTATCTGGAATAAAACCACGGGTAAAAGAACCTTGGAATATGGTATTTATAAAGAGAATGCAGTTACTGGAGACTTTGATCAAATAGCTACAGTTCCAGCAACGGGTGTTTTATCAGTATGGTCAGATCCCAATTCTAACGCAGGCGTCACCTCTTCACGTTATAAGATCTCAGTTATTGATTCGTGTGGCAATGAGAGTGAGTTGAGCGATCAGCATAAAACAATGCACCTCACGATTAACGCGGGTATAAACGATGAGGTGAACCTTATTTGGGACGGATACGAGGGTATTGATCTGACAACCTATGAAATCTGGAGAGGTTCCTCGCCGCTTCAAATGTTTAAAATTGACGAAGTTCCAGCAGCTAACTTTACGTACACTGATCTCAACGCGCCAGTAGGATTACTTTTCTATAAAATAGTCGTTGTGAACCCATACGTCTGTAACCCAACGGTTGGTAAGACCGACGGTATTAATGATTACGGACAAACGGAATCAAACGTAGTCGACTACGCACAGACTGATAATGTGATCATATATCCGAACCCATGGCAAGGCCAAACCCGTGTGGTTTGGAGCAACCCCGACCTTGATTCTTACGAAATCCGTATTTACGATGCGGTAGGTCGAATGGTTCATTATGAAGCCGACGTTGCACAAACGTATTACGATTTATATCAAAATGATTTGCCTTCAGGTGTTTATGCCATCGAGCTTACCGATGGTGAACGTCTATTGAAAACTGACTTTATTATAGAATAACGCTTACACTCCGAATAGATATGAAAACCAACAAAACCAATTCTGTAAAGCTCCTACTCGTAGGGGCTTTCCTTGCGTTGACCCAATTCTCTTTTGGGCAAAGTATTTCAGTACAGCACTATGAGAACGGAATGCTGATGTCTCCTTCGTTCTTCACAAATAATAATCCCCGATTATGTGCTAATGACTCCGTAAAACTGACAGCAGTTGGATTCACAGGGACACTAAGTTGGTCTGGTCCAAGTGGAGCTATTTCATCTACTGCCACTTCAATCTGGGTACATGATCAAGGGTCTTATTCAGTTACAGATCAAACCAACTCGGCCTCTGCCAATATTGGTTTAGATAGCGATAATCCTGAAATCTATTCAGAGGACTATCCCATTACGGTGAGCACAAATGGTGGTGTCGGGTCTACATCCAATGCTTCCTCACCAGCAGGAGGTTTGTTTGGAATTCTTAGTGCCGATAAAGATTATCTAGCCCCATTTGGAGCGGAATACGCAAATAATAAGCAACAATATTTGTATCGAGCAAGTGAATTGCAGAATATGGGTCTTGATGAGGGTAGTACAGTTAAAGAGATTGGTTTTTATCTAAATTCTTCTTGGAACGGAAACTGTAATACAAATCTTCAGATTAGAGTATACCAGACAGCCAACACATCACTCTCTGCTTTTGAAACATCATCGTCCAATTATTTAGGAGATTGGGGTTGTAACTTGAATTATCAAAGCGGTTGGAATTATTTTGATATCGGTGATTTTGACTGGAACGGAACAGACAACCTGGTGTTCGAATTCTGTTACTATTCATGGGGTGGAAATGCTCCTCAAAACCCTTCAATAGCGGTTGATAATGTTGGGTTCAACTCTTCTGTTGTTATCGCTAATCCCTCAAATAGCCAATGCAGCGCAACAGGTGGATTTGTTGTAGCAAATTACCGTCCGAGCACGGCATTTAAATACTCTTCTGCCGCGCTCAAAGACACCATTGTATTATGTGGTACATCCACGACGCTCCGTTTAACAAGTAATGCGGCGAATTACACGTGGTCTTCTGCAAATTCGACGTATTCGGGATCTACAAATAGCCTGAACGTATCCTCTGAGGACCTCGTTTATATCACGGGGTATACCAACCAATTCTGTAAGTATGACGATACGGTCCAGGTGTATTCTGCGGCTGAATCGGTACCGTCAATCACTGCTTCGTCTACAGACTTTTGTGAAGGAGGTTCGGAAACACTCTCGACTGCGTTGACGTCTGACCAAACTGCTCGCTGGAGCACGGGCGCTACCGGCAGTCAGATCTCAATTACGGAAGCCGGCACATACACTGTTACCGTATCGAACGAATATGGATGTTCTAAAACGTCAAGCGGTAAGGTCATTACCGAAATAGCCAAACCATCTATTTACAAGGACGCTCAAGGTCCAATAATTGCCAAAAACACAAGTCATAACGTAAGCTCTACGGATGGATACGTGAATTCGTTTGGGCCAGTACATCACTTGTTCGATTACAACGGTGAAAAATACTTTACAACCCAGCACAATGTTGATAGCACTACGTACATGAATGTGATCGCTAACAATGATTTGGTGGAAATAGGTGTCATTGACAACAATGCTATTGATGCAGTTTTTCAACAGGCTCATAAAGCCAAGTATTTGAAAGACAATAACAAGTATCCTTGGACGATTAATGTAGGTGCAAGATGGGACAATACTACTCAGCAGCCAATTTGGTACAATGGTTCGATTTCAACTTACGAAAATATCGAGTCTTGGACAACCTTGGATGCTACACAGGATGGCAAGCATTTTGTTCACTTTCAACACGCAGATGATTATTGGAGTCTAGAGCATAATTGGTACAACGGAGCTGTACTTGTAAAGTATAATACAGCGGATTACGAACTAGCCTCAACAGGCGAAATATTCTGTGATTCAGTGCAGTTGTTCGCCCCTTCTGATTTTGACGATTATTTGTGGAGCACAGGTGAAACAACATCGTCTATTTGGGTAAGTGGAAACGGAAGTCACACGGTTTCGGTAACGGGTACGTACACCAAATCTGATGGCACAACATGTTCATTAACTTCTGACAATTATTCGTTTACGATTAATGATGCTCCTTCGTTATCAATAACAAATTTGAGTGGAACATCCGATCTAACAGGATCGAATCACATTGAAATCGAGGCTGATTATACATCTGGCGCAAGCATCCAGTGGTCTACAGGTTCTACCAACGACTCTATTCATATTTACTCTATTGGAGAGTATTCTGTCACAGCATCATTAAATGGCTGTTCTGTAACTAAGTCTTTTACCGCTTATCAACCTATATATGTTGATGCAACAAATGGTGATGATGCCAATGGAACGGGTTCTTTAAGTGATCCTTACAAGACAATTAATAAAGGTATTACCGAAAGCCAAAGTAGAGGTAAGGTATATGTGCTTCCTGGCACGTACAATGAAACATTAGACATTACTAAAAATGTATTTATTGCGTCCGATTATTACCGTTTAGGAAATGCCAATGCGGTAAATACGACCATTATCAATGGTCAAGGCTTGAGACGACTGGTAAATTATGACAACACCTCGGAAACATTAGACAGCGCCGTCTCTAAAATTATTGGTTTTACCATGAAGGGTGGATTCCAAGATGGTGATGAAGGTGCCGGTATTTATGGGGGGTGGAACGTAACAGGTACTACTCAAATAAAAAATTCGGTAATAGAACAAACTTCACGCAAGTGTTGTGCGAATGGAATCGTTTTGAGTTGGTTTAATTCTGGTGAGATTATTCTAGATAGTGTTTATGTTGACGACATAGGTAACTCGGGTGATGGTGACCAGAGAATTTCTTTTGCGGTTCCATACGGAAAGCTCACGATTTTAAATTCTCATATTTCTAATGTTCTGCAAGACAATAGTTTATTCAACATTTCAAACAGTGCGGAACTTTATGTCGAGAACACTCACATTAGCGGAATTTCAGATAGATATAACAGCAACGGTGTAGTTCTATATTTAAACAATAGTGCTTCTGCATATTTTAATCACGTTACTATAGATAATATAGATCTTAGTGATGACAGGTATGTCTTTAGAATTGGTTCTGGGTCGTATGGAACACTCCACTTTGTAAATAGTGTGGTTGATGAGACATACGGTCGTTTCATCATGGATCAAAGTAGTTCTAATGCAACTATTGAAATTGTAAATAGCGTTGTAGGAAACGCAGAAAGTGGATATTCTGGAAGCTATAGTTCTAATGTGCCCGCACTTACAAGCGCTGGAAAACTTCAAAATTATTCTGGCGCTATAGGTTTTGCACGGGGTACTGTTAATATTGCAGGCAAGATATACGTATCGCCAACTAAGGATCTATTAGGTATAGCACGACCAAATCCTAGCGGTTCACATCCAGATGCAGGTGCGTATGAAAACGCACAAGCTCAAGGAGACTTCGCTGTACAAACAACTAGTTGTGGATACTTGATTTCGGCTCAGGTATTCAACTCGGATAATTACACTGTTGAGTGGATTCAAAACGGAACAGTACTCGGTACGGACGATGATTACTTAGCCTCGTCTAAGGGAACATATACTTTGAAAGTCTATAGTGTAGACCGCCTAGATACAATCACAAAAACGGTAGCGCTGAATAATCCACTAAGCATGGACATTCTGGATGTCTCAAATAGTTGTGAGTTTGTGTCCTCAAACAATGGTCGCGTGCAATGGGGTAATATCAGCGGGGGTATACCTTACAGCAGCGATTGGTGGACATACCGCACAGCAGTTCGCAATGAATCCGGAACTCAAATAGATGGATACTGGCACCTAAATAATCCTCAGGATTATGTTGGAACAAAGTCGAACCTTGCACCTGGAAAGTATTACTTCCTTATTGACGATGCGACGGGTTGTGAGGTGGGTGACACGGTAGAAATCATCGAACAGGCTCAGTCGACTTACTATGTTTCAACAACTGGTGATGATAGTAATGGTGGTTTGAGTGAGACGGATCCTTTTGCTTCCATTTCAAGAGCCGTTTCAAGCACTTGTAAAGGAGATACCGTAATTGTGTTAGACGGAACATATTTCGAAGATTCAATTACAATCAACGGATCGGTAGTTTTAGGTTCGAAGTACTTGATTGATGGCGATACCAATCACATTCACAATACCGTCATCGATGGAGGGTCGAGCGCTTATATTTTCGATTATCCATATTCACAGACATCTTCAAGCTGGGCGGATACTGCCTACAATAGAATAGAAGCACTGACTGTACAAAATGGTATGGTCGTGAACAACGATCGTGGTGGGGCACTTACGCTAGCTAACGGAAGAACGCTATTGATTAACAGTGTTCAATTCAAATCAAACAGTGCCCAAAGAGGAGGTGCGGTACTTCAACGTGAATGGTCAAGAATGGCCCTGAAAAACTCAACGTTTACAGGTAATGAGGCTAGCAATGATGGTGGTGGATTCTACTGTTCGGATGGTTATCTAGTTTTAACAAACAACCACTTTGAAAATAACACCACATCGTACCATGGCGGTGCTATGTATTTGAATTCTCCGCGAAGCTTGGTAATGAACAACATAGACATGGTTTCAAACCGAGCGAATGATGGGGCTAGTGGGTTCTTTGGTTATTTATGCTGTGTTGGTTCGTCAATAGACATCACAAACATTAGAGTGTTGAATGGTAGCGGTCAAATGCCAATACTTATTCACCAATCTCAGTCGTACTGGATTACCTTCAAGAATTTGTTGATTGCTGGAAACTCAAGTACTCAAGCGGAGGCGATGCAAATTCAGGACGGTAGTTCTAAAATCCGCCTAATAAATAGTACCATCGTCAACAACAACTTGACTAACGGATCGACTGGTTTCTTAAAGTGTGATTGGGGTGATGTTGATCTTGTCATCTGGAACTCAATCTTAGAAGCAAATGATGCGACTGCAATTCTTTACGATAACACATGTAACAACTATAACCTAACCATAGCGAATTCTTACGTGAACTTACCGAGTAGTTCGCTTTATGATAATAACTGTGGTACTACTAATATTACCTATACATCAAACATCACATCTGGCTCATATTACGAGGATATTGCCAATGGTAATTATGCTCCTTCAAGAGTTTCGTCAGTTTTAGGTGCAGGCTCTGCAACTGCGACAGTTGCAGGTGCATCGCTTTCAGCTCCAGCAACGGATCTTTTCGGGAATGTCCGACCAAGCCCAACTGGAACTTCACCGGATTTAGGTGCTATTGAAAGTTCAGAAAGCGCTCCTCAGTTAGGTATGACCACTGTCGTGGAGCACAATGGTTTCTGTGAAACAAACAACGGTTCGATTACAGTTAACTTATTGAATTATACGGGTACAGCAACTTATCAATGGAAAAGCTTGACGGATGCGAATTGGAGCTGGAACAGCACCCAAACAGCGTCCAATCTCGAAAACGGAACTTACCGTGCGGTTGCTGTAGACAACACAACACAATCAAAACTTGATTCGGTTGACGTAACTATAATTACACTACCGTCGATTTCGATTGAGAATCTCAGCACGAATACCAACTGTAATGGTGATTACAATGGTGAATTATCTTTCTCTATAGACGGAGGAAATCCTTTTGGATCATCTCAATATTCATACAGTATTAATTTCCTTGAAGCGTTTAGCACTTTAGAAGGATTTAAGTGGAATCAAGGGGGGTATTATTTCACTTCTAGTTCCAATTCATCACCGCAGTCGAATATTTTCTCTAGTAAAAATTGGGCGGATGATTTTAGAAATGGTTACTATGAAGTTGTGGTGACCGATGAAGATGGCTGTTCATTTACGGATACGCTGTTGTTGGACTTCGATCACGAATTACCAGCTGTAAGCATCACGACCTTGAGTAGTGATGGAGTTGCCGGTCTAACGAGCATGTGTTTAGGAATTGGAAACACCATAGACCTAACAGCGGACGTTACAGGCGGTGGCGGGACTAATTCGTACTCATGGAGCAATTCATCAACCGCCCAAACTGTGGGTGTTGCCCAAACGGGATCATACGAGGTAGAGGTAAGTGATCAGTTTGGTTGTATTGGACGAGATACTATAGATATCTACTTCCAAGATGCTCCACAGGTTTATGTAGGTGCGCCAGCATCTAAAACGGGTGAATCAATCTCCGATTTCGTCTATCTCGGTGAGTTTAACAACCATCATTACTATTACTATACCCTCACACACAACTACAATTGGAGCGAAGCTAAAACTGTAGCAGAATCTATGGGTGCTTATTTATGGAGTGTTAACTCGCGTGCGGAGCATGAAGCAGTCGCTGAAATGTATCAAAGTCAAAATCAGGTATGTTGTGAAGCTTTCATTGGCGCATACAAAGAAGGTGGTGATTGGAAGTGGCATAGTGGAGAGCCATTCACTTTCACGAATTGGGCACAAAATGAACCTTCTAGTCCGAACAATGAAACGCGAATTCGTATTCAATGGGGATGGTGGGACGATCAAAATGTTCCTGGACAATGGGAAGATTTTGGTTCAGAATGGGATCAACAAAAGTACATTTTTGAGTTCCCAAGTAGTCAGGAGTTCTTGGCATATAATGAGGATTTTTGTGATTCTGTTGTCTTGTTTGCAGGTACACCAAATGGCTCGGAATTCAGTGAATATTATTGGGTTGATGCAAATAATGACACTGTAGGAACCGGTAACAGTTTGATTGCCACCACAGATGTTGAGTTTACGGTTTACGGAGAATTTGTAAGGAGCGACGGCGCCTCTTGTGAAATGGTGTCTTCAAGCTATAATGTTACTATTGAAAATAGCCCAAATATTACAATCGACGCCCTATCCGGAACATACGATTATACTGAAGGTGATACCTTGTATTTCGGCGCGTCCTCGGACAGTTCAGGAGCAACGATTTCTTGGTCTGTTACAACGGCCTCGGATACACTTGAGGTAACGTCAGTTGGTACTTATACCGCGACAGCATCAATGAATGGTTGTGAGGTTTCAGAAACATTCCGTGTTGAGAAAGCATTGTACGTGTCTAAAACAGGAAATGACGCCACAGGTGATGGTTCATTATCAAATCCATATAAGACCATTCAACATGCTATTGATATGGCTGAGAGCGGTGGTAAAGTATATGTGCTGCCTGGAACCTATAATGAAAACCTGATATTCGATAAGCAGGTGCGCTTATTCTCTGACTTTGTTCGATTAGGAAATGCAAATGCAAAGAATACTACCGTTATCAATGCTGGATTTAATGGTCGTGCAATTGAATTTGCGAATACAACTAGAATCGATCGTGATTCAACGAAAATAGAAGGGTTTACCATTAAAAATGGAGATACGGGTGGCAATGAAGGCTCAGGTATTTACGCGCACTGGAATGCGGGTACGGGTCTGACTATAGAGAACTGTGTAATATCGAATCACAGAAAGACTTGTTGTTCAGATGGTATAGCCATTGCAATACATGGTGTTGATTTGTATTTCACGAATGTGGACATCATTGACAATGGTAGTGTGTTGTACTGGGACGAACGTTCAACGGTGACATTGCGATACCTTGATGCCTATTGGAACAATGTAACATTCAGAGGGAATGAAGCAAATAGCTCATTAATCTACATTCACGAATCTGACTTATTCATTACCAATTCTGATTTCATTGGAAACACAATTCAAGATAACAACGAAGCATTGATGCTCGTCGATTGGGGATCGAATTTGGTTTTGAATCACGTGACAATGACGAATACGCTCGGTCAAGGTTTTGCCATTAAGTTTGGTAATAATCAAGATCAAAATGTTGTTGTTTACAACTCTGTCATTGATGGTTTCGCACAAGGTGGAATTAAGGCAGCGGGGTCTTCGAATAATATTTATTTGATCAACTCTTTGATAAATTCAGCACCAACTGCAATTTCAGGAAACGCTACTATAGTTAAATCTAATTCGTTGGAAATCCCAACCTTAGGTCTAAATCTAAATGGTACGCTGAAAAACACATCGCCTGCTATTGGTTTGGGAGGAGTGAATGATACGACTATTGCCGGATACAGTTTAAGTGTTCCTTTGGCTGATTTGGCCGGGAACATGAGACCGAATCCAGCGGGATCTAATCCAGATGCAGGAGCTTACGAGGACACTTTGGCTCGTGGTGCATTCGGTATTGATGTTGCGACTTGTGGATACTTAATATCTACAACGGTGCTAAACACAGAGTCTTATTCAATATCAGTGACAAGCAACAACGGCTACTCTTCAACTGAAGACCAGGCCCTAGTATCTCTTAAGGGAACGTATACGGTTGCAGTATATGACTCCATTTCTACACAGACTATTACCAAGACGATTTCTATAACAAACCCATTGAATATCGGGTATTTGTGGTCTAAAAACGCTTGTTCGTCAAGCTCTGGATTTGGAGAGATCGTCTTCGGAGATTTCTCAGGTGGGGTGGATCTCGATCCTACTCAACAGTATTTCGACTACTATTTATATCTAAGGGACACGAACGATGCCTATTCGAATAACTGGCAGGTTCACAAAGGCACAAGTTCAACATGGAATGCAAACGTTCAGCCCGGAACCTATGTTGTTCAGCTCAACGATGCTTCTGGTTGTTCAGTTTATGACACTGTAACGATTGAAGATGTAATAATTTCTCGTTATTACGTTTCCACAACTGGCTCAGATGCAAATGACGGGACAGCTATAGGTCCGCTCTCTACAATCCAAGAGGCATTGGGCAGAGCTTGTGATGGCGACACTATCATCCTGTTGGATGGCGAATATTTTGAAAACGTGGATATTCAGTCTAATTCACCTTACGTCACTATTGCCTCTGAAATGATATTAGATGGACAGTCTAGTCACATTGGTGCGACGAAGGTGAATGGTATGGATGAAGATCCGGTGTTCAATATAAACTCGAAAAACAGCACTACGGATACTACTAATTTCTATGGCTTTACAATTACCAATGGTAAGGCGTCGAACTGGTACGGAGGAGGAGGTATTTCTGCTTATTACTCGAATATAGCCTTAAGACATATGGTTGTTGCGGGTAACAGATCAGGACAATCCGGTGGTGGTATTGGAATGGATGGTGGTGAACTTAATTTGTGGAATACCGTCATCTCAAATAACCTGGCCCAAGGCCAAGGTGGTGGTATTCGTGCGAATTATATGTACCGAATTGACGGACACGGTTCTACTATTATTGAGAACAACAAGTCGAATCAGCAAGGTGGTGGTATTTCTTTTGGTCACGGCCACTGGCAAAGTTCTGAGGAGTTTTATATCCGTGGTTTTGAAGTAATAAATAACGCATCCTTTTATCACGGAGGAGGTGTTTATATAGACAACTGGGGACAAAACAATACGGAATTGATTGTCGAAGATCTTTGGATTACCCATAACCGCTCTATTTATAGCAATACCGGTGGGTTGTTTATCGCAAACAACGGAGATGATGCAGTTTTACAAAACTGTATCATCGCTTATAACCGCAGTAATAACACAGGTGGGTTGTTCATCGAAAACGTTGATTTGACGGTAAATCATGTCACGATTTACAAGAATAAAACACTCGATGCAACTTCTGCTAACGATCAAATCACGATGCAGAATAATGCTAATGTTTTGTTCCTAAACTCTGCTGTTGGTGGTCAGGAGAACATCGGGTCATCTGTAGCGCATACGTTCTACCTAAATGATTGGGATACGACATGTGATCTAACCGTTGCAAATTCTATTGTTTCTGGCGGCACGAGCTCCATGGACAATCCATATACTTCGGCGATTACGGGAACTCCGATTGGTCAAGCTTTGTATCTAATGGATCCGGCAAATGGTGATTATATGTTGAGTCCCGTTAGTCAAGGGTTAGGCGCAGGAACATCAAGCTACACAGGGATTACTATGCCTGCTGTTGATATCAATGGTGTTTCTAGACCCAATCCTTCTGGAACCGACCCTGATGTAGGGGCGGTCGAAAGTCCATTGGATTCAGAGGAGTTTGGCGCGGCTTATGAGGTTCGTAATAACATTGCTTGTGATGAAACGTATGGACGCTTGAAGGTTATTCCGTTGAACGGAACCGGGGCGTACAAATTTGAATTGGACGACCTAACAGGAACAGCAACGTTTGCTGATCAACAAAACGTGAGCAGCTATACGTATAGCAGTTTGTATTCCGGTGATTACCTAGTGACGATCACGGATATTGGATCCACACCAAATGTGGTGTTTACAGACACGGTATCAGTATCGGGTAAGGACAGCTTGTCGTTGACTAAAGATGTTGCTAACGAGTTCTGTTTCGGGGAGTCTAATGGATCTATTTCGCTGAGTGTATCAGGTGGTGACGGCTACTACGACTACACATGGACAACAGCAACGAATTCCAATTTCCCGAAAGCATCAGCCTTGAATAATTTGGGGCCGGAAGAATATTTTGTAACCGTGAAAGATGGTGATAATTGTTTCATTGAGGACTCAATTACCATCATCACATTACATACTCTTCCTACCGTTACTATTACCGGTATAATCAACAAGGATGGTTCGATAACGAATACAACTAATCCTCAGATTCGTGCATGTGCCGGTGACGAGGTAACTTTAGATGCAGGTGCTGGATTTGTGACTTATAACTGGACAACTGTTGACGGGTTGAATAGCTGGACGACACGGACACTTCCGGCATCCTACGAACAAGGCTTCTATGTTACGGCAGTCGATAGTTTTGGATGTTCAAATACAGATTCAGCCGAGGTATTCTATGTTCAGACTCCAGCGATTTACGCTTCGAATGTGAACTCTAATATTGGATCTAGCCTTCAAAGTGTGACTTCCTACGTAGAAGGAACAAGCCAACGAATTGGTGACAATTACACTGACGCTAAACCGTATGGTGCGGATGATAAATTCGCAAAAATGCAATTCATTATTCCAGCGAGCGAGTTAATTGCTGAAGGTTTGACAGATCAGACGACCATCAATTCCATTGGGTTCGAGGTTGAGCTAGAAACCGGTAGCCCTGTTCAAAGTTTCAAGGTTAAGATGAAGAATACGACTTCGAATCAGTTGTCGTCTACGTTTGAAACAGGGTTAACACAAGTGTATAGTTTGAACACACTTACTCCAGGTGAAGGTTGGAATACTCACGTTCTCGATAATGGATTTGTTTGGGACGGAACGAAAAACCTTCTTGTACAAGTAGAGTATAGCAACGTAGCGTTTAACAGCGCAAGCGACAATATCCTTGGTGGAGCAAGTATGAGCTATACAGCTGCGGCTGTTGCAACTGGCAACTCCAGTGTTATCGGTAATACAACGGCAGATTTTACAAGCACGTGGAGACCGAACATGAAGTTTGGTATCGATAAGGTTCAGGCAACCGACACCTTGCGCGTGTGTGATTTCAGTATGCTAAATACCACGGATGACTACGATACATATTCGTGGTTAGTATCTGGTAGCAGTGTTGGTACAGCCTTGCGTTACTCGGTGAATTCACCACTTGAAATTGTACTTAAAACAGTAGATGCAGCCTCGTCTTGTACTATGTATTCTGATACAGTACAGGTTCTGTTAGATACCACACCAACAGTATATGTTAGCGCATCCAGCCTATTGGGTTGTGTTGGTGATACAGTTACAACAGGGGTGGATACCGTGAAGACAGGTATCGAATATGCTTGGAGTAATGGTGTTAGTGATACCATAGCATCATTTACACAAAGCGGTGAGTACTATTTGTTTGCAACATCTCCTTCGGGGTGTCAAGGTACTGATACGGTCCAGGTTTCAATTAACATTCCTCCTGACGTTGTAATTGAACTGAATGGTAAAGTATTGACTTCAACAGATGGAAGCTTAGTAGCTGATAATTCGGCGTGTGATACGACTTTAATCTTGCCGTATTCAAATACAGTGGATACTTTAAGCATGTTAAATAGTAGTGAGTGGTCAACATACAGCTCACAGTATTTGGATTGGGAATACCAGCAAGGATGGGATAGTTTAGTCGACTATACCGGTCCTATGGTAGATGCAGATAGTTCTTCGCTTGGCGGATTCTACCAATTTGATCCAGCATCACTTACTGATCAGAATAAGGTGGGATATTTGCAGCTAGGCTGTTTGAACTTACTCGGTATGACAGCTCCTGAATTGAACTTCTCGTATCACATGGTAGACTACTATGCTGATTCTGCAAATACAGCAGATCAGATGGGATCGATGTCCGTTGAGGTAAAAACAGCAAGTGATGATTCTTGGTCAACTCTTTGGCAACGTTCTGGGACTCATAGCTCTTATTATTGGGTTGATGAGACAATCGATCTTAGCGCTTACGTCAATAAGACCATTCAGATTCGTTGGAAAGGCCAAGCAGGTGTTGGTGGCCCAAGAAGTGAGATGGCCATAGATAATATTGAAGTTAGCGATAGCCTTGCTCTCTTAAGTAACGTCGCTGGACGTGCAACACTAGAAACGGTCTGTGAGGGCGATAGCATTTTTGCCAATGCAATAAGTAATGGGACTTCTGACTTCACTTATCTATGGAATACAGGTGATACCACAGATGCGGTTGAGCTACATACCTCAGGTTGGTATAGTGTTTCAATCTTAGATGAAAAGAATTGTTCGGTGACTTCAGATAGCGTGTTCATTGAGGTCAACCCGGCGCCTGAAAATCTATTGGTATTGAGTGACACAACCCAGTATTGTGAAGGATTATTCGATTCATTGACAATAACCGCAGTGGACTCCTATGAAGCATATCAATGGTATGCGAACTATGGTGGGTCCGGATTTATCGAAGTCGATACGACAAGTGATTTAACCCTTGACACTATAGTTACGGGTGTCCAGGAATTCTATGTGATGATTACTGATAGTATTGGTTGTCGATCTATCTCTAGTCGAGTTGAATTGATAGAGACACCTTCTCCTGTATTGACGTTGACTGCAAATGATGTGTTGTGTAATTCAGATTCTACTGGCCAAGCAGCAGTCTTAGCTTCGGGCTCGGGGTCTTGGAATTACGAATGGTCGAATGGATCTATTAACTCTACGATTTCGAATCTGCCTGCTGGATACTATTCAGTGACAGTAAGTGATACCTTTAGTTGTGTGACTGTGGACTCGATTTTAGTTGATGAGCCAACTGCAGTAAACCTATCCGTATTAAGCACAAGCGACGTAGATTGTTATGGAAGTAATACTGGTGCTGCTGATATCAGCTTTACTGGTGGCGTTGGTGGTTATAGCTTCGCATGGACCGACTCTTCGGGAATTTGGACGAGTTCAAATGAGGATTTGAGTGCTGCTCCAGCCAGCGAATATTATGTTGTAGCTCAAGATAACAATGGCTGTTCATTGACAGATACGGTCCAAATCACGGAGCCTTCGGAACTATTCTTCTCTGTTGATTCTGTTCTGGATCTTTCTTGTAAGGGTAATCAGGATGGATATTTAGCAGTGAGCGCCTCAGGTGGTGTTTTACCATATCAGTTCATTTCGAATAGTGATACAAATTCAACGGGCGAGTTCTACAACTTGGATAGTAATTACTATGCTTTAAGTGTTGTAGATGCAAACGGTTGTTCAGTGAACGATTTTGCGGTAGTTAGCCAGCCAGACCCGCCATTTAACGAAGAAGAAATATGTATTGTAACAGTGGACACTACTGGTGTGAATATGGTCGTTTGGGATAAAACCCCAGCTAAGCGTACGGCAGAATATATCATTCTAAAGGAAAATGCCTCTACTCAGTATACTGCTATAGGTACAAACCAGTACAATGATATGAGTACGTTTGTTGATCAGAATTCAAATCCTGCTGTTCAGCCGTTCCGTTACAGATTGGCTCTTAAAGACAGTTGTGGGTTCTACTCTGATACCTCTGACTATCATGCGACCATTCACTTGCAAGCAAGTCCGGGTGTGGCATCGAATGAGGTTCAGCTACAGTGGACTGCTTATGAAGGTAAACAGGTTCAGACCTACTACATCTATCGTTGGTTGAGTCCATCGATGCGTGTGCTGGTGGATAGTGTAAGTGCTAACGTACAGACGTACACGGATATTTATCCGGTGACGACGACTATTACGGCACTGCTCTACGAGGTTGGAGCGAAATTCGTCGATGCTGGATGTAGCCCAACAGCAGGTAAGAACTCTAGTTATGTGAACTCTATCTCTAACCGTTTAGATTGGGGTCAAGACGGAGCTCTACCGATTGGTACCGAGGAATGGGTGAACGTAGTCCTAGAGAATGATCTAGAGATCTTCCCGAATCCTTCGAGAGGAATGTTGAATGTGAGTATGCAAGGCGCATGGGAGCAAGAAGAAAATGTCAAACTAAAAGTCATGGACATGATGGGACGCACACTTGCGCTACGTACCGTTGAGCATGGTGGATTAGTGTCGTTTGACTTCTCCGATCTTCCAGCTGGAGTGTACTTCCTACATACTATTACGGAGGAAGGAAGAATTATTGTGAAGAGATTTGAACGAGTAAACTAAGAGCCATGAAAAAGATAATAGCTTTGGCAACGGCGGCCCTGATTGGAGGGGCCGCTTATGCCCAACAGACCACAAGTACAGGATTACCCATGTATTCATCTGGGTATATGACTTTGCCTTATGGAGGTGCTCCTGGAATGTCTGATGGAGTTTCAAGCTTAGATATGGGGGTGAACAGTGCTGTATTCAGCGTTTTAAGCGCTGATGAGGGCGGTATGGCAACTATATCATCTCTACCTCAACTTGGAGGGTCTGGAGGTCCGGAGAGCTTTGTTACGGCTCTTGATGGATTATATGTGTTGAATGAGAACACGGCTGTCGTTGGTGGACTTACTTATTTCCAAAGTGGAAATGTTGAACTTCGAGACGGAGAGGGTAATGAATTAGGTTTTTTCACCCCATCCGAAACGTTGTTACAGGCCGGTGTGGTTCAACGCTTTAGTGAAAAATTCAAGGGAGGAGTGATCTTGGGATATGCTTCTACAAATTTGGGGTCTTCTTCTCAGAGCACCTTGATTGTAGAGAATGCGCTGACGGTAGGACTTAGTTTGGATTACACCACTGAGGTGGCTGATGGAGATCTTTTAAGCTATTGGTCTTTG
>Ga0102954_1000227_pt1 | contig 17112 bp, 19 predicted proteins | sample SalPonA_C_H2O_MG_FD_78511 | JGI IMG/M metagenome (GOLD analysis project Ga0102954, IMG submission 78511) | Water microbial communities from South San Francisco under conditions of wetland restoration - Salt Pond MetaG R2A_C_H2O_MG | ecosystem: Environmental > Aquatic > Non-marine Saline and... | reverse complement strand
CTACCAGGCTACTGCAGGGGCTACCAGGCTACCAGGCTACTGCAGGGGCTACCAGGCTACTGCAGGGGCTACCAGGCTACCAGGCTACTGCAGGGGCTACCAGGCTACTGCAGGGGCTACCAGTACCCAGGAAAACCATTATAAAACGCTATAATTAACCACTGGAACCGTAGAACCTCTGAAAAACAGAGGTTCCCGGAGAAGTTCCCGAGCTAAACCATTGAAAACATTGAAGAAAAAGGCAAAAAACAGGGGCCTGGAACCGTAGAACCTATTTTCAAACTATTTTTCTACGTGAAAAAACGTGGCTATGTCTGTATCTACTAACTACTAACTTTATTTATAGAAATTATTTATAAAATAAGTGCTATGGTTACTATAGAACACTAAACCCCTGTAAAATCAATAACTTAAGCTGGAACCTCAACCCGGAACCGTAGAACCTATTTGCCCCGGTTGCCCAGGGTCCGGGATAAAATCCCATAAAACCTTATAAATAATCACACTACTTATAACAATTTATACTTGATTAACTGCTATAAATAGTACTACTATTAGCACACCAAAACACAAAACGAGGCCCACATAATGAAACTACTACCCACATCAATCCACACTAACTTGCCCCTGGTAACTGCTATTGGCAACACTGAACTAAAAGCAATGCTAGAGCACGACGCCACTGGCTATGTAATCAAAGTGTATTTAGCAGAAGACACAACCGGCCCGCTCGACACGTTCAACCTGGATGAGTTCCAATCCATACTGAATGACGCGATAGAGCAAAACGGCGCATTAATCATCAACTGGTAACTAACAGCCCGGGCTAAATACCCGGGCTTTTTTGTGCATTAAAAACGAGGCAATAAATTATGAATAGAATTACTAACAGTCAATTGAACTACCTAGTAGAACGTATTAATGCGGCTACTGAGGCCCCTACTGAACCCTATACCTATAATGAAGCCGATAAGCGCAACTACGCCAATATCGGCAATTTCCATATTTCCGGCGCTTATGGCGGCGTATGCTTACATAAAATTGTGAACAAATCCGGCGGGGTAACCGACGTGTTTAGTTGTGGGCATATCCCAAAACGCGAACTGTATAACCGAATGAGCGCGTTTTTAACGGCGCTTGAAGAGGGTTATTAATATGGAACTATACAATAAAGAATTTAAAACTTTCCTGGACGATATCCGCCAACAATTGGCGTTTTATGGTTTCACTGAACAACCATCAGATAATGACCTGCACGCTATATGGGTCATATACGCCAGGGACCCCAACCTATTAAGCATTGCTTATTCCGCATCATGCGACTTATTGGCCGGGTTCACATTAGACGAAATATTAAATACTGAGGGGCTTTAATTATGCGAGCATATATTGAAATTACTGATCTTTTCGGCGGGGAAGCTAACTACTCTTGGGGTAAGCGTTTTGAACTAACAGACATTGAAGGCCTTACCCATAAACAGGTAGTGCGCCGATTAAAGAAAAAGGCGGACCTAAACGGCACCAGGTGGCGCCTAGTCGCTAATTGTGGCGATTACTACCAGTACAATTTTGTCGGATGGTACGCAACCGCTTTTATCATTTATGAATACTAAGAGGCCTAACATTATGAATTATGAAAATTATACCTATACAGAATTGACCCGCTTAGTGGATAACTCTAATAACGATTTAGCGCGCAACCTGCTAGAAAAGGTCGATACAGAATACGGAAATAAATACGACGATTTAAAAGAAGAGTTTAAACAGTATGCAATGGCAATCGTCGCTGAAAAGGTCAACGAATTCAGCACAGCCGCTGAAGACGATATAAAACCGGGCGGATATGAATTCGAATCATTTACCGATTATTTAGCTGAAAGTTTAGGGTATGAATTAAGCGACGATAAAAAGTTAAAAGAGTATTTAGAGTACTTAGTTACAGACTATGACTATGTAAAAAAAGAGCCAGTTTATTTCATAGACGAAGAATTAGCTAAATCATTAGATGATTTCATAAAAGACGAATGGTTAAGACTAGGCGAAATATTAACCGATCCCGATTACTGGCATTTTGAGCAAGTGTATGCAATATCAGGCGGCAGGCCTTATTTCCAGGTAGTTATGTTTGGTGAGCGCGAATTAGACATATCTGAAGCATTACAAGAAGCGCGCGACCTAATACCCGTTATAGACGACGAACCACTATTCACATTAGAGGATTGCAAGGGAATCGACGCCTACATTAGCGGCGATTATATGTATATCGACAATACATACGAGGGTATAGGCGCCAGGATAAACCTGGACCTGCTAGAAAGCGCAATAAAACAAGTAAAAGAAGACGATTAATAATGCTATTGTTTCTTGTACTGGGTCAATTCCTGGCGGCAGGCCCGGCCCTACTAATATTGATAGGCATTATCGCGCTAATACTGAACCTATAACACAAAGCGCCACTAAACAAAGCCGGGCTATCAACCCGGCTTTTTTACGCCCCCAGTAACACTACCGGCCCGGGCTTTTGCTTGTTGTTCCAGGTGCGACATTAGGAGCCGTTCACAAGCATGCTTTTTCTGGACCCGGTTAATCACTAATTGATCGACACTATCACGGGCGGCTAGGGTCTGAACTAATACGGGTTTAGTTTGACCCCGGCGCCATAACCTGGCATTAGTTTGCTCCCATAAATCGTTGGACCACTGGGGCGCGTACCATATGACGCAAGCGCCACCTGCAGCCAGGTTCAGCCCGTGCCCAGCGCTTTTCGGATGCAGTAGCAACACTCGCACGGTGCTGTCCGGGTCGTTCCATAGGGAACAGATAGCCTCAGCGTCCCCATCGGCAATCGCCACAAAAGGGATAAAATGGGCGTCCAGGGCGGCCTTAATCCGTAAAAATTCATTTTGGTGCTGATAAACGAACAGAGTCCGAGGTTGTCGCTTGATAAGTTCAATCGCCGCGTCAATACGGAAGTCAGACAGATTGATCGCCTCCCCATCAGAGCCGTACACGAACCCACACGCGATCTGTTGCAGCTTAGAAATCATCACCGCTGCGTTAGGCGCCTCAACCTCTGCAAAAGAGCTAAAAGCGGCGTCCTGGCTTGGTAGATTCTCTACAATAAAATTTTCCGACATCTCACGGTACGCCTCTCGCACAGTATCCGGCATATCCACCTCCACTGTCTCGTAACGGATAGGGGGCAATTGGTCCCTATAGTCTGGCATCACATGAATGAAGGGGGTGATCTTAGCCGTGATTTCAGCGGCTGACCAATCGTGCATCGCCCAGTTATAGCGATTGAAGTCCGTGGGGTAGAAATACTTCTCTAAGTAAGCGGCCTTGCGAGTGCCGAAGGTAGCGCCGTTATCGACAATTAACATCTGGCCGAACAACCCTTCCCAATCCTCACTCACTGGCGTACCGGTCAACCCAACACGCCACGTATAGTCAACCAACCGTGGGCGTAGCGCCCTGAACTGAGTGCCGCCGGAGTTCTTCATCTTACTGATTTCGTCGATCACCAACCCATCCCACCAACACCGGGCTTTCATGGTCTTAAAAAGCCACGGTAGGTTCTCAAAGTTAATGACGGTGATCTGACTGTTCTCGTTAAGTGCCTCACGGCGGCGCTGTTCGTTACCCACACAGATGCTAATGGTCAGGTGACACGTGTGTTCCCACTTCAGTGCCTCTTGTGCCCAGACGGTCTTACAGACCTTCAGAGGCGCAACGATCAAGACACTCTCTATCACACCGTCCGCGATAAGTTCAGCGATAGCGGTCAAGGTGGTGATCGTCTTGCCACCCCCCATCTTGGAGATCATTAACGTGTGGTCATGCTCGTACAAGCGCGTCACGGCGTCGATCTGATCTTGCGTTAATAGGTCTTTAGCTAATAGTTGTTGCTGTTGTTTTGTTTTGCTCATGGTCTTCACCCCACTAACCAATCAATGAGTTCATCCGCTAATTCTTCTGAGTCCACCAAAAAAGCGTCCATCTTATGGACCAGTAGCTTTTCTATACACCGCTTTTGTAGGGCTGACAGTTTACCGGTCCCTGCGGGGGTCTTTACCTCTACGAAAGCACAACGCCCGTTATAGATGCAGATTAAGTCCGGCCACCCACGGCTGCTGCGGCTTTCCGTCTTGTGGCACAACCCGCCTAACACGCGGATGCGATTGATAATGTAGTTCTGTAGTTGACGCTCGGTCTTCATAAGGATATAGTCACACTCTAGTAGTATCATTTATAGCAAACTATACCACGAGGATCACACAATGACCACACTTCATTACACAATCGGCGGCTCAACGATGGCGCGCACTTTAGCCTGTCCTAGTTGGGTGTCGCTATCGAAAGACATCCCTAAATCGCCAGGCAGTGCTTTCGCCGATGATGGGACATTGAAACACAGCGCGATGGAGTTGCTATACAACGACCTAGACCTCACCCCCGAGACCCTGGTAGGTAGTTTGTCCTATAACGACATTGTGCTGACAGAAGAGATGCTCGACACCGCCATCTATCCGGCAATAAACGCCGTAGAGGACCTGTTGGAAACGCATTACGTGAAAACCTTAGTGACCGAGCCGTTCGTGGAGTTCATTAAAGGTGTGGCCGGTGGGTCTATTGATATGTTAGCTAAGTCAGGCGATGGAGACACGGTGCTCGTCATTGACTATAAGTTTGGGCACAACACGGTCCGTGCTAAAGAGAACCCACAGATGTTGTTCTACGCCTTGTGTGCGATGGCCGACCCCGCCACGTCAGATAAGTTTTTTAACAATAATGGCAAACTGCCCAAGCGCCTCGTATTGGCCATCATACAACCTAATGACGATGGTCCCGTGGCGGACGTGTGGGAAACAGACCTGTCGGTGTTAGACGACTTCGGCAAAAAGGTTAATGATGCGGTCATTAAAGTAGAAAACATAAGTAATGGGGTGATCACGCCTGAGTATGTCACGGGCACCCACTGTAAGTATTGCCCTGCTGCTGCCGTGTGCCCTAAGAAGACCGGGGCAGCACAAAAGGCACTACGACTTAAACCTACCGACGTGGCCATCTTAGCTGAGGCGCTACCGCTCATACCTGAGATAGAGTCGTGGATTTCAGCGGTCACTAAACTCGCCCATGAACAGCTAGAAGCCGGGGTTAAGATACCAGGCTACAAACTGGTGAATAAACGTGCAAGCCGCGTGTGGTCGAGTGAAGATGACATTGCCGAGGTGCTTAAAAAGATGCGCCGCGTTAAGCACGAAGAGGTTCACAACTACAAATTAAAGTCTCCCGCGCAGATGGAAAAACTTTTTAAAGAAAAAGGTATTGACCCTGCACTTTTATCGGAGTACATTAGCTCCGTGGTGTCTGGTACGACTATCGCCCCCGAAAGCGATAAGAGGCCAGACGCTGCACCTCAAGCTGCGATACAAGCCCTTGTGGACCGCTTGAGTTAATAAACGATACGTTAATACATTAAAGGAAAATATTATGGCACTTCCCGCAAACATTACTAATCTCGTAGCCGCTATTGAAAACACTGCCCGTTCTGTTGACGGTGTAGGTGGCGGTAAACAGTACCTAAAACTTACCAAACAAGGTTTCTGGGCGTTCGGCGCCGACGAAACTGAAGTGGAAGATGGCAGCCGTTGGGCGATTAACCCTAACTCATTAGCAATGGGCTACGCCTGTTGGGATGACGGTACTAACCTGGGCGAAGAGATGGCCCTTATCACTGACGAACCCATCTTGAAATCTAACTTACCTAACCTCGGCGCGCCTTGGAAAGAGCAGATAGGTTTTCAATTAGCGTGTATCAGCGGTGATGATAAAGGTGTCCAGTGCGTTTACACGGCTACCTCTGTAGGTGGACGTAACGCGTTCAAGACACTATTGAATGAGATTGCTATAAAAGCCCGTTCCGGCAGCGAAGAAATCGTTCCCGTTGTAGAACTCGGTGTTGATAGCTACAAGCACAAGCAATACGGTCGTATCTTTACGCCTCTGCTGTCTGTGGTTGAGTGGGCGTCATTAGATGGCGCAGTGGCTGATAAAGCCGAAGCTCAAATTGAGCAAGACGAAGACGCTGAAGAAGCACCAACTACCCGCCGTCGCCGCAGGGCGTAACGGGAGGAAATAAAGCGGGTCCGCCTCACCCGCTTTATTTTCCCCTCCACATAGTCTTACTATAAACTAATCTATTGGATACTATTATGAGTATTGATGCTCTTATCATCGACTTTGAAACGCGCAGCCGTGTGGACCTACCTAGACGCGGCGCTCACATTTACGCCTCGGACCCTAGCACCGACATCTTATGCCTAGCCGCGTATGACCTAAACACAGACCAGAAGTGGTTATGGTTTCCTCACAACGGTGAGTTACCTTCTGATCTACGCGAGAGATTTAAGTCTTGTGAATTAGTGATGGCGCACAACGCCGGATTCGATCAACTTATATGGGAATACATAGGCGTCAATGACTATAACTTCCCAACAATACCTTTTAATAAATGGTACTGCACTTCCGCACAGTGCCGTGTAAACGCCATACCTGCCGGGCTTGATAACGCCTCTTGGTTCTTAACAGGCAAGCGTATGAAGATGGGCGAAGGTAAAAAGCTCATTAAACTACTGTCGCTCCCTAACCAGTTCGGCGAGTTTGTTGAAGATTGGGCAGCCCTACAACGCATGGGTGAGTATTGCCTACAAGACGTGGTAGCCACGGTCGAAGTCTTCCGCCGCACTAGACCTATGACACAACAAGAACACCGTGAATGGTTAGTGTCTGAGAAGATTAACGACCGGGGTGTGAAGGTGGACGTTAAACTCGCTCGGGCTTGCACTAAGTTCATGGAGACAGAACGTAAAGAACTGGCTAGGCAGGTAGAGATCATCACCAACGGCTATGTACCAGACATCACTAACGTGTTCCGCGCTAAAGACTGGGTGATAGATCGCCTTAGCTTTTTCAACCAACACGACATCATTGATCAATATTTCACCACCACAACCAACGCTAAATTAGATGACAACGGCGACCCAATACCTCGCTTGGTGTTTGACCGTTCGGCCAGGCAGCGTTTCTTAGCGGATGTTGATACTGGCGATATTAGCGCAGACGACAAGCTGATAGAGTTTGTTAGGTTAGTTGAAGAGGGTAACAAGTCCTCGGTCGCTAAGTTTGAGCGTATGGCTAACCTCGCTGACGATAATGATAACCGCGTCCGTGGCGCGTATATGTACGCCGGGGCCAGTCAGACCAAACGATTCTCCGCTAAAGGCGTCCAAGTACACAACTTCCCACGCGACAGCTTTAGCCCGGCGATGACAGATACCGTCCGTGCCACCATGTTAGCCGGGGCAGTGCCTGATTTTGAGGGTGGCGTGTCTAACGCGCTGTCTAAACTCCTACGCCCTTCGATAATCCCCGAGCGTGGTAAAACCTTCATCGTGTGTGACTGGTCAGCGATCGAGGCTAGGGTGCTGCCCTGGTTAGCTGACAGCTACGACGCGGACAAAGTGCTAGAGGTATTTGACCGGGACGAAGACTTGTACGTGGCGACCGCTACCTCTATGGGGCTATCTGACCGACAGATTGGCAAGATCGCGGCGTTAGCACTAGGTTATGCAGGGGGTGTTAATGCACTGAACGCAATGGCTAGAGGTTACGGCATGGAGTTCACGGAAGAACAGGCAAAAGATATTGTGACTAGATGGAGAGCCGCTAACAATTGGGCCGTAAAGTTTTGGCGCCAGTGTGAACTAGCCGCTCGTAACGCTGTCAACCACCCCCAACAATGGTTTAAGGCCGGGCGGTTAAGTTATTTTTTCGCTCCTAACCTGATCCGTGGGACGCTACTGTGTAAATTACCTGACGGGTCTGTTATCCAATACCCCCACGCTAAGGTAGAAGGGGTAGAAACACCCTGGGGAGAGATTAACAAATTAGTTACATATGCTAAGGCGGGTTTGACAGCAAAACAGGACGCGCTTGAATGGCCGAGGTCCACACTATACGGTGGTTTGGCCGTAGAAAACGCTACTCAAGCGACAGCGGCGTGTGTCTTACGAGACAGTTTAACTAAGGCTGAAGACGAAGGATTGAACGTGGTGTTACATGTTCATGACGAAATAATCCTTGAAGAGTCGGTCGAACTTGTAGATAGTAAACAGTCAGCACTGCAAAAAATAATGGAAACACCGCCTGATTGGGCTGCCTACCTACCACTAAAAGCAGAGCCAGAAGTAAAAGCACGTTACGGAAAATAGAAAAGCCCACGGGCGCGTGGGCTATGAAGTATGTAAGCTGTCACAACAAACAATACATAGACAAGGAGGAAAGATGTCCACTTCATCTTTAGCTGACGATAACATAAATAGCGGTGAAATCAAGAACATAGAATCTAAAAGGACATTCAACATAAACCCCAACCATAGTAAGTCTGTCGATCCATTAATCAGTATGGAGATTACTTATGATCGAACAGAGGTGGATAGGTTTTTAGACGTTGTATTCCACGATTTATTAGAAGACGAACACATTGCTATGTGGGAGGTTAACCCCCTTCGCGAAGGCGATATGGTGCTTGGTTTCCCAAAAGAAGAACAAGAACTACTCGATAAAGTTTTCGATGGTAAATTCGATCACCCCCGCGCATTGTACTTCGGCACGTCAACCGTTAAAAAGGCGGATGATGGTCGGGTGTACCACGGTAACGAACACTTCTATAAGTTACGCGTTATCGTACTAGACGACATCGGTACTAAAGGTAAACCGCTACCCGAGGGGTTCAAACCTACATACATCATTGAGTCTAGCCCGAATAATTACCAGTATGGCTACGTGCTGTCTGAACCTGTTGATAACGTCGCGGCGGCTAAACTACTTGTACAAAAAGTGTTCACTGCCGGGTACTCAGACGCCGGGGGTAGTGTAGCGGTTAAAGCGGTAAGACTACCCGCCGGGGTGAACGGTAAAGACGCGCTTAAATACGGTGACGACTACCGTAAGTTTAAGGTCCGCCTAGTAGAACTTAATGAAGACATCCTATATTCACCGCAAGAAATCCTAGACTGGCTATCCATCACTGTCCGTTGGAATGACGTACTTTCTGACGCTGACGCTGTAGCTAGAATGACCGCCACCGACACAACGGCGGGAGCGCAATGGGGTCGTGTTAAATCCCCCTCGTTAGACGGTACAGTGGACCAGGTGCTTGAATGGTTGATTGAGACTAATCGAATCAAGAACGACACAGGGCTGTGGGTGACAGTAGATTGCCCTAACGCGCATGAGCATACTAACGGCAACCCAGACGCGGGGTATCGCCCACTAGGTCGGGGTAAAGAACCTACAACGAGAGCGTTTAAGTGCCACCACGGACATTGCAGCAACATAAAAACATCGGATTACCTAGCGTACTTGGCAGAATTAAATTGCCCTAAAGTCCCTGTCCGTGATGATGCGGCTAACCTAACGTCTAAGTTTGTCTACGACATGAGCAATGATGCGGTGTGGGAAGTTTACGGACGTAAGAACCCTACCATGTTTAAGATGTCGGCGTTTAACAACCGCTTCAACAAACCCGTGCAGATAGTTAACGCTAAAGGTAAGGTCGCGCACCCAACCCAAGCTAAACTATTTATGTCTAGTGAAGGCCGTGTGGTGGTAGACGGTCCCACAGCGGACCCCACTACAGAAGCTAGGATTGTTGAGAAAGCCGGTAAACTTTACGTCAACACCGTCATACGCCCATCCTGGGGTCACGGTAAGATAGAACAGTACCATGTAGATAAGTTCTTAGATTACCTCGATTACTTAATACCAGACGATGAAGAGCGCGAATACTTTTTAGACTGGCTATCAGCTAAAGCGCAGAACTTCGGGTTTAGGGGTGCAGCTATCGTGATGGTGGCGGTCACACAAGGCGTAGGGCGATCAACACTAGGTTATATGATCCGTGTGCTGTTCGGAGAAGAGAACGCCCCCACACTACCGTTTACAGAGATTATCAGCGGTAATCAATTTAATGAGTGGCAGACCCACCCCTGGGTTATTTGCGATGAAACGCTCAACGTGGGAGAGAACCGTAACGCTTATTACCGGGCGTATGAGGCACTGAAAGATGTTGTGGACCCTAGACCTAAGACGGTATTCATAAACCAGAAGTACAGAGCTAAGTTCACAGCGTTGTGCTGCACCACGTTCTTAATGTTCTCTAACCACACCCACGCGCTATCCATCTCCGCAGATGACAGACGTTTTTATGTGGTTCGTAACCCAGACATCCCGGCACCCAAAGAGTTTTTTGAAGACGTTAACGCCTGGCTTGATGAAGTAGACAGTAATGGCAACCCTAAGTGGGCGGCTAGTGTGTGGCGGTGGTTGCAAAACCGTTCACCTAATATGTCAGTGCTTATGGCCCCACCCACACATACAGAGTCTAAGATGTCTATGTTAGAAGGTGGTTCACCGTTAGAAGCCGTGGTGAGAGCCGCGTTGAGAGCCTGGCCTATACCGTTCATAACGACCAATGCTATCAAGGCGATTGCGGACACGTTCAAGTTACGCCTAGACCTAGACCGCATACCTAACATTGATTCTGTTCTGACAAAGATCATTCAGCAAGAGACTATACAAGTACCTTCTGTCCACAACTTGACCATGACTATTGCAGGGAAGAAGCAACGCATTAGATATATACGCGGTCGGATAGACATTAGGGACTTACCTGAAGATATGTCAGGCCCAGAAAGAGCTGTGTTAATCGAGTCGATCAATAACGCCTTTAACAATAAGCAGGTGGTAATAGATGAAGTGTCAGATGCACTTGATTTATTAGATTTGTAGTCGTACTATAGTTGCACCATCAATTAAGGAGTATTTTATGGACGTTTACAGACACCAAAAAAGTTACATCAAGCGCATGAAAGAACGTGGTCATGTAAAGGCCACCGTTTGGATACCTGACGGTATGCAACACGCTTTACGTAGGGTAGCAACCAAAATGCGCCAGGAGCATGAGCGCGAACCGAATAGATACGACGAGGATTAGTCTAGTGGATGACGATGATAAAACCGTCATCCTCAAGATGGTGACGAACGACTACCGCGCACTCATTGACGAAGTGTACAAGGTATCAAAAGAACAAGGGGAATATGATGCGCTCGAAATCATTAGACACGGTGATGAATGGACTGCCAAAATTTACTACGGGCTTGAAGAAACCGAAGAAGAAAAAGACTGTTTTAAAGCGGTGGCAGCCCAAACTTTCCATTGAGCAGATGGCCGAAGCGTTTGAGTTACGTAATAGCGGTGTGTATCTAGGGAACTTAGCGGAAGCCTTCGGTGTGAGTCATAAGACGTTTGCTAGATATATACGCATGGCCGAGCAAGAAGGGTTCGACTTTTGGAGATCGCCGCAATGAAAGCGCACGAGTACCTAGAGCAAGCCGCTACGCATCTTAAAGATAGAGCGGTGACCTATGACAATGACGGTGAGCGATCTATTCAGTCTACCGTTGAGATGTTCAACACGCTTACTGGTCACACATTGACCGCCGAGCAAGGTTGGGCGTTCATGACGATTCTGAAGTTAGTTCGCAGTCAACAAGGGGCGTTTAAATCAGATAACTATGAAGACGGTGCAGCTTATTTTGCTTTAATGGGCGAACAAGCGCAGGAAGATAGATTATGAACACTCAACGCGTAGGTTTGAAAAACAAAAAGCTATACGGCTTCGAGAACGAGAACACTAGAGTCATTGACTACGTGCGTTACGACCCTAAGACCGACCATATCTGGCGCGGGGAGTGTAAACACTGTGGGAGCATTAGCGAGACCACCGCTAAAGTACTCACAAGTCGTAAGTCGTGTGGCTGCAAACGAGACAAATTATTTAATAAAGAGTCGTGGGATCACGAACTCGCTACCGCTTGGCTAAGGAGGCCGCTATGCTAAACGTAGCATTACTATCCAGTCTGACATTGGTTGTACTTACAGCAGTACTAGCCATTACAGGGGATGCGTCAACCGCAGGGACTTCGGCAATCGCGTTTTTGCTCGGGGGGTCAGTTTTAGCCATAGCTGTCAAAATCTACGATGATGAACTATAGTGAAATTGTAAACTCCTGATTATATGATTGCATTGCCTCACTCTGTGGGGCTTTTTTATTCGTACCACTCGTCAGTAGCCATCATATTCGCTAAACGATTAGCTCGCTGTCCAACTTGTTTAGCCCATCGAGAGTCTAGCATCTCATTAGCCGCCTCTTTGTACTCACCCATCTCTAACGCTGTTAACATCATCTTGAACTGCATGAAGCGGTTGATACCTAAGTTAAAGCACATATCCATCAACACACACTGCCGCACTTCAGATAGCCTGTGGTAACACGGTACTGCATTGAGTAACTCACTCTGCACCCGCGTAAGGTCATTGCGTAGTAAAAAGTTTATCTCACCGTCTGTCAGCCCTAAGTCTTCCAAGTTTCTTCCCACCCCCACGGTGAGCTTCCCCGATGAACACGTGTAAACGTGATGACGCTTACCCTCGTGGAGAGTAAGCATCTTGATTAGTCGTCTATCACTCATTGAGGTATGCCACCGCCAGTTAACATACCCATCACTTGCTGCTGTTGGCGGTTAAGATCAACTTCACGGCGTTGTTGCTCTGCCGCTGCTGATCCTGTCATACCACCAATAACACCCCCACGCTGACCTGCCCCGGCAGTGCGGTTTATAGGTAGTGGAAGAACGGTATCGCGTTCTGCGTTACCAATGACATCCATATTAGAGGTTACGGCGCTAATCGTGTTAGCCCAAGACTGCGCGATACCGTTCTTACCGGCTAGTATAACCTTTTTACCCTGGTCCAAATACCCTGGTGGGTTAGCTAACGCGTGGACAATATCTTTGTTAGCCAATAAGTCAGCCCCTAACATCTCCATCTTTTGCGCGCCTTTATTTTGAGCACCAATGGATACTAAGTTGATAACTTTACGTGGTAGTGAAAATATCTGGTTACGTACAGTACCGAAAAACGTAGAGGTTGTGACACCCGCCGGACCTACCATAGGGTCCATATCTACACGTCCGGCCCTAGCCGCCACACTGTTCCTGGTAATATCTACCGCCTTAATAACTTCAGCTAGTCGCATTAAATCAGCGAAATGCTGCTTACCGAACAGTAGCTTACCTAGTGAGGCGTTGGTGTTAAGGTGATCGAATATGTTTTTACCCTTACTATACGCCTGAGCTAGATACTCACGTTTCACCGCGTGTTCAACTAACTGACGCTCTGCGGGGCGAAGTGTGTTAAGGGCTTTAAAATACTCTTTACGTGTCTCTCTATGCTTAGCTAGGTTTCTAACCGTGTCTGGTAGATCGAGGTCAAGCGCCGCTTTCGTAAAACCGTTAGCCTGGCTATTCATGTACTCAGTATACTTCTTGTTGTACGCTGCTTTAGCGTCCAGAGTGTTACGCACGAGTGTCTGAATGTCAGCGAACTCATTGGTTAACCCGGCTAACTGAATTAACTCTTCGTTCTGGTTACGGAAAACAGCCAGTGCATTTTCGTTAATCGACCCGTCTAGTTGGTTAATGATCCCACCGCGTTTAGGGTCGGAAAGCATACTGTAGACAGCGTCTTTAAGTACGGGTTGCGCCACCTCTGGCCCTACTGCCGCTGCGTACTCTTTAGCCGCTTGTGGGGTTTTAAGAATGTTCCTAGCGCGCTCAAAGTACACTGAGGTGTTAATCTTATGGAGCGTAGGACCATCGTAAGGCAGCCCCATTTGATTATAGAAATACGCATCCGCATCCCTATACGCCTGGATAAACTCAGGGTCCCTATTACTAGCGGAGTCTTTTACTTGTTCTAGCGCGTTTTTTAATTCGTTGAGTTTAAGTAGGTTGTTCCTATCCGAAGTTGTAGGGTTTTTCTCAATGATGTCTTCTTGCTGACGGATGGCTAAATTAAGGTTACGCTTTAACGAGTCAAAGTCTCTAACGCTAACCTCTGGAAACTCTAACTCACCGCCTGGTTTGAAAGGTTTACCAGTGGCGGGGTTAATTAAACCACCGGCTTCACTTTCTACAGGTTCAAACCTTTTTAATACTTGCGTTAGTGGGTGAGGTGCATCACCGAAAACATCAGCCAACATTACCTTTTTAGCGGTAGAATAGATAAGCGCCGTTTCATCCGGTGTGAACGTAGTGCCTCTGGCCTCTGCATCAGCTAACGAGCCTTCAAACTGACGATGTGCTTCTTCACGGACAACCGCATCTCTTTGCTTAATCGTCTCGGTAATCGCGCGGCCTACCTCTTCCGCTTTTTTAGGGTTGGTGCTCTGTAACCGCCAAGACAATTCATTATATCGTCTATCTAACGCGTCAATACGCTTGTTGTATAGTTTGGTCGCACCTTCAGTTACTCTGTCTTTGCGCCCGCCAAACACATTGCTTAGGATGTCAGGATCACTCGCGCCGCCTGACCTGTCTATACCAACAACAAGATCGAATGTTTTAGTTACCGCCTCTAACGCCGAATCGAGTTCTTTATTCATTTTCATGCGGAACGCGGGGTCAGTCGCTGAACGGTCACGTAGATACTGCGCCACCGCCTCGTTACCTTCTTTCAGCCCGGCAAGCGTAGCGATAGGGAACTCGTAACCTATTTCCTGCCCTAGTGACTGTAACTCTCGATACTTAGCCATTGCCGCATCGAAAGACGTTGGGTCACCCCAACCTTCAGCGGCTTTAAATTTATCGGTCAAAGCCCGTAACTTAGCCAGTGCCAACGCCTCGGGTAACGCCCCGGCAGAACCGGCAGCACCTTTACCGGCAGCGGTTAATGCGGTACTTGCTGCTGCTGATGTGTAACCGGCACCCACGCCCACAGTAGTCCCTACAAGTGATGATAATGTGGCGTTAGTAAGGTCTTTAACAAGTTGTGGTTGCCCGTCCAATAGACCGGACTCTTCCACAGCCCTGGGTACTGAAGCCCCTGCTGCACCACCCGCTATGTTACTTGTTAAGGCGGTAGCGGTAATGGGGAGTGATGCGACAGAGCGTTGTATACCCATCAGGTTCATGGGGTTAGCTAACGCCCGTGTCATGTCTGTACCGTAGTCACCCACCGCGTTAGGGTCCACACCCATAAGTTCTCGGTTAACTTCTTCCTTAAACTCCATTGGTGATGGTTGGGCTTCCCCGGCAAACATACGCTCCATGCTACCGCGTACTGGGTTTGTTTCACCGCCAGACTTAATGTACAGCGCCAGGTTCTCTATTGGGTCCGGGACAAACGCAGATACGAAGTCCCAAAGCCCCATCCTGGCCGCCTCGGGTTTAGTCATCTTTGGTGGAGTGGGCATTGATCGCAACATATCTGACTCTTTCAAAGCCTTAGTTAGCGTAACCTCTGCCGAAGCCTTTTGTTCCGGTGTCGCCTCTGGGTCTTCCATAACACTACGGGCGTTTTTAGCAACACTAGCGTAACGGGATAGAACATAGGAGACATCTTGTTGTGATTCAGCCATATTATTTACCCCGGTTTTCAAACCATGCATGAATATCGTCTAGTTCTTGCTCTGGGGTAACGCCCGAAGCCCCGGCACTCCCTATCGGAGAGCCGTAGATATTCTTAGCCACTTTACTCCAAGCATTAGCGTAGGCGGTGTTTTTCTCACCACCTAAATCTCTAAGAGAGTTAACAATGTTAGTGTTAGTAGTTGCCAAGTACTCATCCATTAATCGGATAATGTTCCCATAATCTTCCACCCCCGTCTCTTCGGTGACATCGCCAGTAAAGAAGCGAGAGATACTATCCTGGACACGGCGACCGAATGACTTACTGCTCAAGAACATATTGAACGCGGCTAATGCTCTAACATCATCTTCAGCCGTAGACGATACTAGACGTTCACGTAATGCGCCCAAACCCGCGTAATCTTTTTTAGTAGTTAACGCCTTAAACTGCGAGGTTAAACTACCGATACGTTCCACACCTTTAAGTCTAGTAGCACCAAACACTGACTCAACGGCTGATCGCATACCTGCCGCGTCCACACCTTCACCGTCAGCAACTAAGTCTTCAATTTGATTGTCGATAGCATTAGATAGTTCAGGTTGGTCGTTCTTCAGTGCTTCAATGCGGATTTTCTTCAACCCATCAATAGTGGACCAATCTTCGTCTTTAAATTTATCGGCCCATGTAACTTTACCATCTCTAGTGTCTTCTACGTACTGTACAGCGGATGAAATCGCCCCACGGTCTATTTTAGCGTTAGGGTCTGTTGGGCTGATGGCCTGTAGATGGATTTTAGCCATCGGATCGTCTTTGTTGACGAGCATCGTAAGTTGATTTTTTAACTCTGGCGGTACTTCACGCGCTGAGGTAGAGGTTGAAGAAGCGTCTTTCTCGCGGTCAAACTTAAAGTCGCTCTCGATCATTTTAGGCACGTCTTCAGGTTTGATAAGCCCATCCGCCACACCACGGATAACGTCTAAGCGGCGAGTACCGGTAAGTCTACGGTCGGCCATCATGATCGCTTGTTGTTTAGATATGTTAGCCGCTCTTGTGTCTGCGGCTTCTTGCTGCAACTTAGCTAAAGCTTCTGGGTTGCCATACGCTTGTGCGCCCCGTTGCGCTAAACTACGGAGTTGTTCATTACCTAGTGCTTGTCTACCATCGGCTGATGCTTGTGCAGTACCTAACTCGTCGGTGAAACCCTGCCATGAGGTAGCATTCTGCTGTACTTCTTGCTCTTTCTTCTGCGCTGCCGCTAGTAACTTCAACGCGTTCTCTTTATCACCCATCTGGACGAGTTTTTGAGCCGCTGCTTTCATCACTTTCGGGTCATTAGATTGTGCCGCCTGTAAGAGAATTTCCGTTGCTTTAGCTTCTTGACTACGAATGTCTGTACCCGTCACCCCCGCTAGACCTCGACCTAACATCTGAAGCATGGGGTTAGTGACACCACGCGCTTCTAAGGCGTTGCGTTGTCTAGGGTCGTTCGGTATAGGCATACCTGTTGAACCCATTCCGCTAATGGCTTGGTTAAGGCCGCTGAACATACCTGATAGATTAGCCATGTGTTACCCCT
>Ga0102954_1000226_pt1 | contig 17134 bp, 23 predicted proteins | sample SalPonA_C_H2O_MG_FD_78511 | JGI IMG/M metagenome (GOLD analysis project Ga0102954, IMG submission 78511) | Water microbial communities from South San Francisco under conditions of wetland restoration - Salt Pond MetaG R2A_C_H2O_MG | ecosystem: Environmental > Aquatic > Non-marine Saline and... | reverse complement strand
CTAATTTCATTGAGATTTAGTGGTCTTTTACTCATGATTGCGTGTTGCAAATCAGCTGTAGAAAACGTCCTAAAATCAGAGTTATGTGTTTTAAGATAATGTGCAAGTTCAGCAGCAGCACGTTCTTGGCGTGCACGGACAGAACGAACATAAGCTCTTTTCAAACTTCTTTTTAGTTTATTTAACATGTTGGTGTACCTTAGTTGGGTTAATTCAAGTGATATTATATCATTATCTATAACTAAGGTACACCATTTTTACGTTATTCCGTCAGAAGTTTCGGTTCGGATTTTTCACCATTATGATTAATTTTTATAATCTTAGGCTTCTCTTCCTCAGGAATAATTTCCTGCATCCGAATTGACAGAATACCATTTTCTAGATCAGCACCTAGAATTTCAACGTTATCGGCAACGGTGAATGCTTTACGGAATCTCTTAGAAGAAATACCTTTGTGAGCAAACTTCAATTCATCATCGCCAGACTTATAATCCTCAACTGTCTGAATTGTAAGTGTGTCTTTCTCTTGTATTACTTCAATGTCATCCATTGTGTAACCAGCAACTGATAGTTCTAGCAGAATGCCACCCTGACCCAACATAATGATATTATGTGGAGGGTATTGCTGATACGATTTGCTTGTAGAATTTAGACGATCAATCTGATCAAAGAGTCGGTCAAAACCAACGAATGAAGGGTGCTGTAGAGTCATATTAGTTCTCCTATATTTAGCAAGAATTTGAACGGACCGAATTATTTCGCATCCGTTCTATTTATACACGCTTACATTAAAACGTGTAAACTTTCACCTGTATGAATATTGGTGTATGATCTGGCAAATGCATTAATTGCAACCAATCGCCATCCATCTTCATACTTAAGTTCGTTCATTAGATTACTGCAACTATATTTTTCTGTGAAATGATTACGCCTTTAGTACCATCGTGGGTAACAGGTAAACCCTCACCCCAGCGAAGATACACTTTACTACCTGCTTCAAATTCAGTTACTTCCGGTCCAACGGCAAGTACAAGAGCAGGTTTCACACCAGTTTCAGTTGAACCAGTTAGGATGATACCAGATTTGGTAGTCTTTTCTGCTTCAACTTCTGTTACAAATACATTATCTTGAGTAGGTTTCATTATTTAGCATTTCCAATGTTATACTTGGGACATAATTCCCATTTATGTTTATCTTTAAAAGAGATTACCTTAATCTGTCGAAGTGGTGCGATGTTCTTGGCTTGTTCAGTATCAATAACATCAATTAAACCCCAGTCCGACAATAGAGTAGCGATTGTATTACGACGCTGAATATCATTCTCTAGTAGGTTAGATGGTTTACCATCCAACATAAACAACTCTTTGAAGTGTACAATGAAGTACCGACCTTGTTTGTGTAGGATATGACATGATTGAAATAGCTTATTATCTTTACGAGATGCTACACCAATACGAGTAAGAGTTTCGCGAACCTTAAGGAAATCATCTGGTTCATTAATTCGGACTTCAAGCATCATAGCTGGAGTCCATTCTACTGGTTTATTTTCTTCCACCTTTATACACCTTATGCTTTAACTTTTCAATTTGTTCATCGGATAGGAGCGTCAAAGCTTGGCGTGCTTTTTCATTACTGTAACCATAGTATTCTTTGACCACCTCAATAGGATCAGATTGCTCTGGTTTAAACCATTTAGAGAATCTTTTCCTTTTACGAACTATATTTATATAAAAGTCAAACTGACATCGGTTGTCAATCTGGTGGTATCTATTCATTTCATTTGCCGCAAAGATGGTATCCTGGAAGTACGATAAGCCACGGTTCACCATAAATCCAGAATATTGTTTTTCTGCCTCGGCATCTACCATAATATCAATCTTGGTTGTATTGATGGCATTTAAATAGTCAAACGGTGATAGTTTACTCATTGTGAAATCACCTGTGCAACAGTTTGCATTCGCATAACATCCATAGCAACGTCATGGGTTGCATCATGAGCTTTAAATTTATCTTCGAGACCTTCAGGTATAAACTTATTTGGTATACCAGATCCAAATGTCATACCATCAAGATAAGATCGAGTATCACGAATTTGCCAGTATTTGTAAGGTTCTTCCATACCCAAGGCAGATAGGATGGATGAAGTTACAACTGGATCAAACGTATTACCACGAGTAAAAATCATTTCAGTTTTTGCACATGATGCATCTAAAATGTCATATAAAGATGAGACATGAATATCTGAATCGGTGGGTTTAAGATATTTGTCACGGATAGATGCATCCTGATCTTTCCACCAATTAAGTGTGTCCATATCAATCTTTCGTCCGAGTTCCTCCACTTGTTGCTTAACATCAAATTTGTACTCTGAACACATTCCAATAAGTTCATCAAATGAATATGGATTTGTTGTGAAGCGAGACATATCAAATTGCATTACAGCGATTGAAAGTACCGGCAGAGTCTGGGGATCGTGGCCCAGAGTTTCATAATCATATATTGAGCAAATCATTTTGATTCCTTACTATTTTCAAGTTCTGCCACATGGCGACGTAGTTCGGAAGATGAGAATCGGTGGTCACGACTATTAAAGTAGAGTTTAATACCTCGAGCTTTACATACATCCTGACCAGTAAAGGGTTTACCTTTATATTCTACACCAAGAATTCTAACATCAATATCAAGTGCCGAAAGTATATCTTCAAGGTCCTGTTCAGTTGAATAAGGTATAATCTCATCAACATATTTGCAACCTTGCAATTGTATATATCTTTCTACTACCGTTTGAGCAGGTTTATTTTTATTAGGACGATCAATTGATGGGTCCATCTGTAATGCACAGATAAGGTAATCACACTGCTGTTTAGCTTCCTCCAACATCAGCACATGGCCAGCATGAAACAAGTCAAATGTTGATGCGGTAATTCCTATTTTCTTTACTTCCATTCTGTGGACCCCATCAATTCAGTCATACAAGCAACAACATTGAGCTCATGGTCAGCAACGAATGCATTCTTATATTGGTAATCTGCGAGGATAAGAACAATCTGTGGTATTGATTGTGGTTCTGCTTTTTCAGACATTGCATCATAGATCATACGGAAGATCTGCTGAGGTTCAACATCAATATTATCCACGACCCATTTACGCATAGCCTTAAAGTTCTTATCTTTAAGCGATTTTATAAGAACGTTGACATTATCCTCGGATAGGTCAATAAGCGCACCGGCATCGATCTTACCAGTAATGCTATAACGTTGACATTCATTGAGTACTCGCCTCCAATCCGGGAAGTGTTTTTCAACCAAAGCGGCCAAAGCTTTTGGTTCAAATTCAATTCCCTCTTCACCTAGAATACCCACCAAACGTTTAAAGAATGTGGCAGCAATCTTTGGTTTTTGACCAGCAGGAATGGCAAATTCGTAAACCGAACAACGAGAATGCAATGGTTCAATGATTCGATTCTTAAAGTTACAAGTCAGTATAAACCGACAATTGGAACTAAATTCCTCGATAAAGTTACGGAGGGCTGGTTGCGTCGACTGTGGATTTAGATAATCAGCCTCGTCAAGGATAACAACCTTATAACCACCTTGGAGTGACACAGTCGACGCAAACTGTTGGATCGTACCACGCAGAGTATCAATATTACCATCCTTTGAACCGTTGATGATAATGTAATCAAGGCCCAACTCATTACACAGAGCCTTAGCAACCGTGGTTTTACCGACACCAGCAGTACCGGTGAACATCATGTTTGGAAGTTCACCACCAGCAACAATTTTGCCAAAAACTGATTTAAGTGATTCAGGAAGAATACACTCGGCAATAGTTTTTGGACGATATTTTTCTACCCACAAAAAATCAGACATATAAGTCTCCATAACAAATAAGAATAAACATTATATCAAAAGCGAGTAGGGATGTAAACCCCTACCCAAACAAAGATTCATAAAGATCTTCAAGTTCCTCACGTTCAGTCTGAACCTGGGTAAATGTCTGCTTATGGTAGATTGCGGATAGTTTCTTAATGTATTTCTTATCAACACCAGTATCATCAGCTGCCTTTTCAATGATGTCCTTTTGCAGATCCTTTTCGGCATCAATACGAGTCATTGAGTTTGACATTTCTTTAATGGCGTTAGTTAGTTTTTCTTTATCTTTAGGATTAGTCAACATTTCTAGGATAACTCCAATTTCAAGATTAGTTTTGGATTTACGTGCTTGGTCTTTTAAAGCGTCAAAATTCATTATATGATCCTAAGTTTAAAGAGGGGCTTATTCAGCCCCTGTACCTTCTTCAGTTGCTTCGGCTGTTTCCTGTATGTCTTCAGGTTTTGCATTTGCCTGCACAAATTGTACAAGACGATTCCGAAGAGCACCAACATCAGCCAATTCAGCACCCTCAAATGCCCCACGTTTAGAACAAATATCAATAACCTGAATGGCAGCGCCAAGATCATTTAGGTTAAGTTGAACAGGTGAAGTTTCAGTTTCAGTTGCTGCAGCAGTAGTTTGTTCAGTCATATTATTCTCCTACTTTGGATGACTTCTCTAGAGCGACGAAGTATTTTACGCCTGACTCATTACGAAATTGTGAAATAAGCTTATTTGAAATTTCAACGGTATAATCACCGCCGATTAGTTTTAGGTTTGGAATACTGAATACATATGAAAACCCTTCAACACCCAAATCACCATCTTTTGATAGCTCAATTGTAAATGTGTTAGAAGTAGAATTCTTAGTATCTGTAACCGAACCAATGAGTTCCCCATCATTCTCTGTTACGACAAATTCAGAGCAACCCAGTGCAGTAGCCGCTCTACGAATAGACGCGAGTTCTTCTGCTGATAGTGAAAAACAAACATCGGTTGATGGCATTTTAATATCCTTAGACGGAGTAGTCAAGATAGACGGATCCGAGAAGAAATATTTAACTGCCGAACGACCTTCTTTGATTGTAACACTATTCATATCGTCAGCAAATTCGAGTTCAGGATCATCGAACATGCCATGTACTGATAGAAATTCACCGAGGTCATAGATGCCAAATGAACCTTCGAACGACTCAGCAATATCGGCACTGGCCATGACATTTTTGGCCTCTGCCATAGTCTTGACCACACTGCCTTCATTGATGACAATGTTGGAGTTAATTGTTGAGAAGTTCTTAAGAACATTGAGCGTGTCGGTTGATAGTTTCATAATGTAATTCACCTTTGTTTAATCTACCTGTCTATTATATCAAATGTTGTTGTCAATGTAAACAACTATTTTACAAATCATACGGTTTATTTCGTTTTTGTTGGATTCTATATATAAGCAAATAACCTAACAGATCCAGTATAACATCCTCACCAGCGTCACTACCTCTTTTTAAGCGACTAAGTTTATCATCAATACGGACATTAAGTTGCTCAATAATGTCCGACTTGGAGAAGATGCGTACAGGATCCAATGCAGAATCACCGTACGCTTTATTTTTAGCTATTAGTAGCTCTTCAATTTCAATGAGAACCGAAGTTAACTCTTTCTTAAATTGATCGTTTGGGTTCATGCAGTACTCCATTAGTTAAACACATCAGCAAGAGCGTCATCAATTGCTGCCTCACGATTTACAGTTTCATCAGTGGAAGACCCGAGTGAACCATCAACCTTTTCATATAGGTCAAGGAATGCTTCCTTAGTATCTTCATCAAAACGATTTACACAGAGCTGAATGGCTTTCTTACGATCACCAAAGATACTGAATGTCTGTGCAATGTGGCATAGACGGCGTGTGGAAACAACTTCATCCACACCACCATCATCATAAGTCTTACGAATGGTTTCGGACCAAACGGACAACAACTCAGCAAATTCGTTATCATCCACACCAAACTTTTCAAGGTGTTTATTGATAATCTTACGTTCAGTTGCAAGAGTTGGATAAGGCTGTTCCATGGTAATAGTGAATCGTTCCAGAAATGCCTCATCGATGATGGTTGCAGCAATAAACTTGCCGTCTTCAGAGCCACGACCTTTTGTGTTCGCAGTAGCGACCACGTTGAAACCAGGGGCAGGTACAATGACCTCACCTGTTTTCTTAATCATTACCGGCTTACCTTCGAGGACGCCCTGTAGGGCCATGATCTTGTTGGAACCACGGTCGATCTCATCAATTAGAAGCAGAGCACCAGCTTCCATTGCTTTCACAACAGGACCTTTGGCAAATACAGTCTCACCATTAATGAGACGGAAGCCACCCAACAGGTCGTCCTCATCAGTTTCAGGGGTAATTTGAACTCGAACGTATTCACGATTCAGCTTGGCACATGCCTGTTCTACCATCGTGGTTTTACCGTTACCGCTCAACCCTGAGATGTAAGTCGGATAAAATTGTTTTGATCCTACGATCATTTCAACATCTTTAGAGTTACCCCATGCAACATAGCATGAGTCCTTGGAGGGAACGAAAACATCTTCGTTCACAATTGATTGTACTGCAGAAGCCAATGGTTTCTTCTCCTCCATAACTTTTTCCTCACCACGGAATGGAACAACCGCGGCAGTCATATCGTAAACACCCCAACGAACAGCGTTAAATTGCTTGAGGTATTTATCGCCATCAATCTTTTTGAGGCCCAGGTCCTTACAAATATCAAAGACCTGGCGAGGTTTGAACTCTGTCTGACCTTCGAAACGGTTGGCCAGTTCAGCAGAGATACGGTCAAAGTTTGTCATAATGTAATCCTCAATTTGTCATTTGATGTAACCATTATATAACGCATTCGAGTAGGTGTAAACAAATATCTTTATTATTTTTATATTGATTTGTTATACACATATAACTTTTTATTACGCTACAGCCTTGGCAAATCCAACAGCAAGGGCACGGTTGGCCTTTTTGGACTTAGAGAACTTTTTGAATGCACGTACAATGTCACCCTTGCTTGCATTGTCCTTAACTTCGAACTCGTCGTTCACAGCATCCTGACGTCCATCAAGAATAAAGTAAGAATCATAACCATTTTTGGAAACCTGAGCAACTTTGTTTTCACGAAGTTCTTTTCGCATGTTATCATACTTTTCTATGTGCCAGAACTTATTACGAACCTCACGAAGGTTTGAAATAATAAAGTAACCCACGATATTGACACCGGAATCACTGATTGATTTTAGAATTTCGGTAGTTCCAGCATCACGGCTTGCTGATGGAATCTTTACATTTTTATTATTCATACGAACATAAACATCATTGTAACCCCAGGAGTTACTACCAACAACATTCACCCAACCACCATCTCCATCAGTAATGGTAACCAGATTTACTTTCTGAATAGCATTTTTACGTTTGAATTCCTTAATGATTTCATTCATTATGATTAAAGTTTCATTAAGTGGTGTACCACCTAGTCCATCAATTGGTGACAAAAATGGCATTGACCAACGGTCGCGAGTATATGCAATGTAGAGACTCTCGGCTGCTGCAAAGAATTCTGCTTTTGACATAGTTGATGATAGCTGTTGTACAATGTGGAGTGCATCACATTCGATCTCACCATTTTTCTGTGTAACACGCTCTCTGAATGTAGTATAACCAGTTGTAGTAAATGAGTAGATCTCAAATGGGATACCAACAGAGCGACAGAACATACCCAATACAATAGCCTGGTCAACCACGTTACGCAGAACATCTTGCATTGAACCACTGAAGTCAATCAAAGCAACCAGACCGTGATTTTTAGCATCAGCCAGGGTTGTTGTGCGTAGGAACAAATCATCATTGAATTTGTAAGAATGTAGTTTTGTTACATCCAAGGCACCAGATTTGGCAGTGGTTGCACGAGCGTGTTGGAATGCTGCTTTACGCATTTCAAACTCTTTTGCCATAGTGTTAACAGTTTTCTTGGATTCATCCATAAACTCATTAAACTGTTTTATTGCATCTGAATAGTAGTCAACATAGTATTCTGCATCTTTCAATGGCTCAATAAACTCATTGCGAATATTGATTGCATCTTTATATGGTACCACAACCTGTTTAATAGTTTCCTTAGAGATACCAGTTGATGCCTTTGGTAGGTCACCTCGCTTATTGGTTTCTAACAGCTGATTTTCATTTTCACGAAATGTATCATCGGTAGAAATATCATCAATGTTACCATTAGAACCAGCAGATTTTACTGGTTTTGACTCTGCTGGTTCTTCCGATTTATCAGATTCAGCATCGTCCTTAGGGCTTTCAGTTTTATCTTCTGAAGTAGATTTGGATTTCTCACCACTGTTAGCAGAAGTAGGCTCACCTTCATTTTGCTTCTCATCTTCAGAAGAAGAGTCAGCTTCAGGACCTGGAGGCGTAGGTTCAGAATACTCATCTTCGTCAAAGTTTTCCTGAGGCATTTCCTGAGGTTGTTCTGCAGCTGATTCATTATCTCTTTGCTCCTTAAGCCAATCGTAAATTACCTGACATGCATCTAGAACATCATCAAATGATTCTACACCCATGGCCAGTTTGACGTATGGAATTTCATCTTCATTAAATGGGACATCCATCAGATTCCGTGCTTTAGCTTTAATGTTAAGACGATCCATAAAACCCAGTGTTTCAAGTTCAACATCGGCAGTACCGAAAAAGTTACGCTCAATTAACTCCATGTATCCACGCTTGAAAGAACCTTTGAGGCCTGGGTATTTTGCCTGAATGAGACGTTCAATACGGATGTCTTCAATGACATTAATGTAAGCACGAGGGAAGTCAAAAGACTTATCTGATTCATGCCATCCTTCAGATGGTGTGAATAGGGCATGGCCTACTTCGTGACCAGTCAATAGATCTTCAAGATCCTTGCTGATTTCTTTCCAGATAGGCATGTAAAGAACACGGTTAACTACATCGAATGCAGCGGTACGGGTACCTTTGTATACAACATCAATATTCTCTGTTGCAAGTAGTTTAGCTAGGACCGAGGTACGTGACATAAGAATTCCTCCATTTGATGAAACAATTATATAACGCAACTTGGTCCATGTAAACCGATTTCTGAATCTTTTTTAAACTAATTTGTTATAACGATATAACTTTTAGATATATCACGCAGCCATGATGCTGAAGTTATGCTCTTTCTTGAATTCGATTTTAGAACGGAATTTGCCGTCCAGAACATCACCCTTATGGCTAATAACAAATACATTAGTATCCTCACCGAAAGTACCAAGAATCTTGAGTAGATTATCAACACCATCATGGTCAAGACTGGAGTCGAATGTCTCATCAAGAATCAAAAGATTTGTATTGGTTGAATTCTTCATACGAGCAATCTGTCGCCATGCAAACAAGAGACTCAAATCAATACGTTGCTTTTCACCTTCTGAGAACGAAGCATAATTAAATGCATCACGGTGACGTGATTTAATTGTCTCATTAAAGTTTTCATCAAGATTAAATGCCACAAAGAAGTCCATAACCTGGAGATATTGGTTAATAAGCTTATTCATAATAGGCAAATATTCTTTAATGATCTTGGTCTTGATACCAGTGTCCTTAAGCATTTCCGAGGCAGCATCATTATAAGCTCGGTCTTCTAGTAGAGATAGTTTCTTTTCGGTTAGACCATCACGGTCTTCTATCATCGCTGAGAGATCATCTGAAGCTTTCTTAGCATCACCTGTAGTATCACTAAGTTTAGATATTTCGGTTTCAAGTGAAGCAATCTCTTTTTGGATACGATCAATCTCTCGGTTGTTGGTATTCATTTCATTTTGAGAAGCACGAAGTTCTTCATTATACTTTTCTAGTTTAACCAATCGTTCATTAATCTGATTAAGTTCAAGACGGGCCTTATCCATAATTTCAGATAATTCTTTTGCTTTATCTTTAGAAACCTCTGTTCGTTCAGTTTTAAGTTCCTCGGTGAGCTCTTGATGACATGTAGGGCAATGGTCATTATCCTCAAAGAATTTAGCTTCTTCGGCAATCGTACGCATCTTCTGTTTGAATTGACCATTATATTCTGACATCTTATTGTATTTACGTTGAGTAATACGAAGGTCCTGAGTAAGACTATCCTGGTGCTCTTCAATGTAAAGACTTAATTTGGAATTAGCTTTATTAAGATCAGAAGCTTCTGCCTGGAGTGAAAGAATCTTTTCATTCTTTTGGTTCACTTGCTCGGCATTGAGTGCTGTAATATCATTAATATACTTACGCTGAAGACCAATCTTCTCCTTTATAATATCAATCTGATATGTTACATCACCAATTTGTTCCTTAAGTTTAGCTGATTTCTCTTTAAGTACTTGATTCATCTTTGAGAAGATACCAATATCAAGTAGATCCTCAATTACATCTCGTCTTTGGCCAGTGGGTAGTTGCATAAAAGGAATAAACGAGGATGAACCTAGTACCACAATCTGATGGAATGATTTATGATTAAGCTTTAGAATGTTTTGCTCAAGATACTTCTGATAATCTTTGGCAGCAGAAGATTGGTTAATCATATTACCATTCTGGTAGATTTCAAAGATATTGGGTTTCATACCACGAATAATTTTAAATTTATGTGAACCAATATCAAATTCAACTTCCACCACGCAATTCTTATTATTAATAGAATTGACCAATTGTGGTTTATTAACTGAGCGATGAGGTTTACCGAATAATCCATATGATAATGCATCAAGCATTGTTGATTTGCCGGCACCATTATGACCCACAACTAGAGTAGTTGGGGTCCGATCCAGTTTAATTTCAGTGAACTTATTACCGGTTGATAAAAAGTTCTTCCATCGTAAATTTCGGAACGTAATCATGCAATCTCCAAATTTGAAGCTTCAGTGTATAAAGTCCGCATCAGTACTTTCATCTTATCTTTATCAAGGTCAGTTTCAACTGCCTCAACATATGAATCAAGTAGCGATGGGGTATCTTCAACTGATATGCTTCCATCTTCAACATTCTCACCGAGGTACTCACTAAAGGTTTCGGCGATTTTCAATTCGTGTGTATCTATATCTTGTAGACGGTCAATAAACTTATCGAATGCGTATGGGTCAGATTTCTTGATAACAATGACCTTGACAAACTTGTTCTTAAGACTTTCTACATTATAGTTACTATAATCCATTTCTTCATCATTGTAAACAACTTTTTGAAACATTGTTATAGGATTACGGACTGGAGTCAGTTCACGGGTCTCTGTATCAAAGACATGGAAGTACTTAGGATCGTCAGCATCAGCCCAGGTAAATTCCATTTGAGAACCAAGGTATTTGATATTGCCTTCCTCAGATGCAGTATGGAAATGACCAGACCAAACATGCTCGAACCGGGACAATAGTTTTGCATCCATGCCGTGCATATTCTTGACACCCTTCATTAGATCAAATCCAGCAAGTTCGAAATGACCACCAATAATAGATGACTTACAGTTCTTGAGAAACTTCATGGATTCAGTATAGTTTTCATTGTTAATCCAAGGGATTAGAGCAATAGAGCAACCATCATAATCCATCACACGTGGTTCCATGATAATATTAACATTGCCGGTATAGTAACCCAATAGTTCTTTCAATGAACAAAGCTCATTAGTATTCTTATAGAAAACGTCATGGTTGCCGGGGATAATATCCATAACGATACCATCACGCTTCAGAGCATCAAGAAATACTTTTCGGTTATGGTTCAGTGCTTTAAAGTTAACAAATTTGCGATGTTCATAATAGTCACCCAGATGGATGATGTTCTTAATACCATTCTCTTTCAGATATGGAAAGAAAATATCAGTATAAAATGCTTCCTGATAGTTCATAAAGACTTCAGAACTATTACGAGCACCACAGTGGGTATCATTTAGAATAGCAATTTTCATTATATAACTCTCTCAAAATCTTCTTCAAATCTCTTTTTAGTCACGGCCCAGTAATCAGCATGACCACGTTTAACTATCCAATCGCCTTCCCTTAGCTCATGGAACTTACGTGAAGATCCAGCAAATAATTCAAGTCGTTTATGATTTTTGCCGGTGAATCTTATGGCAGTCACTATTTGATTAGATACTAGATCCATATATTTCATATCCATTATGCCCCCATGAACATTTCCAAACCCTCAGGATCAGAGTCCTTTTCTTTCTTTTCAAAGTCTTTTATGATACGATCATGCTCATGTACCTTTTCAATACGCGAACGAAGTTCATCAACAAATGCATATTCTGAATCTGCACTATAGTCTTCATCACTATTAAGAATAAAGAAATCTTCATAGCCACCCTTTTCAATGAATCGAAACTTAACATCATGTTGTTTCTTTTCTTTGGCAATACGGCGTAGGAAAGCATAATAAGCAATCTGTGTGAAGTAGGAAAAAGCATTAGGTTTTTCGGTTCGGGTTGCTTTGTCAATATTGTAATTATGAATGGCTTTGAGACAATTCTCAACTGCATCCATTACCATTTCTTCTCGATATGTGTAACGAATGAAGTTAGGTCTGTATGATAACCCTTCGCAAATTTTAAGAAAACAAGATGCAATATAATCAGGCACTTTGTTTACATTCTCTCCCTTTGCTTTGAGTTCATTGCATTCTATAACATACTCATTGACTGCGTTTGAGAAGTCACGGTTGTTAACATAGTGGGGTTTGTTTTGTGCTTTCGTCATATCTTTTACCTATAGGACATCATTTTGTACATTATATCAAAGGTAAGGATAAAAGTAAACCATTTTATGTAAAAAATAATTAAAAAAATGGTTTACAGAACAGAGAAAGTGTGATATAATAGATTAGAAATCTGGGGAGGTTGAGGTATACCATAGATTAACACCTTCGGTGTATTTTCAATGTATTACTTCGGGTATGGTTTCTTCGGTATCCTCGGTTGAATCCGAATCTATGTCCATTTGAGCAAGACTTATTACAGTATTTAAATAGTTCTCTTTGGTATCAAGATTACATGGAGTATATGCAACAACGGTAGACTTATTGAGTCTTGCCAACCTTGATTCGGATGTAGGTAACCATTCTTGGAATGATAGAGAATAAGAGCTATTGCTATCACTGAACACTCGGATCAATTCCAATGGTTCTTCAATAACCATAAAACTATCCTCTTTCCTATTTTTATTTATTAACGCTATAACTTCATCACCCGATACTAACTTAAAGTGTACGATGTTCAGTGCATCTGCTTCTTTTCTGATAGTACTCATATGTCAATCTCGTATATATTATACTTAAATTTTTCTTTACTGTAAATCTTTATTCGTTCTGCTGCATGGTTTAATGTGTAATTCTTCTTTTGTTTCCAATGTAGGTCATCGGCAATATCATACAATGTTGTAGCCTGCCCATTATCAGATTTACGAAGTCCTCGACCAATACTCTGTAGAACCTTTACTTGGGACTTAGAAGGACTAGCAAAAATAATGTTATGGAGGTTACGGATATTGACACCAGTAGAAAAGACACCCAAACTCGCGACAATAATTGCATCCTTTTCTTTTTCGGTAATTCGGCGAACCTCCTCACGTGTGTCAACATCTGTAGCTCCTGATACAAAGAAAACTTTTCTACGTCTATGTGCATTTTCACTAATCAATTTATATAGGGGTTTACCATGCTTCTCAACGTAGTTGAATAGTACAAGTGTATTGCCTTCCTGATCTAATGCAAGTTTACTAATAAATTTATTGCGCTTTTCATAACCAATAATGAATTCAATTTCATCTTGATATTTCTTCTTGATGACCTCTCGGCAATATTCTTCTTTATACTTCAGAAGTAAAACATTAATATTAAGATCAGCAAGGGCACCAGAATCCATCAAATCTTTAGTTGTTGTAACCTTATATGATGGACCGAAATGACCCTCCAATACTAATTTATGTACCTGAGATCCATCAAGGGTACCAGTTGTACCAAAGCGATATTCGGCCTCTTTACATTTACTTAATATTGATACGAGTGATTTGGCTTTAAAGTTGTGAGCTTCATCACCAATGACCATACCATATTGCTCAAACCATGGGGTCTTTAGTTTATATATGGACTGCCAAGTACTGATAACTATACGTTCTTCTTTAGCAATCTTTGGTTGACCACCATATATGCAATGTATTTCTTTCTTTGCATTAAATGTATCATCGAACTCAGAGTAATCAGCAAAATCGGAATACATTTGCTTAACAAGAGAAGTTGTAGGTACAACGATCAAGGCTTTCTTGTTAGGGTGTGCATCCAAAAAGTAACGCATAATAGAATAGATGATAAACGATTTACCTGATGCTGTCGGACTAATCAATAGAGCACGCTTATTAGTCAAACCGTGATAAATGGCATCTAGTTGGTAATCACGATGACCAATTGGCTCACCTCGAGATGTAAAAGTATAGTCTTCGAGATAAGACATATCAATACCAGCATCAGAACCAATAGCACCATAGTAATTGCTGAATTCTAATTCTAGTGTATAGTCACGAACTGCGACAAATTCCTTAAGATACTTAAACAAACCACCCGGCAATTCTTTATCACGGCCGTTGAATAGTCTTATTTTACCATCCCATACTTTATTCTTATAGGCAGGATGGAACTGGTAACCCTCAGCATAAAATGTAAAGAAATCCGTCAACTCATTAGCGATTCCGGGATCGCAGTCAATATGAAGAAACGCATGATTCTTTTTGTGTACTCTTATTATGTCCATCAGACCCCACTCGTAAACTTCCGCCACTCAATAGCATTCTTAATGGACTGGTGACGCCATTTGATATTGTCCATTATTTCTTTGAGTGTATCAATAATAGTTTTTATATATTCGATCTTTGCTTGCGCTTCTTGGATATGGGGATCTGAATCATAATAGTAATCCATATCACCCTTCATTATCTTTAAACCATTTAGAGCGTCATATTCCCACCCAAGAGCATCCATCTCATCCTTGGACATTTTACCATTATACCACAACCACTTTCTTTTGAGTAAGATCTTAAAGTCTGCTTCACGTTTCTTAAGTTGTAACTTATAGATGCTAATCATCTCCAAGTATTTGGAGTGCAATTGTGCTGATTTGAGCGATGACTCATCAAGATTCATTTCATCAATAACAGAATCTTTCTTCCACATTTCAATAATTTCATCAAGTTGCAACATAATAAATCCTTCAAGTAATAACAAATTATATATGGTATCAGATTATCTTATAGTATGAGTATGTAAATGATACGTTTGCTGTAAGATATTCGACATCAGTTAAAGCAGAATCAAATGGCACTGAGCTCAAATTTGTTGGATGAGCATCAACGAACTGAATCTGTTTTGCCACATTATTGTGTGAAGTATATATGATCAGTGTAATATCACGAGTTTTCTTTTTGTCGTCAGCTTCAGTAACCTGGGCCAGAATCCAGTCATGGATTTCTTGGTAATTGATAAAGTTTTCATCAATCAGAAATGTACATTCTAATGTTGAATAGTCTACCTTATCACCAGAGGCAAGAATATTACGTTGTGGTGTAGCGTAATTAGCACCAGTAACTGAAATGTCTGGAATTGCTACCTGTTGAACAAGAAATTGAACATTCTTGAATTTTGTATTATCTATAACCAAACGAAAACTAGAAGGATTAGCAAAATTATAATCCTCTATTAATGTCTCAGTGTTGGATTCAATATTTGTGTTTATATTGTATGGCATAATTCTACCTCAAAGTTATACCATTATTTATACCCACTAAAAAGGAGGCCCGAAGGCCTCCTCAGTGTTAGGTCAGTAACCTAACGGTTCCCAAGGTAGTGGGATTCTTTAACTTACGCCTGATCTAGGATGTTAGAAACAGCAAAGATACGGTAGTAAGTGTTAGTACGAACAGCACCAACTTCGCCAGTATTGTCAACGAATGGGTTAGCAACCATACCGTAGCGAGTTTTGAAGCCGATCTTAGGCTGGAAGCTGTTTTCACCAACCGCACGAACCATAGTGAGTGGTACGTATGGGCAGTAGAACATACCAGCGTCGTATGCGTTAGTACCTTTGTAACCAACAGTTACGTAGTTAACAGTTGCATATGGGTCTAGGTAAACCTTAACACCACCAGCAAGAGTACCAACAAGAGTAGTACCAGTTACGTCAGAAGAAATACCAGCCTGACCAGAAAGTGCAGGAGTGTAATCCAACATACCAGCAGCAGAAAGAACTGCAGCAACGTCAGCAGATACCATGATGAAGTTACCTTTACCACGACGAGTTTCTACTGCGATCTGGTTAGCTTCACGCTGGATGTGAACCAATAGACCTTTGTACTTCTCAACAGACCAACGGCCGTCTGCATCTGCAGCAAGGTCGAAAGTACCTTTAGAAGCGATTTCAGCCTGCTGTGCACCAAGTACTGCACGGCTGTTGATTGTGCGAACAACTTCACGGTTGATTTCAGCAAGGATCTCACCAGAAAGGATGTTAGCAAGTTCAGCTTCAGCGTCGAGGCCGTGAACAGCTTTAAGATCCTGAGCAAGTTCCATAGTGTATTCTGCTTTAAGAGCACGAGTCTTAGCAGTTACAGAAGTTTTCTCGATAGAGAAAGCCATTTCTGCGAAATCAGCACCAACACCATCACCCAATGCTTCACCAGCAGAGGTAGACATACCAGTACCAACACCGAATGCATCGTTTACATCGTCAGCTGGAGTAGTATCAGTACCACCCAAAGAAGAAGAATCAGCACCCTGAGCACCAGCACCAGAGAAACCAGAATCAGCTTCGTTGAAGAGTGCTTCAGTACCACCCTGTGAAGTGTAACGAGACTTCATTGCGAATACAAGGCCAGTAGGACCAGACATTGGCTGTACACCACAAAGATCGTAAGCGATCAAGTTAGGCATTGCACGACGAACCAAAGAGATAAGGATTGGATCCCAGTTAGCCATGTTACCAGCACCGCCAGTAGTAGCGTTAGCAGGTGCAGCTTCAGAAAGGTACTGCTGCTGGCCGCGCTCTTCTGCAAGAGCTTTTTCAGTGTTTTCGAGAAGCTGTGCAGTTACTGCAGCGCGGTGGCTGTCCTGGAATGCTGGAGCTTCTGCGGCTTCCATGATTGGAGCCCATTTTGCTTTAATATCATTGATATTCATTTTTATACTCTCCTGAGTGGTTTTCTATTAAT
>Ga0102954_1000225_pt1 | contig 17187 bp, 19 predicted proteins | sample SalPonA_C_H2O_MG_FD_78511 | JGI IMG/M metagenome (GOLD analysis project Ga0102954, IMG submission 78511) | Water microbial communities from South San Francisco under conditions of wetland restoration - Salt Pond MetaG R2A_C_H2O_MG | ecosystem: Environmental > Aquatic > Non-marine Saline and... | reverse complement strand
TGATACAAAAATTCTTTCTAAATCTTCTTAAGAATTATCAGCATCTGCAAACCAACAAGCAGCAGCTTTAGAAGAAACAGCAGCTTCAGTTGAAGAAATAACTTCGATTATTAAATCAAATGTTGCTAGTGTTAAACAGATGTCAAACTTAGCTAGTGAACTTCAATCTTCATCATCTCAAGGACAAAACCTTGCAAGTAAAACTACAATTGCCATGGAAGAGATTGACTCTCAAGTTAAATCAATTAATGATGCGATTACAGTAATTGACCAAATTGCTTTCCAAACAAATATTTTATCACTTAATGCAGCTGTTGAAGCGGCAACTGCAGGTGAAGCTGGTAAAGGATTTGCAGTTGTTGCTCAAGAAGTTAGAAACCTGGCAAATAGAAGTGCAGAAGCTGCAAGGGAAATTAAAAATATAGTTGAAATTGCAACTACAAAAGCAAATGAAGGTAAAGATATTGCTAATGAGATGATTGGTGGATATAATAATCTTAATGAAAAAATCAACCAAACTATTGAATTAATTGCTAATGTATCTGATTCAAGTAAAGAAGAAGAAAAAGGTATCATTCAAATAAATGACACAATAAATGACCTTGATAAAGCTACTCAAGTAAATGCAAACTCTGCTACTGTTATTAGTAATTTAGCAAGTGAAGTATCTTCTCTGTCTGAAAACTTATTAGCTATTGCAGATAGAGCAAAATTTAATGAAAAAACAAAACAAGAAGTTGAAGATGTTGATTTGGTATTTAAAGTTGCTAAATTAAAAAATGATCACATTAAATTCAAAAATACAAACTTTGATAAATTAGGGACAACTAATACCTCTTGGCAAGTTACAAAACCTACTGAATGTGATTTAGGAAAATGGATACTTGAACAACAAAACTTAGGAAAAGAGTTTACTAAGACATCAAATTGGCAAGAATTAAAAAAATATCATGACAAAGTGCATAATTCAGTTCAAGAATATGTTGATCAAAATGCTAAAGATAAAAATGAAAATAATGTATTGTTAAATATTTCAACGCAACTTGATTCTGCTACATCAAATGTATTTAGATGTTTAGATCAAATTAAAAGAGACAATAAAGTAGAAGAAAAAGAAGTTAAAGCTTTAAGTGAGAGTTCACAAAAACAAACTTATACACCTAAAGTTCAATCAAGAACTAATACTATTAAAACAACTCAAAGTAGTAGTACTTCTTTTGAACCAAAAAAACCAACTATTATTAAACCTACTGAAAACAATGATGATGAATGGGAAAGCTTTTAAAAGCTTTCCTTAAATTAAGACAAAAACTCTCCACTTTTTAAAATATTCAGCTATTTTTGCTATAATTCCAAAAAAAGAACTATTAAAAATTAAATATTTAATGATTACTTGAAGGAAATTTATGACAAATAACAAGGTTGAATTACTATCACCTGCTGGAAATCTTGAGAAGCTAAAGATAGCTATTAACTATGGTGCTGATGCTGTATATGCAGGTGTATCACACTTTAGTTTAAGAATTAGAGCAGGAAAAGAGTTTACTTTTGAAACTTTTAAAGAAGGAATTGATTACGCACATGCTAGAGGAAAAAAAGTATATGCAACTATCAATGGTTTTCCATTTAACTCTCAAATTGATTTATTAAAAAAACACATTAAAAAAATGGCTGAGTTAAAGCCCGATGGATTTATTGTAGCAGCTCCTGGAGTTGTAAGATTATGTAGAGAAATTGCTCCTGAAATTGATATTCACTTATCAACTCAAGCAAATGTATTAAACTATCTAGATGCACAAGTATTTTGGGATATGGGTGTAAAAAGAATTGTAGTAGCAAGAGAAATATCTTTAAAAGATGTAAAAGAGATTAAAAAACATTTACCTGAAATGGAAATAGAAATTTTTGTTCATGGTTCAATGTGTTTTGCATATTCAGGAAGATGTTTAGTATCTGCTGTTCAAATGGGAAGAGTTCCAAATAGAGGAAGTTGTGCAAATGACTGTAGGTTTGAATATACTTTATATGCAGCTAATGAAGATCATAGTAGTTTATTTAGATTAGAAGAAGAACCTGGTGTTGGAACATATATCTTTAACTCAAAAGATATGAATTTAGCTTCTCACTTAGAAGAGATTTTAGACTCAGGTTGTGTAGATTCTTTAAAAATTGAAGGTAGAACTAAATCTCCTTATTATGCAGCTGTTACAGCTAAAGCATACAGAAATGCAATTGATGATTATTATGAAAAGAAATTTGATGCTAATAAATATCAAAAAGAGTTACATACAACTAAGAATAGAGGATTTACAGATGCATATTTAGTTCATAGACCATTTGAGAAAACAGATTCTCAGAATCATGAATATGCATTAAGTAAAGGTTCATATGAAGTAAGTGGATTAGTTACTGAAGATGAAGAACATTTTATGTGTAAGTATAAAACATATCCTGGTGTTGATGTTGAAATTTTTGCACCAAATGGAATAGAATTCGATGAAATTGATAATGAAATCGGTAAAATATACAAAGGTGAAGATGGTATTTACTATATTAACTTTAAAAAGATTTTAACAGAAACTAATAAAGAGTTAGAATCTGTTCACAGTGGAAATACTAATAAAATTAAATTACCAGGTAAATTACCATATCTTACAATGTTTAGAGTAAAAAATGAAGAAAAAGTAGAGGCGTAAAAATTTAAATGATTTTTTTTAGGGTTACGGATAATATTAATATTAAAACTACCGATGGTACTTTAGTAAAATACAACAAGTATAAGTTTGCAGTGGCGCATGAAACTGCATACTTAACAACACTTGATGATTTTGATGATTTACAAGAAGTACTTTCAAATGTTGATAAAGATAAATATGTTGCAAAACCTCTTATTGAAGAAAAATTTAGAAACCACGATAATTTTCCAATTGAATTAGGTATCTCTAATGCTTTTGAATATGACAAGTATAAGAATTTCCAAGATCAAATTGGAGATAGTGTAGTTATAAATAAACAAGATGTTGAAAATATGTTTTTTACAACTAAAAAAGTTGACTTGTATAATCAATTAAAAAATTTAAACAAAAAAGAGATTTCAATTGCAATTATTGGAAAACTGGGAAACTCAATATCTGAGATGACAGCATCTTGTGCTGCATTAAAAATTTTATATGATAAATTAAATGAGATATATGAAACTGTACATATGGATTTATATATAAATGCTTCAAATAACTCATACTTTACAAGGGATAAACAAATTTTTGAAACTCAAAAATATTTAAGAGCAGTTTTACCTTTGAGTATTACTGTTAAAAGACTTTGCAATTATGATTATTATATTGACAATAGTTCATTTTTTCAAAGAAGTTCTTTATTTGAAGATTTAAATATTGTTGATGCATGGTTATGTAAATTTGGATTAGATTATAAAAAGATTCCTGATATTTTCAAACATAATGAACTTAATTTAGATATTTCAGAGATATCATCTGTACTAAAAGAAAAACTTTCATCTATTAAGAAAAATAGTAAAATTCTTATGTATCATCCATACTCAGCGAATATAGAAAAGTCAATTCCTCAAGAGTATGCAGTTCAATATCTAAAAGAGTTATTAGAACAACAAAGCGATTATGTAATAATTTCTTCACTCAAAATAGACAATAAAATTGTTGATGATAGATATATAGAACTATCAAAATATTCTAAAACATACAATGACTTTGTTTATATAGTTTCAAATGCAGATAAAATTGTTACTGTTGATACTTGTACATATCATATTGCAGATAGCTTTTTAATTCCAACTGTTGTAATTACAAAAGATGAAAATATACAAACAAAAATGAAGTATTATAATTATGCTAAAGCATTTCATATAAAAGATGAAACTAAAAAGATTTCAAATCTTATTTTTGAAAATGAGAACTTAACTTATTATAGATTTGAGTCTTGGAAAAAGCTTAAAACAAAAGAGATTATAAAAGTATTAGAATCTTTTTGATATAATCACGAAATTTTAAGAAATAAACTTTTTACTAGGAATTATTAATTATGATAAGCTTTTCAGAAATGTTAATCAAACTTCAAGAATTTTGGGCAAAACAAGGTTGTAATATTGTACAACCTTACGATATCCCAGCAGGAGCAGGTACATTCCATCCTGCAACACTTTTAAGAAGTTTAGACTCAACTCCATGGTCTACAGCTTATGTTGCTCCTAGTAGAAGACCAACTGATGGTAGATATGGTGAAAATCCTAATAGATTAGGTGCATATTACCAGTTCCAAACACTTATTAAACCAAGCCCTGATAATATTCAAGATTTATATTTACAATCTTTAGAATACTTAGGTTTAGATTTATCTAAACATGATATTAGATTTGTTGAAGACAACTGGGAATCTCCAACTCTTGGAGCTTGGGGACTTGGTTGGGAAGTTTGGCTTGATGGAATGGAAGTTACTCAGTTTACTTATTTCCAACAAGTAGGAGGTCTTGCTTGTGATCCTGTAGCCGTAGAAATTACTTATGGTACAGAAAGATTAGCTATGTATTTACAAGGTGTTGATTCAGTATTTGATATTGTTTGGAATGAAAATGAACATGGTAAAACAACTTATGCTGATGTTCACAAAGAGAGTGAATATGAGTTTTCAAAATATAACTTTGAAGTAGCAAATGTTGATATGCTATTTAAACACTTTGATGATGCATTTGATGAGTGTAAAGTTTGTTTAGAAAAAGGATTACCTCTTCCTGCATATGACCAGTGTATGATAGCTTCACATGCTTTTAATACATTAGATGCAAGAAAAGCAATATCAGTTACACAAAGACAAAACTACATCTTAAGAGTTAGAGAACTAGCTCAAGGTTGTGCTGTTTTATACAAAGAGCAAGAAGAAGAAAGATTAAAAAGAATAGGTAAATAAATCTTGAAAATTAAAGATATTTATAACTTTTTAGATGAATTATCACCCTTCGAATTACAAGAAAAATGGGATAACTCAGGATTACTTGTTGGTAATTTTGATGATAGTTTTTCTAAAGTTTATATAAGTATTGATTTAGATGAAGAGTTAATAGATACATTTGAAGAGAATTCACTTGTTATTACTCATCATCCTTTGATTTTTTCAGGACTAAAAAAAGTTAATTATAACACTTACTCAACTAAGTGTTTACAAAAATTAATTAAAAAGAATATTTCTTTAATCTCTATGCATACAAATATTGATAAAACTCATTTAAACAAATATGTTGTAGAAGAAATCTTAGGATTTAAGATTATTAATCAAAATGAGTTTATATCAAATGTTGAAATTAATATGAGTTTTGAAAAGTTAGTTCAACATGTTTCATCTAAACTTGGTTTAAAAACTTTAAAAGCTGTTAAATGCCAAGAAAATATAAAATCAGCATCAATAGTTACAGGTGCGGGAATGTCACTTTTAGATGAAATAAATACAGATTGCTTTTTAACAGGTGATATAAAATATCACGATGCAATGGAAGCAAAATCTAGAGGAGTGTCTTTAATTGATATAAGACACTATGAAAGTGAAAGACACTTCAATACCCTAGTTGCGGGATTATTGGAAGAATATTTGAAAAAAAATGATTTACAAGCTATAATAACAGCTTCAAAAAATCCATTTGATTTTTTTACAGAACAAGGAGAAACTATTGAATAAGTATTTACAGGATTTAGTCAAGTTATCAAAATATGATCAATCGATTAGTATGTTTGAGCCTCAAATTGAGAATGAAAAAGCTAAATTAGCTACATTTATAGAAACAGCTGAGGCTATTAAAAGTCAAATTAATGGCATTTATTTAGAGATTGATGATACTAAATCTAAAAGAACTAAGAACAACATTCATTTAGCTGAATTAAAAACTAAACTAGAAAGTGTATCTAAAAAGAGCACTGAAATTTCTACAGAAAAAGAGATGAAAGCTTTACAATTAGAAGAAGAAATTGCTAAAGAACAAATTGATTTTGCTAATGAAGAAATTGAAAGATTAGATAATTTAGCAGAAGCTAAAGAAGAACAATTAAAAGAATTACAAGCTACATTAGCTGAAGAAGAAGAATCAATAAAAGAGATTCAAGTTGCAGTTGATAATAAAATTGAAGAAATAAACAAAGATAGAAATACTGTGTATGAAGATAGAAGTACATTACTTGAAAAAATGGATTCTAAAATTTTAACATTCTATGAAAAAATCAAGAGATGGGCAAATGATACAGCAGTTGTTCCTGTAAAAAAACAATCTTGTTATGGTTGTTTTATGAAAATTAATGATAAAACTTATTCTGAAGTAATTAAATCTGAAGAGATTGTAAACTGTCCACATTGTGGTAGAATTCTTTACAAAGAAGACGAAGAAATTCAAGAGGCCTAATTTGGGTCCTTTTGGTTTCGTATACTATTTACTTTTATTAATAGTATACATACTTGCTATTCCTTATTTAATTTTTAAATCTAAAAAAGAAAAATATAAAGTATCAATTCCAGCAAAATTTTTTTTAAAAAGAAATCCAAAATTTCAAAATGAAGGTATGTGGTTTCACTCATGTTCATTAGGTGAAACAAAAGCATTATCTGCAATTACATCAAGGTTAAAGAACAAGGTTATTAATATATCTGTAATGACAAATACAGGATATGAAGAAGCTAAGAAAATTACTAATAATGTAAGGTATTTGCCTTTTGAGATTTTTATGCCATTTTGGATTACAAAACAAAAAGTTTTATTGGTTATGGAAGCTGAACTTTGGTATTTACTTTTTTTGTTTGCTAGAAAAAAGGGAGCAAAAACAGTTTTAATTAATGCAAGAATTTCAGATAAATCTTATAAATCTTATGAAAAGTTTTCTTTTTTGTATAAAAGAATTTTTCAAAATATTGATAAGGTTTATGCTCAGACTCAAAAAGACAAAGAAAGATTAGAAGTTTTAGGTGCAAGAAATATATATGTTACAGGTAATATAAAACTTTCACAGATGCCAAAAATTGAAAACATTTTTAAAAACTTAAATGAGAATGTAATTACAGCTGCTAGTACTCATAAAAATGAAGAAGAACTGATATTAAAGGCATATAAAAAAGAGTTTGGGAAATTAATTATTGTACCTAGACACCCTGAAAGATTTGATAGTGTCTATGAAATTATTAAAGATTATTCTAAAAAAAATAATTTAACTTTTAGTAGATTTTCTAAAGATTCTAGTTTTAATTCAGATATAATTTTAATAGATAAAATGGGTCTATTAAATGAAATTTATGCAATAAGTGACTTAGTTGTTTTAGGTGGTGCATTTGAAGATAATATAGGTGGTCATAATCCAATTGAGCCTGCATACTTCAATTGTAAGCTTATAAGTGGAAAAAAGATTTTCAATCAATATGAACTATTTGAGTGTGTTGATGATTATTATTTAATTGATAATAATCAATTAAAAGAAAAATTTGAAGAACAAGACAAATTAAAAAAATCGAAAATTACAAAAGTTGGTGATATAGAACCAATACTAAAGGATATAAATGAGTGGATTTGATAAAGCATATAAAGTATTAGCAAAACAAGAGAATATTTCTAATTCAAAAGCAAAAGATTTAATCGACAGAGGTTTAGTAACAGTTGGTACAAAGAAAGTAACAATTGCAAGGGGTGAAATTAAAACTGATACAAAATTCAAAGTAAAAAAAGTTGCTGATGTAAAAGTTATTTTTCAAGATGATGATATTCTAGCTGTAAATAAACCACCATTTCTAACAGCAGATGATGTAAGTAAACAATTTCCGAAAGCTATTTTATTAAATAGATTAGATAAAGAGACTAGTGGTGTTATGCTATTTGCAAAAACTGAAGAGTTTAGAAAAAAAGCAATTAAAGAGTTTGCAAGTGAAAGAGTTTATAAAGAGTATGTTGCAATTGTAGATGGAAAAGTAATTGAAGAAATTGAGATTAATCAACCTATTTTAACAATTAAATCAAAGGGTAGAGCAATATCAAAAGTTGATCACTTAAATGGTAAAATGGCAAAAAGTACAGTTTATCCTATGTTTGTTGAGGGTAATAAATCTAAAGTTAAAGTAGTAATTGAAACAGGAAGAACTCACCAGATTAGAGTACACCTTAATTATGTTGGTTATCCAATTATTGGTGATGCTATGTATGGTAAAACAGTAAAAAATGTAAATAGAGTTTTATTACACTCTAAAAAGACTAAAATTTTTGATTATGAATTTGAAGCTAGAGAACCTTCTGAATTCACAGTTTATGAATTTAATTAAAATTTAAGTTTATAAATTTCTTATAAATCAAATAAAATCCCTAATTTATGGGATTTTATCTCAAGTTAAAATAAAAAATAAGATTAAAAAAAACTTAAAAAGAAAATTTTGATTAAACTGTATTAAAGTTTAATTTATATATAATCCCAAACTTTTAAAATAAATGGAGAAGTATTTTGTTTGATTCAATAACCGGTTCGATAAAAAATGTAGTTAATAAAATAAGACATCAAGACGATGCGGCTGCTTTAAAAAAAGCTGTTACAGAGTTAAAAAAATCTTTATTAAAAGCTGATATTCATCACAAAACTGCAAAAGAATTAGTAAACAATGTTGAATTAGAAACTAAAAAAAATGGAATAGGACAAGATTCTTTTTTAAATGCTTTAAAACAAGAATTAAAAAACCTGCTTACTACAAATGGTAATCAAGGTTTTGTTTTTTCAAGTACTCCTCCAACAACAATATTAATGACAGGACTTCAAGGTTCTGGTAAAACAACAACAACAGGTAAATTAGCAAACTATTTAAAACTAAGAAAGAAAAAAGTTTTAGTAGCTGCAGCGGATTTACAAAGACTAGCAGCGGTTGAACAATTAAAGCAAATTGCAGCACAAGTTGAAGTTGATATTTATTTTGATGATAATGAAACTGATCCTGTAAAAATTGCAAAAGCAGCAAAAGAAAAAGCAACAAAAGAGCTTTATGATGTACTTTTAATAGATACAGCTGGACGATTAGCGATTGATGAAGAATTGATGGATCAATTAAAGGATGTACAAAACTCTGTATCTCCAGATGAAATATTTTATGTTGCAGACTCATTAACAGGTCATGATGCAACAAAAACAGCAACTACATTCAAAGAAAAAATTGGAATAGATGGTGTTATTTTATCTAAATATGATGGTGATACAAAAGGTGGGGTTGCTTTATCAATTTCTCATCAAGTTGGTGTTCCTTTAAGATTCATAGGTACAGGTGAGAAGATGCCTGATCTTGAAGTTTTTATTCCAGATAGAATTGTATCAAGATTATTAGGTCTTGGTGATATTGAAGGTTTAGCTGAAAAAACTTCAACTATAATTGATGAGAAAAAAGCAAAAAGCGTTGCTAAAAAAATCAAAAAAGGTCAATTCAATTTTAATGACTTCTTAGACCAATTACAAATGATGAGTAAATTAGGTTCTATGAAATCTATTATTGGAATGATTCCAGGTCTATCACAAATGGCTGGACCAATAAAAGATATGGACTTTGAAAATTCTGATGAGATTAAAAGAATTAAAGCGATTATCTCTTCTATGACTCCAAAAGAAAGAGAAAATCCTGATTTAATGAATCCGTCAAGAAAGAAAAGAATCGCAAAAGGTTCTGGTGTAACCGAAGTTCAAATCAATAAAATTTTAAAGCAGTTTAAAAATGCTTCTAAAATGGCTAAAAAACTTTCAAGTAAAGGTGGTATGAAAGGTCTTCAAGACATGATGTCACAAATGAAAGGTGGCGGTGGTATGCCAGGCGGAATGGGTGGTTTACCTAGATAATTAGGTAACATAATTTTAAATAGTATTGAGTTGTAAACTCGCTTTTTGTGGAGTTTAGAATTCAATACTATCAAAACAATAAAAGGAAAAAAATATGACAGTAATTAGATTAACTAGAATGGGTAGAAACAAAAAACCATTTTACAGAATCGTTGTAACAGACTCAAGAAAAAGAAGAGATTCAGGTTGGATTGAATCAATTGGTTATTATAACCCAGTTGCAGAGCCAAAAGTATTAAAATTAGATGAAGAAAGATACAACTACTGGTTAAGTGTTGGTGCTAAGCCATCTGATAAAGTTAAAAAATTAGCATCTAAATAATTCTAAAGAGATAAAAATGATTACAGATTTCATCGAAAACTATGCAAAGTTAATAGTTAATTATCCAGAAGATGTTCAAGTATCTATTGATTATATTGAAGATACTTTTGCCGAGATTACTGTTGTTGCTCATGGAGATGATATAGGTAAATTAATTGGAAAAAATGGGAACATGATTAATGCTTTAAAAACAATTGCAAATGGTTGTAAAGCAAAAGATGGTGTTTCATATAAAATCCAAGTAATTGCAAAGTAGTCATTTTTATGAATAAAGAAGTATATGTTGCAAAACTAGGGAAAACTGTTGGATTAAAAGGTCACTTAAGACTTATTATGGATACAGACTTTCCTGAACAATTTAAAAAAGGTGCGACTTACGTATCTAATAAGAATTTAAATCTAACTATTAAAGAATTTAATAATTCAACTCAAACAGTACAATTTGAAAATTTTGAGAATATTGACTTAGCAAAGAAATTAACTAATCAACAACTTTTTACTACGTATGAAGAAACTAGAAAAAATTGTCAATTAGGTGAAAATGAGTTTTTTTGGTTTGACTTATTAAATTGTAAAATTATTGAAGACGACAAAGAATTAGGTGAAGTTATTGATATCAATAGATATCCTTCATGTGATTATTTTGAAGTTAAAACCGCCTCAAATTTGGTAGAAGAGGGTTTACCTAAAACTTTTTTAATACCTAAGATATTTGATACGTATATTTTAAATGTCGATATTGACAAGAAAAAAATTACTGTACAAAAATCATTAGAAATTTTAGAAAACTCTTAATTTAGAGTTTTCTTAGATATTTAGTTTAGTAATTACACTGTTTATCAAATTCATCTTTTGATAAAGTAGTATTAAAAGAATTCTTAAAATCTTTATTTCTAAAAATCTTCAGCATTTCATCTCTATTGTTTATATTTTCATAAGGACCAGAATATATTACAATTCTGTTTTTATTATCTCTACATAGTTTAATTTCTGTATCAATTCTAAGCACTCTATCTAGATAATCTTTGTAAAGTTTATCTTTTATTGTAGATACAGTAATAAAGTATAGTTCTCTTTCTTTAGCTTCTTCTTCCGCAACAATCAAGGCTTCTTTAATAGCCTCATTACTTTCTTTAAGTGCTAATTCTTTTTTCTTTTCAATTTTTTCTTCCTCTTCTAAAGCTTTTTTCTCTAGTTGAGTCATTCGATTTTCAATCTCTTCTTTTTCTTTTAGAATCACATCTTTAATCTTTAATGCTTCTTCTTTTAGAGCTAGAAGTTCATTTTTTTGTTCTTCTAATTCTTTCTTTCTTTGCTCAATTAGTTTTTTCTCTTCATTAAGTACTTCTTCTTGTTTTTGAAGTTCAGTTAATTGAATTTCTTTTTGATCTTGAAGAATTTGTTGTTCATCCTCTTTTTTTTCTATTTGAGTTGCTTTTTGTTCAATAACCAAATTTCTACTTGTTAGTTTCTCTAGTTCTTTATTTAACTTAACTGTGTTTAATTTATTAATATCAAATGCATTCATTGTTTGCATATTTATTCTAGATTGAGGTTTTGATACTTCTTTTTTTGTTGTTGTAGTTTCTTCTTTTGGTAATTCTTCTTGTTCTGGATCAAAGAAACCTGTAAAAAACAGGATTGTAAAAGTTAAGATTATTAAAACTAAGAATCCAATGATTCCAAATAATATTTTCTTTATTAATTTCTTTTTTTTAAGAGCTTTTTCTTCTTCAATATCTTGTTCAGGATTTTCGATTTCTATGTCTAAATTCTGTTCTTGATTTGTTTGATTATCTTCATTATTAGTTTGAGTATTATCATCTGATTGCTCTTGCTGCTGTGTTTGCTCTTCTTGAGTTTCTTCTACTTTTTCAATTTCTTCAGCCATTTTCTTTCTCTTTTAGTTTAGATCTTCTTTCTTTTTGCTTTTGCAATATTTGAGCTTTATTCTTTTGATAATACTCTCTTCTGTATTTTTTTAAGTCTTCTTTTTTTCTTTCTCTATATTGTTTATCATATTGAAGTCTATGTTCTTTGTTGTTTTCATAATACTCCTTTTTAATATTTTCATATTCTTTAATTTTTTGTTTTATTATTTCATGTCTATCATCAACATGTTTTTTTTGAGCTTTTGCTATTTCTTTTATTTTTTTATTAAAGTTTTCTTCTGAAAAGTCAGAGTTGTAATCATAAACTTTTCTTTTTTCAATTTTCTTTTTAGTTTCTTCTTGTTGTTTCTTTTTTAGGTAATATTCTCTTTTTTTCTTTTTGTGTTCTTTTTGTTTTTCTTGTCTAAGTTTTTTTAATTCTTCAAGATTCATTTTATTTACCTAAAAAATTATTATTAATTTTTTAACCTATTTGTAGTATCAAGCATTGCATCTGCTGTTGTAATTGCTTTAGAATTAGATTCATAAGCTCTTTGTGCAGTAATTAAATCAATCATTTCATTTACAAGCTTAACATTAGATAGCTCTATCATACCTTGTCTAACAGCTCCAAATTGAGCAGTTGTTGGATTACCTTCTAGCACAGCACCTGAAGCTTCTGTTTCACTAAATAATGATTGCCCTAAAGGTGCTAATCCCGCTGGATTAATAAAGTCATAAAGAGTTATTTGGCCTATTTCAACTGTATCTTGTGTTACTGGATCTGTAGCTGTAACTAATCCATCTGTTCCAATTGTAACATCAACTAAATTATCAGGTATTACTAATTGTGGAGTTAAAGGATATCCTGCACCATTTACAACTACACCCTCTGAGTTTAATTTAAATGTTCCATTTCTTGTGTAAGCAACTTCACCACTAGGTAATTCTATTTGGAAGAATCCCTTACCTTCAATTGCCATATCTAAAGGATTTGATGTAAGTTTTAAATCACCTTCACCAAAATTTTTCTGAATACCTGTTAGTACTGTACCCATTCCCACATCTATTCCTGTTGGATTAACAGAAACTTGAGAAGTTCTACCCGCTGTGTAATTCAATTGGTCATACATTAGATCTGCAAATTCAGCTCTATCTTGTTTAAACCCTGTGGAATTAACGTTTGCAATGTTATTTGAAGTCACATCAATGTGATGTTGCATTGATGTCATTCCTGTTGATGCTGTGTAAAGCGCTTTTATCATTATTTAATCCTTATGGCCATAATATTAGATTATATTTTAACATTATTTAAAATTAGATAAATTAATACACTATTTGTTATGTAATATTAAGTTATTATTTAATTCAAATTAAATATAATGACCTTTAATATGAAAATTATTTTGATGAAGGCATGATAAATGAGAATCTTGATAGTCGATGATAGTTCTACAATGAGAAGAATTATTGGAAATGTTGTAATGCAGTTAGGTTTTAGTAAAGAAAGTTTTGATGAAGCAGAAGATGGCTTAAAAGCTTGGAAGTTATTAAGTGAAAAATCTTATGATGTTATTTTAACAGATTGGAATATGCCAAATATGAACGGTCTTGAATTAGTAAAAAAAATAAGATCAGAGGGTACTCACACTAAAACACCAATAATAATGATTACTACTGAAGGTGGTAAGGGTGAAGTAATTACTGCTTTAAAAGCAGGTGTAAATAACTACATTGTGAAACCTTTTAGTGCGGAAGTTTTAAAAGAAAAATTAGATGGTGTTCTAAAAAAATAGATTATAAGTACTTACATAATTAACATAAGGCGTAAAAATGAGTATGAGTCAAGAAGAAATTGAAGCTTTGATGAACGGTCTTGATATATCTGAAGATGAAGAGACAACTGAAGAAGCACAAGATGAAACACTTTCAATGGAAGAAATTGAAAATTTAGTTTCACAATCTCAAGATGATAATGATGAATCAAATAATTTAAGTGAAGATAGTAGTGATGATGAAGAGTTTGATATAGACTCTTTAGTAAATGAATTTTCAAACGATGAAAATGAAGAATCTTCTGAAGAAATAAGTAACGATGAAATTGATGATTTAATTAATTCTAATAGTTTAGAAGTATCTAATGAGTCATTAGAAGATTTGGTTGGAGTTGTAAATGAAATAGATTCGTCAAGTAATGATGATACTGAAGATATTTTAGGAAATGATGAAGAACTTTCTCTTGAAGAAGAAATTGCAAAAACAGAAAGTCATAGTAAAAATGAATCTGACGACCATTTTAAAAACTGGGCAGATAATCAAATTAATGAAGGGAAAATTCCTATTCCAGCTGAAAACGATGCAAAAGTTGTAAATCAATTAACTCAAGTAGCAAACGATTCTGAAGAAAAAGTATCTCAAATCTTTGATGTTTTAAGTTCTACATTAGATACAAATAATGAAATTAGAGGTATCTTGGCTCATACTACAGAGGTACTTGAATCTCAAAAAAAATTAATGGAAACATTAAGTGTTAAATTTCCTAATGTTAATGTATTTTCTTCAAATCTTAATGAAATTCAATCTTTAAATGGTGATATTGATAATATCAATAATCATTTAATGAATGAAGACAACCAGATATTCCAAGCTATGGAACTAATGCAATTTAATGATATTAATAGACAAAAAATTGAAAGAGTAATGTCTGTTATTAGGAAATTATCTATATATTTAAACAACCTTTTTGAAGATGAAGGTTCTAAAGAAGATATTGTTGTTGCAAAACATATTCATGGTGATGATAATGAAATCGTAGATGGTGATGATTTAGAAAAACTTATTGATGAATTCAATAAGAGAGTATAAAAGTAGGAGAACAATATGAATCAAGGTGTATATCCGTTAGCTGCTTCTATGGTAAATCAAGTTAATAGACTTGATATGATAAGTAATAATTTAGCTAATATGAATTCTTTTGGCTTTAAACAAGAAGCTATGGTAGAAGGGACTTTTAACAAATATCTTGAAAAAGAAAATGCAAGTAGAAATGTTAATAGTGAAAATAGAATTTTAAATGATATACCTAAATTAAGTGCAAAATATATAGACCAAACGAATGGTCCAATTGTTCAAACACAAAATGAGTTAGATTTTTCTTTAAATAAACCAGATCTGTTTTTTAAAGTTCAAGATCAAAATGGTGATATAGTTTACACTAGAAATGGTGCGTTTAAGTCAAGTGATGGTTTTTTATCTGATGCCTTTGGAAATACAGTATTAAATGCTGACAATGAACCAATTGTTTTAGAAGGTAATGTAGCTGAAAATTTAGGAATAGTAAGAATTGATTTTCAAAACCTTGAAGCATTAGGTGAAAGTAAGTATATGCTAAAGCCAAATACAAATATTGAAGAAATCATGGCTGATCCTATTACTTTTGTGAATCAAGGTAGTGTAGAAAAATCAAATGTAAATCCTGTTAGAGCTATGGTTGATTTAATTGATGCTCAAAGAAGATTTGAGCAATCACAAAAAGCAATTACTACTATTGACCAATTAAATGGTAGTCTAATTGAAAAAATTGGAAGTAATACTAAATAATGGAAGCAAGTTCAGTAACAAATTTACTATTCAAAAATCTTAATTTTAGAGGTGAAAGACAAAAAGTAATCTCTAGTAATATAGCTAATATCAATACTCCTGGATATAAGACTCAAGAGTTGGTATTTAATGATGAAATGAAAAAAGCAAATGAAAATATACAAGTAAAGTTACAACTTAGTCAAACAAATAATAATCATTTACCAATTGCTTCAAATGTAAATGATAAAAATTTATACAAAGCTGTTGAAATAAAAGGTTTAAAAGAACAAAATGACGGAAATAATGTGAACTTAGATTCTCAAATGGCTGAAATGTCAAAAAATAAAATGTTGTTTGATGCTGTTCAATCTTCTATAAAAAAAGATTCAAGACTATTTAGATCTGTAATTGAATCTTCATCAAAAAATTAATACAAGGCCTTATAAGTAATGGATCAACTTCTTAAATTTATTAATAATTTAAATACTGCACAAAGAGCTGTAATATTAGGAGGATTCTCATTATTACTTATATTTTTAATTGGACTATTAATATTTAGTAATATTAAAGCTGAAGATAAAAAACTAAGCTACACAATAGCAACTAATCTTACAAAATCACAAGTAATGTCTGCAAGTAGTGAACTTGAAGCTTCTGGAGTACCATTTTCTGTAGTTGGGTCAGGGGATAATTTAACATTAAAAACATCAAAAGATTTTGTAAATATTGCAAAAATAAAACTTGTAACTAGTGAAGGTGCTACAAGTCAACATGTTGGTTGGGAAATATTTGAAAAGTCATCATTAGGAACTACAAACTTTGAAAATAAAGTTAAATATCTTAGAGCCCTTGAAGGAGAGCTTTCTAGATCTTTAGAATCTCTATCAAATGTTATAAAAGCAAATGTAAAAATTGCTATTCCAAAAGAAACAATTTTTGTTGAAAAAAGAGTTGATCCTACAGCATCTGCTGTTTTAAATTTAAGACAAGGTGTATATTTAACTCAAAAACAAATTAATGGTATTAAAAATTTTATTGCTAGTGCAATTCCAAATTTAAAAGAAGAAAATATTCAGCTTATTGATCAAGATGGGACACTTTTAGAAAGAACAGAAGAGGATGTGAATTCACAAAAATCATATGTTCAAGAAAAATATAAGCAAAAAGTTGAAAATGATTTTGAAAGAAAAATAATAGCTTTACTTGAGCCATTTGTTGGTAATGAAAGAGTTGTAGCAAAAGTCTCTGTTAATATGGATTTTATGAGTAGAAATATTGAAGAAGAGATATTTCAACCAGAAGGTACTGTAAGATCTCAACAGGTTATTGAAAATGTTTCAGCATCTCAAGGTACTAGTGGTGAACAAAATGGTGTTGCTGGTGTTGAGGGCAATATTGAAGATAATGCAAATAATATAAATGGTACTACAAGTTCAAGTAATGAGGGTACAAACACAGTTACTAACTATGAAATATCTAAGAAAATAATTAGACAACAAGATAATAACTATTCTAAAATAAATAAAATATCAGCTGCAGTTACATTTGATAGTACTGT
>Ga0102954_1000219_pt1 | contig 17302 bp, 8 predicted proteins | sample SalPonA_C_H2O_MG_FD_78511 | JGI IMG/M metagenome (GOLD analysis project Ga0102954, IMG submission 78511) | Water microbial communities from South San Francisco under conditions of wetland restoration - Salt Pond MetaG R2A_C_H2O_MG | ecosystem: Environmental > Aquatic > Non-marine Saline and... | reverse complement strand
TGCGAATCTTGCGAATCGATTTGGTTGGCAATAGCGTGTAGGTCACCCGACTGCTCGAACACATCTTGCTTAGACTCAACAGATGCTGTTCTAAATCTAGTCTTTGCATCAGTAGTTCCACGGTACGTGCGCTCCACCATTCTACCGCTAAACAGCTCCGCCAAAGACATATCTACGAACGAGTCAAGAGTCATGTTTTCTAGGAAATCTTTTTTCTCGTCAGCATTCATGAAGTTACTCCCATCACGGAAGAAAGTCTTAGAGATAGAGCGGATATAATCAAACAATCCTTTCATCCACTCCTTGAACTTAGAACGGGTGCTAGCCTCTTGGATTTGAGCACCTTTTTTAGAGATAAGCTCTGCTAATGTCTCCATTACCGCATCCTGCTCGTCTCCTAGCTCTGCTAACTTCTCTTTGTACAGCTTGCTTTCCTTTGTTACCTCTTGAGCTTTAGCCCACAATTTCTTTACCTGAGCGCTTCTAGTCTTTGACTTGCTCTCAAGGAACTGAAGCCAAACATGAGCGAATTGATATATAGGGGTCTGAATTGTAGAGTCTGTAGGATTGATATATATTCTGTTTCCTTTTGTGACTCCGTATATTGCAACTCCCTTGTCCGAGAATTTAACTTTAGCTCCTTCCTCTTGAATCAGGGCATCAAAGTCTTCTTGGTTTTTTGTAACGTGAACAAATGGGAACGCGTAACGTAACTTAGCCACTACTAGCTCAGCTTGAGTTGGGTTCGCGTTTACAATAGCGCCTCTAAAGGCTTTGTCTCCAAAGAATGTACTACCAACCTGAGTCAAAAGCTCATTGGCGGATACGTCTCCATTTTTGGCTAGTCTAGACAATTTTACCTTCCACTCAGGGAATATGTCAGCCCCATGCTGAGGGTCGCTTATCCAAGAAATAAATCTACCTCTAGGTCCGAATCCGTAGTTCTGATGAGAAACCTCTACGACCGCAGGGTTAAGTACATCAACACCCATTACTGCAACAGCGTGACTCTTTGGAACTCTGTTCATGATTGGGTCACCAATCTTTTCTTCTATCTCGTAGAAGGTCATTCTATCTGCAAGCTCACGAGCATCTTCGCCCGCTAGAGCTTCGTGGAACGGCTTGATAGCACCGCTGCCCTTGTACCCTTCCATGTGCCCTCCCTCAGGGTGCTCGCGAAGCATAAGCGATGTAAGGTACTCTTTATCTGTTAGCTGTAGGTACGCCTCTGAGTCTTTCTTAGTAATCGCCTTGCGAGCTCTCTCGCTTGCATCTGCAGAAATTGCCTCGAATAACTCATCGATACTCTCGATATTGTTGTTTTCTATGAATTTAAGCAGACGCTCAGTTGACTTTCTTAGGTTCTTTTCCGCAGGCCCTAACTTCCCTTGCTTTTTGCTAGCATCTACCTTTCTAGTGCCCTTTTCCATTGACGCCATACCTTTTTCATGGCGTTCTTGCTTCTCTTCGAGCCAAGCCAAGTCTTCCTGCATCTGAGTCTTCAGTACATTAAGCGCAGCTATTCTGTTTTCTTTAGAGTAGTTCTGAACTAATGGTAGGAAGTAGCGGAATACAGCCTCGTTCGAGTCTATGGCCGTGTCTGCCATTCGCATTACCATCATTGGAACATGCCCGTAAGGTATTCTCTTCTCGGCCCACAAGCGCTCAAACAACTCTTTGTTCTCGCTGTAAACCTCTAAGGCATCGTCTAACTGAACTTGAGCCTCATGCTTATTAACTCCTGCCCAAGCAGAGTTTTCGTCTAACAATACACCAAACACGTTAGCTCCAATACCACCGTTGACCTCCATTGGGTTACCGTTAGCATCCTCAAGCGTACCTGCAGCCAAGATATCTGACATCGCAGGTAGTGTAGGCATGCCGTCAAAGTCTGACATAGGACGAACCATTTCATCAACAGAATCGTACCCTAGTTTCTTCAACAGCTTCTTAGGGAACTTCATTCCCATAGACTTGTACAGCTTAATAGGGTCGACCTGAGTAGCGCCAACCTCAGGTGGTGCTTTCCAATCTACAACACCTATAGGCATCATATTCATGGCCGTAGTCATTCGCTCAACTTCAGACATCTCAGACATGTCAATTTTCTGCATGCGGTCTTCTGAATCACGCCCGTCACGGTTATCGTCAAATGTAGTCTGAATGTATTCACCCGTAGCGATGTTAAATACACCGTGCTCCTTGCGCTCTTTACCTAATCGCTCAGCTGTTGCTTGGTCTGCGTAGTCTTCAGAGACGTCGATGTAGAATTTACCGTCTTCCTCTCTAAACCATCCGCCTACATTGCCCTTAGGGTTCATTAAAGCCTTCTCTATAATCTCGTCAATCAGCTCATCTGTAGCCTCTTCTTGTCCGTACTCTAGAGCATTCTCGTTTTTACCGTCACTCACCATAGTCCCTGTAGTCAAGAACTCTCCTGTAATAGGATTGATAGTGAATCCCTCGGCTTTTTTAGCCATCTCTGACTTAATCTTATTTTTAACCTCAGCTACAGCCCCATCATTCGGGACTCTAATGCTGTATCCTTTTGAGTCTGCAACACCTTTAAGCGCTGCAATCTCTTCTGAAACTTTACTAGCTTCATCGCTATTCTCCATGTGTTCTACCAATGCGTCGATAGACTTGAATGGAGCGAACTTATCGGTTACGGGTAAGTTCGACATCCCTCTTATTGAGTCGCCTAATTTACTAACCATTCCTAGCTTCTGAACTGCAGCCCTTACTATACGATTCATCTCTTGACGTGCATTCGCAGGTGCTACACTATTGTAAGTGTCTTCAGTGTATGGCTTTACCTCATCAGTGAAGTTCTCATAAAGCTCTACAGGTAATTGCAAAGATGTCTGCGCTTTTAACTTAGACTCAGTCCATGGTGTTACAACCATTTTATATCCTTTGTCTACAGCCATCTTGGTGGCTAGAGCGTACACTGTGTTAGCGCTAGCTGCCTTACCTTCTGATTTTAGTTTAGCTCTCGCATCCGCAACGATTCCCTTAGGGTCGTCTACAGCATTGTAAGTCTCTGACGGCTTGATACGCACTGCGTATGTAAACTCTCCGCCCACGTCGATATCGCTAGGAACTAATCCGAACATAGCTACACTTACTCCCGCCAATCCTATCTGTAGTCGCTCTTCTGAGGATGTCTTTACATTAGCACCGAACTTAGACGGGTCTACAAAATCAAACTTCTTAGGGCTTCTGTGTGCAAAAACATAGTTCCCCTCGCTGTCCATTGGGATTGCGTTGAAATTTGAAGTGTTCTCAGGCATCCAATCCTCTCCGAGTAACTCCTCGGGAGACATTGTATCTTCAATCTTCTGATTAAGGTCTAGTTTGATTCTCTTGTACTCTCTGTTGAACGCAGTGATTGGCGCCTCTATACCTTTCTCTGAGCCTAGGTCTCTGTGCACACTAGCAACGTAGTCTGCGAACTCCTTGAAACTAGGAACAGTCTTAACAGGAATTCCTGCTTTAGATAGAGCGTTACGTACAGCTCCCATTGCGGCAGAAGCTACAGAATTACCTACACCTTGCATTGTCAAAGCACCCGTAGTCAAGTCTGCGTTAAGCTCAGCGAAGATTTCCTCAATCTTCGTCTTCTTGTCAGTCTTGTACATAGAGCCAAACTCCTTGTACTTCTTGGCTAGCTCTTTAGGCATGTGCTGAATAGCAGCATCTACAAAGCGCTCCATGTAGCTAGGGTCTATCCCACGTGCAATGAAGTGGAATGCCTCATGGTATCCCGTGTTCTCTAGTGCCGCAGGCAGCATAATGTGGATACTTCCGTCATTACCACGGAACATACCTCTGTTTCCACGAACGTCAGATACCTTCTTACCTGTGTTCTTGGCCATAGCGTCGTAGCTATTGTACATCGTCACCTTAGTGCCCAATGCTTTAGATATACGCTTTAATCCTTCAACTAATAGAGAGCCTTGAGATTCTGTCTCGCTACTAACATCTACGATGCCACTCTCTCCGAAGTCGAACTCTTTGTTTATTTTACGCTGCTCCTGCATCTGAGCACGAGGTGCGTCATATTTTGTCTCAATGGATTTGATGGTCTCTAGAGCCGACTTAGCTTCTTCTTGAGCTTGTGCCTTACCCTCTTGAGTTTCAGACTGCTCCATCTTGCGCATTGCGTTGTGGAACTGCTGATTAGCTTTAATAGTAGCGTCAGCATCTTCGTCTGTGTACTGACTGTAGACAGAAGCCTCTTCTGCTTTATGCTGTAGTTCTATCTTTGTTAGCTCGTCAATCTTAGACTGAATCTGAGCCTTTTTAGTAGCCTCTGTAGTCTGTGCTAACTCTTTTGCTAGCTTCTGCTTTGCGCCACGAATCTTAACGTAGTCTGAGCGTAACCCTCCGAATCCCATAGAAGACGCAGTAGCTTGAATTACCTCGCCTACGCCACGGAATCCTCTAGACCCTGCACCTGCACCGAATCCAACGATGAAAGCATCAACAGCCTCTATTAGGTTAAACTCCTCGTCGTTGACTAACGCATGAACGTATTGAGACCCAATGGTAGCGATGATTTCCTCAGCACCTTCCTCGAGTCCACTCTCTACAAACTGAATGCCTCCACGCTTACCCGACTTGAGTGCCATTTCGCGGAACTCTTTAGTCATGAATCCTTTTTGGAAGAAAGCATCTCTAATCTGCGCTTTTCCAACTCCTTTGTAAGACTTCTTGGTTAGTGCCAACATATCGTCAGGGAACGCTCGTTCAGACAGAGTCTCTACTAGTGCGTCACCAAACGCCATAACGTAACGCTTGCTGTCAGGGATTAATCCGTAGTATTGAGCTGACGTAGTACCAAATGTTGTGGCTCCCATGAATGCAGAGCTAGCAGTCAATGAAGCGCCTGCTCCTAGGCCTAGACCACCTGTACCTGCCACGATTGCTGCTTGAATAGCTAACTGTGGGACAGTATTCGCCAACTGCGTCATAAATATTGCAGTAGCAGCGTTCCAATCTCCGTTTGCAGCGTTTTTAGTAATACCTAGAGCCTGCTGCTCCTCGGATACACCGTCTGCCAATAGAGATGCCTTGCTTCTGAATTGGTCGTTATATAAGTTGTATTGTGCTTGTTCGGGGTCAAACATACCTTGCAGCCCGTACCCTATTCCACGTAGACCCGTGTTCATGTCGTACAAGAATTCTTGAGCCTCGTTGAGTTCCTCTGTTGTGCTCAACTCTGCCTCTAGACGTTTCTCGTCCTCTTCTTGGAGCTCCTGTAGCTTTAATGATAAAGCACCTACAGCATTAGGGTTAGCCACTGTGAATCCATTCTCATCTGTTTGGAAGAACGATTCTTCGGCCTCAGGGAATGATTCTTTCCAAAGCTGTTCTGCTTTTTCTACCTGCCCGCTATTCTTTAATCGAATGTCTTTTATTTCCTCTAGACTCTTCCCTTCGTTAAACGCAAGTGCTTGCTCGTTACGAATATTAGACTCTCTAGCGTACTCCTCTTCCTTGCCTTCATTAGCTCCACCCGCTTGGATGAAACCTGCAGGCTGCTGAGCCCAAAGGTCAAAGCTCTGACTGTCATACGTTTCCGTATCCATCTCAGAGCCTTTATTAATTTCATAAATTGTTTCTGCTAAGTCGCGAGTGCGATTAACTTTTGCTACACGTGAATCTTGAGCCGAAGAAAACTCTTCTGTAGGTTGATTTCCATCGATAGCCGAGGGAGATTCCATACTCTCCGCTTCCAAAGTGGATGCTGAGGTCTGCTCGGAATTTTTTTTTTCCTCGAAGAAGCCGTCTATCTCCTCATTCTTAAGTCCTTTTTTAGCACCTAAGTAGAACTTGATGTCTTCGTCATTATATCCTTTTTCGCGTAATTTAGCGATTATTCCGTTTATATCTTCGGCCATGATGTCTAGATTTGATTATCTAGATGCAAAGATACAAAAAATTATATAATAAACAACAATAAATATTAGCTATTTGCTTCGGCATCCATTTCGTCTAGAAGCTGCTGACGTAACGCCTTAGCCCTAGATGAAGCACCACTCTTCATGGTTTTAAGCTCTCCTACAGGAATGTCGCCTTCAAAGGCTCCCAAGGGTACTACTTTGGTCTCAAAGTCTATGAAGTCAAGCAACTCCTTACCCGTTACCCCTTCAGCCTGCTTGTCTAGCAGTTGTTGGAGTTGGTCTGCAGATGGTTCTAACTTATTCAAGAAATAGGTTTCCGTTCCGTCAGGATTCAGTACAGAAGAAATACCTTCGTAGTACACAGTGTTTTGACCCTTACCTATACTGCGAAGAGCCCCTCCTTTTGTTGATGAAGTACCGATGACAGAACCTCTGCTTCTCAATGCAGACTTAGCCTCCTCCGATACATTCTCTAAAGATACATTAGGTAGAACTGAAGTCCAATCTGTACCTTGGTATAAACCGTACTTGCTTGTATCGTCAGTACCGCTACCTGCGCTAGACTTAGACTCTGTTCTGCGAGTACCTTCTATATCCGCCATAACAGCATTTGTGAAGACCTCTTTACCCATAGAAGACATTTCTGTCTCCATGGTGAACGCTTTCTTTGCGTTAGCTAGACCGATTGGGTTGTTTCTAAACTCAGGTGCAGCCTCTAACTCTTTTATATCAGAATACTTAGAGTTGAGCTCACGACCGTATTTTCTACGCTCCTGCATAGCAGCAACCTCTTTGCTAGAGAAAGATGAACGGCCCTTATACTCAGACATTAAATAGTTCTCAAACAGCAAGTCATCTGAATTCTGACGAGTCAAAAAGTCATCCCACTGCTTATCTATATTAGCCAATGCCTTGTCTTTATCTACACCTACAGAGCGAACCTTAGTCCCATCTTCTTTCGTGTAGTATGAATCAACAGTACCTGCCTGCTTGACAGCGGAAACAGCTTCCTTAGCCCATGTAGACACGTCTTTCTCAGCGAAGTCTGTTAGGTCCTCATGAAAAAAGATACCTGCATCACCCACCTGACCACCATTATCCTTGGTCATTGCTGTGTTTTTGTTATACCAATTTAAACGCTCCTCATACATGGATGGCTGATTCTTGTATGAATCACTTCCATACATCTGCTGAATTCCGTTTATGTATGATTTCTGATAACCTTGTGACGTAGCAACAACCTCTGAAAGCTCGGAACGTAACTGACGAGCACGAGCAGTAACCGCAGGGTCTTCAGTGCGCATTGCTTCGCTAGCTGTAGACATCCATTCGTTGTACTTATCGTTGATGAACGGCTTGTCAACCTCACGGATACCAACCTTAGACACCTCGTTCATGATGTCTTTATTGGATGCTTTGTATTTATCTGACTTACGTTCAGAGCGTTGGCGAGCCAACTCATCCATCTGAAGTCCCATCTGAGCTATACCCGAAAAGTCAAATACCGTTTGGTTCTGACCTAGGCCTGTTGTTCCGTCTGCCATGATTATCCTTTAAATTGTTTCTTCTTCAGTAAGCTGCGGAAGTATTTAGACTCCTTCTTGATAGCCTTGGCTTGCTCGGGGTTAAGTATATACTCACCACCCGTGGCCTCACCTACTATATTTCCGTTCTTATCTGACATGGTGATAGGGTTACTCTTGTGCGAGAACTCACCCTTTGTTTTCATTCCTTTAGCCGCTGTGCCCCACCAAGACAGTCCGTCTTCTTGGTTCTGAGTAGCTGTAGCTCCGAATGCTGTAGCTCCGCCTATAGCGGCTCCTATACCTGCGCCTACGTTTTGTTGCGCTGCATTCTTAGCTGCCTGAGCTTCACCGTATTGCATTTGGAAGCGTCTCTCTTTCATTTGTTGGTTTTGAGCTTGTGCTCCACCTAAAACCTGAAGAGCTCCCATTTCACGTTGAGTCTGTGCCTCTTCGGCCATCTGCTGAGACTGAGTCGCCTGAGTAACAGCACTTTGTAAGCCACCTAGTAGAGCCCGTCCTCCCGCTTTAGAGAGAGAATCTGTTGAAGTTGATAGTCTACGATTAATAGCTTCAGTCTGACGCTTTAGCGCAGTCTCGTCCATAGCTTTTTCTACGAACTGATTGTAAGCGCTAGGTAGCTCCAACTTTGGTGCGCCTTCGAGTAGCTTCTTCATTTCAGCTGACGCCTTCTTGCCCTGCTGAATTCCGTAGACGGTCTGTCCAATACCTGCTAAGGCTTGAGCACCGCCTGCGATGATTCCACCTACAGCGTACTTCTTTATCTTACCGCTCTTTGACTTATTGATTTTCATAAATGCAAATATACGAATTATTGTTGAGAATTAACATCATTGTGCAATTTTTCCCTAGATACCTGAGCGTTTAGCGCAAATATCTCAATTGCAGATGTGTCATCAAATGTGACTTTAGTTTTAGCGTAGTATCCCTTTATTGGGTCTCCATCAGCAATAGACTCACCCTTAACGGCCAATACATCGTTAACAAACACAGAGCCCGCATTAGTCATAGTTAGTGTGTTAGCATCAACAATGCCGTCTACAGTAACCCCTGCCAAAGGGTTAAAGCTCGTGCCATCGTACTCGTAAACGTCTCCGTTCATTCGGAAGTTAACACGATTTATTCTATTGTAGAATGTAACATTAGGGTCAGACTCCGCAGAAACCTTACCTAAGATAACATATTCATTGTTGCCTGCTGCTCTAGGAACTCTAGCGAACCACTCGTCTTCTCTCTCGTCGAATGCTGCCTCTAGTATATTCACAGAGTTTGACTTAGTAGTGATAGTGACGTCAGAAGCAGAGTCACCTTCGATGCTTATAGCATTGTACCCTTTGCTTATAGATGCCCCATCATTAAACACCACCTCTACCTCTGAATCGTACTGAGTTCCAAAGAAGTTGTTTTGAGTTGCGTTAACACCCCCCTCCCATACCTCGTTGTCTCGGGTTTGGAAGAATCTATTTCCTAGTGTTCCATAGTATTTTGATGTGTACTCTACAAATGATGTAAACCTTCCTATATTTGTGGAGTATACAATCGACTTCTCGCCGCTTGTTGGTTCGTTCTGCAAAGAAAACACAATCTCGTCGTTTGGTCTGTCGTACCCAATGGACACGAAGTATCCGTCAGGGTCAGCGACCATAAGGTCACAACGCTCCTCAACCCACGAAGAAACATTTAGGTCTGACAGCACGTTAATGCCACCGCTTCCAAATGCTACAATCTTAGAACGAGTAACGTCCACAATGTATAGAGTCTCGTCAGCTTTCAAGAACGCTGTTCTGTCCTCGTTGATACCTGCATTGACAGGATAGTGCTGTTGCAATCCTAAGACATCTGTAGACTGAGTCACAAACTCATTACCTCCTGCTGTAGTCAGAATCTGTCTACTCACAGGTACTCGTGATATCTTATCAGATTGAAGTACAGTAAGACTATCCGCGTTATCTACAATTCCGTATATACCACCATAGTTAATATCGTAGTCCGAGAAGTTCGCTAACGAGTTGTTGAATGATGACAAGAAGTTGTATGCAGAATCCTGAAGCATTGGCTCCGAGTATGTTATTGTCGATAGACGGCCGTATTCTTTCTCCCCTTCAATAACAGCGTAAGGCTTTCCTCCAAGGAATCCTTTAGATGAGCCGTCCTTGTCGTTATACTCTTTAGACTCAACGTAATGAATCTCATTAAGCAAGTCTTCAGTTACTGCCACCCCGTCAATGAACTTAATAGAGCGTCTCTTGTACCATGCATTACCCTCGCTTAATATCTGCGCTGAGCCGATGTCGGCAATAGGGTATTTACCACTGATGGCCTTGTATACCTCTGTTGTCGTCCCTTTTTTAGGGCTGTAGACTTCTACGATAGGGGAGCTAAACCACAATGAAGAGTTTTTGTCCTCGTCCCAACCCGTGTATTGAGCATCTTTAAGCACCAAGAATGTTCCTGTCTTGTAGAAGTCTGCACCAACTCCTGCAATCTGAGTAGGGTCGTCTATAGTTTCTACGCCGCTAACCTCAAATTCAATTCCAACAGGGTATTGTCTACCGTTTACAGTATCGTAAGAAAGGACACGCAGTCTGTCTCCTTGTGTGTATGAGTACCCGATGTCAGCGCCTTCTCCATCAACGTAAGACTGAGGCTTTCCTTGTAGAGTTCGCAGAGACACATAAAGTGTGTCAGCTCCCGCTGAGTTATCATTACCTCGCCAAACTTCACCGACAGAGTACTGAACATAATCTTCGATAGTGCTCCCTCCATTGTAAACGTAAAAGAAGTTTGTGAACTCAGGGTTTGCATTCGATACAGACAAGGTAGATGAAACCGTGGCTTTACCTTTATTTACTCGGTTAGACAAACGTGAAATGTTTACCGAACCTATTTCGTAGACACCGCTTGTGCGACCTCTATTGTCCTCAAATACAACGCCAAACGAGTGTGATTCGCCTGACTTAAATGTGCGTGGATTTATAACATCTTGAGCGTAGCTATCTTCAGCTAATATATCCCAACCTGAAATTGTGTAGGACGTCACGTTGTATCCCGCATTGGCCACAACGTCGTTCGAAGAAACAGTGCCGTCAACCTTGTAGGCTTCAAATAGATAGTTTGTAATATCGAAGTCTAACCGAATATCACCGCTTATATCTGTCGCTGAGATAGTTACGTCAACATAACCTCTATGGTACACGTTGTATACATCAGCGCCAATCGTAACTGTGCTCGTTGTTGTATTTGTTGTAACAGGGTATCTAAATGTAGTCCCATCCAACTGACTAATTAAGTCTGTGGTGTATGCTGCGGCATTTGCAGGAGCTATAGAGACTAGCTCTTTCTTAAAGTTGTATTCACTCAAGTCTACAGCAACTGTAGCTGAAAAGTCTTGACCAACGAAAGACCCATTTATCGTTAATGATATAAACCTAGAGCCGCTATCAGTAAAGACAGAATCCCCTAGCGTGAAATCAATGTGTGTTTTAATGTCTGTAGAGCCATCGGCTAAAGCGCCCGCTGTTGACAAATCTAAGTCTACATTGCTCGCTGCCGCGCTAGGCGCTGTAACTGCGATATTTGTCTCTACAGGTATTGCTTGATACTGAGGAGTAAGAGTAGCTGTAACTGTCTGCTTGTCAAAACCTTCTGTGATGTTTCCGTAGAATAATCTGTTGTTAGACATATCTAATGTCTGAGCTGTCTTTGGGACAGCATCTTGTAGCTTATTATACTCCGCGTCGCTAACAGGAGTGTAAGTCTTATTATTGTAGAAATCAACACCTGCAGCTAATTCAGCTGTGGTATATTCATCGATGTAATACAATGTGTTGTCGGCCACATCCTTAAAGAATACCTTTACACCCTCTAGGGCGTCATCTAAGCCTGTAATAGACTGTATGGCATAGGATATGATTATTTTATTATTTAAGTCTCTGTATTCGTCTCCATCGACTACTTGGTCTAACGTGTTTGGAGCAACGTATACATCAGAGTATTCGCCTATAGCGGATAGCTCTCGGTCTTTCCAAACATACTGAAGTGCAAATTGAAATGACCTACCGTATATATTGTTGACATCTACACTAACATCGGTATCGAACACAGCTGTTGGCGATGTTGCTTGAATCTTTAAAACAGATAACTCTTCCTCACAGTAAGGGTAAAACCCATCAGGGTTATCCACGTTAATCTTCTGAGGCTCGTTTACTCCGTCTGTAAAGTATAGGTATAGCTCATCATCTATGACCATACCCGCGATATGCAGAGGGTCACCCGACAATGAGATTTTATTAGAGGATGAGAGGAGCGTAAAAGTATTAGAGCCCTGCTCTAACTCGTACACGGTATTGGCAATGCCTTGTATAAACACAAACATGCGATTAGTGCCTTCATGCTCGTAAACACCAACGATGCTCCCGCCTGCTCCTAGGCCTCCGCTTGTACGGTCTATGTTACCTTCTATGTTTTTTATAACACCGCTATTACCGTCATCGTCAGAAGAAATACGCACATTCAAAGCGTGTGACATCTCTTCAGACTGCACTAGTTTATCGTCCGCATCCAAGTTAAGGTAGCGGGGTGTATTCTTGATGATACCCATCTAATATTAGTATTTAGGTGATTGACGGAAGTTCTTACGAATGGTGTACAGAGCCTCTTCTTTAGAGAAGCTATTTAGGCGCGCCTTAGCTCTACGGAACTCGTTAAAGTATTCCTGTCGTGCACGCTGCTTTTCCACCATTGGTACGTTAGCCTTACGCTCAATCAATTTCATGTAAATGTACTGACGCAATGCTTCCTCCCCGTATACGTGTATACATGGATTCTTATCTAGGGCTGCGTCTGCAATGTACTCTACGAAAATCTCCTCTACACCTGTAGTGGAAGTCAATTCGATTCTATTTTGGTCATAGTTGATTCTAAACTGACCCGCTTCACGAGCACCGCCATATCCGTACCAACGTCCTTCTAGAGAGTCGTAAAGATACTTAGCATTAATAAACGAATCGTCGCTCAATGAACCTGTAGCGGAAGTACCGACAGTCTTAGCGTCCTCACGGTCATAAACACCGTCTCCATCCGAGTCGATTAAGTTCCCGTTGACATCTGTGCGGTAGACCATCGCCATGTTGATGTTCTTGTTCTCTTTATAAGCGTAGAAGAAACCCTCATTAGTGACTTCTCCGATACGTACAAAGTCAACGAAATCATCAGGTAGCTCAACGGTATTAAGTGTCGAGTCTACAGTTAATTTAAGAGACTTGATGCGCTTCATGATATCGAACTGCATCTCGCGAGCCCCGCGCAGAGCTAGGTTATGTACGTGGTAATCAGGTACATTCGATACGTAATCATCCTCAGAGAGGGTTAATAGAAAGTCGTTTACGACCTCCTTGATTGTAACTGTATTCCTAGCCATTATTTAGTAAGTTTAGTCTGTTCCTCTCCTTTACCATAAGCGTAGACCTCTTGGTCTTTCAAGTTTATCCCCATCATTTTGGCAATCTCAATTACCAATTCGGGAACGTAGTGGTCAGGTAACTCAAAGTCAACAGAGTCAGTAATATCGTATACCTCTTGGTTGGATGCAGATAAATTGTATCCAAACTTAGGTAGTAATGCTGTTTTATCCCCCGTAATTGGGTCTACACCTTCGGGCTGCTTGTAGTAGCGTAATTTAATCTTACGGATAGAAGTAGGAAATACCTCGATTCGGCTAGAGATTAAAGCGACAGGATTATCCTCTGTAGGTGCAGACAAAGTAGAACGCAAAATCATATCTAATTTCTCCTCATCGTAGATGATTTGAATGGCCTCTGTAGTGGTTTGGTCTAGGAACCAATCGCCAAACGTGCTCATAGAGATGATTCTAGCTAGGTCTAAGGGCTTATCGTACACTCCTAGGTCCGTACTATCAGTAGAAATAGTTGCGGTCTTAGAGAACGTGCTAAGGTCTTCTTGAATCTGCTTGATTCTATTTTTATCTCTTCCTGCGTCTGCTTGACGCAATGAGAGTCTTTTGTTGGTCTGAATCTCGCGGAACAAGTCGTTGTAAATCTTAGTTTGAGCCAAGCTCGCAAACGAGTTGAACTGAGCGGGAGTCACCATACCCCTAGCGTCCTTGTTTACAAGGTCTCTTAATGTGGTATATACTTCTTGTACGCTCGCCATATCTTTGTTATTATTATTGCAAATATACAAAAAAAAAGAGAGCCGCCTAATAGACAGCCCTCAATGTTTGCAATTCGCGAATCGCGATTTATAGTTTTTCTAATTGAGACTCAATCTCCATTCGAACAGGATGTCCTTTATCAGTCATAAGGAATCGTACGAATACATCCGTAGTGTTCTGACCAACAGGCGTAGACATAATCAAGCTGTTACTATCGAACCAATACATACCGTCATCAGTACTCTTTAAGATTTGGAAGTCTACAGCTGTAATCACGTTTGCACGTAATTCTACTACAGGGTTCCCGAACGAGTCTAAGAACGTCTGAGGATTAGCCTTGGCTTGCTGTAATAGTGCACGCTTAATCTCTAGACTAGACATGTCTGCCGAGATACCGTAAGACAACGCAACAGGAATCAAAGTGTCGATGTCACTGTTCTTGATAGCTGAAATAGCGTCATGCATTGCAAACTCACGATTCAACTCTGCCTCTGCGTTAGCCTCTTCATTCACCTCATTGAAGCGCTTACCACCATTGGCTGCGTTGTCAGGGTGAGAACGTAGATACTCCAATAGCATTGGGTCTGTAGGCTGTACCGTTAGCAATCCATCACGGAATACAATCTGACTACGCTTAGCTGCATCACTTTGCTCGTCCTTAAAGATAGAGCGTTCTGCAGGGCAATAGCGAATCTCGCGATTGAATCCACTTTCCTCGTCAAATACGATAATATTATTCTGTGGTAATTTATACCAAATACCTCCACCACGAATGATGTTGAAAACAACAGGTTTAGGTGCAGCGGGCTTACGCTTTGCTGTTACCTTTGGTTTTGATGTAGGTGATTCTGCTCCCTTTAAACTCGGGGCTGCTGTCGATTTTTTAGCCGCAGGCTTGCGAGCTACTTTCTTTTCTGCCATTGTAAAATTAAATTAAAGTTTCAGTTGCAAATATACAAAATATTTTATATAGATTTTAAGCATAAAAAAACCCCCGCCGAAGCGAGGGTCTCTATATCAAACGTCAGTCTGTATTATTTCAACAATACGTGACGGTTAGCTGCACGAGTAATCAAGTTACACTCTGAGCGGTAGTTGAACTGAGCAGCATCCTCTCCGTTAGTGCGAGCACCAAGAACAGAACCTGTCAACCAATGCTCCATTTCACGGCTGTAACCGTTAGAAGCCTTGTAGTTCATCTCAAGAGCAGGAGACTTGTCACCTGTCTTAGCATCAGCAACCATAGCCATAGGAATCATAACACCTTTGAATGAACCTTCGCCCAATAGGGTTGGGTCGTTCAAGAGTTTCCAATCATGCTTGTGGAAAGTGTAACCACCACGTCCGAATGATTTGAATCCTAATTCAACAGCCATGTCTTTATCGTTGTTGAATGCACCGTAAGCGTTAGCTAGACCACCACCTGAGTATAGACCCGCGATTACGTCATCGATAGCCAAGTCTACTGCACGGTTAACGTACATAGCGTACTCAGAAGTAGCACCTTGCTTATCAAGCTCAACGATGATATCGTCGATAGCTGACAAACCGTTAGTCGTCAAGTTAGTAACGAAGTCGCTGTCTACAAGACCACGGTCTTCGATAGCTGCAAAGTAACCTTCACCCGAAGTGATACCTGTAACACCTGAAGCCTGACCTAAAAGCATCATCATTTCACGCTTGTCAACGAAACGCTTGCGAGTATCGCCTTCTGATTTCAAGTACCAACGCATTTCACCGTTACCCAAGTCAACCCAACCGATGTTGGTAGCCTGAGAACCTGTTACTTTGTAGGTCTCTTTCATAATCATGAAGTCGTTAGTACGCTTCTGAACACCGCTCTCCAAGTAAGCTGAACCTTGGTCAGTACCTTGAGCATAAAGGTTACCTACGATGGGGTAAGAGCCTGCAGCGATACCTGTGAAAGCAGTACCTGCAGCCAAGTCAACGAAAGATGTACCGTTGTAGAATACACGGTCTTCACCAATCAAGAGAACGTCGTTAGCGCGCAATGGTTGGTCAACAGCAAGTGTATCAACACCCGAGAAAGTAACCTGAGCGTGTAAACGTCCTTCTTCCCAATAAGTAACTGTGTCCTGTACAGCCTGAGCTTTAGTCGCTCCGACCATTTTCAAAAATCCTGTAATACCTTGGTCGCCGAAAGTTTTAATTAACGCCGATCGGTTATCAGGTTGTCCCAAATCCCCGTCTAGCAAGTCAGCTAGAGAGATGTAAGAATCAATAGTAGGTGCGTTTTGTCCTGCACCTAGTCCGCCTGTTAAAGCCATAATAATCTAGTTTAAGATAGTTGTTTATAAATTTTAAAACTTAAAACGCATCTTGTCGTCTCCACCACGTAATGCGTCTAATACTTGCTGACGAACTTTATCCTGTGCAGATGGGGCATCTACTGCAGCGCCTTTAGCGTTTGGAGCAGAAGGATTGACAGTCTGTTTAACTACCTCCGATTGGCCGTCTGACAAGCCTTGAGCATAAATTGCCTTAGCAATAGAGTCAATATTGTCAATTACCGCTCGGTGAGCTGACAGCGTGTCGAAATCCCAATTACCGTTATCATCTACGTACGGGTCAAAGAATTCGTCTAGCTTGCTATTTTTATCAATCAGAGTCTGTTTATACTCGTCACTCAAACCGAATGAGAAAGATTTGTCTTTTCCTAATTCAAGTTCTAATGATTCCATCTCGTTCACGTTGTACGACATAGCATTAACCCACTCTTCAGTGATAGGGCTCTCAATTTCTTGTTCCGCCTGCGGAGCTTCCTGTCTAGCAGGTGCTTTAAATTGCTCTCGCACTTGGCTCAATTCATCTCGAGCTTTTTGAGCATCCATCTTCAAGTTTAGCTTACCGATACGTGCCTCATTCTCTGAGTACATATCCTCATCCATCTTGTACTTGTCTGCCAAAAGTAGCTGTACATCTTCTTCCGACAAATCGGGATTCTGTTGTAATAACGCTGTCTTCATTACAGTCTCATCGTCCATTTCGGACGGATTAAAAGACTGATACTGAAACCAATCATTTACTGAACGGCCCGTCTCACGTACAAAGTCTGCAATCGCCTGAACCTCAGGGTCAAGCTCACTTGTAGCTGTTTGCTCTTCTTTATTGAGAAGTCCTCTAAGGTCTTCAATGCTATCAAACTCAGAGCCGAGCATTTCGCTTACGGCGCTTAGAACGGTAGCCTCGTATTCCTCGTCGGACAATGTATCTTCTACCTCAGTGTCGGCAGCCTCAAAGCTGTCGGACACGTCTGTTTCAGACTCCTCATTATTTCCATCAAAAGAAAGAACGTCATCGGATTGCTCCGATTGTATTTCCTCGTCTGTATTCTCCTCTACTGAGGGTTCAACAGCATCTGTATTTTCTACAACCTCCTCTGTGTCCTGTGTTTCGGTAGGCTGTTCGTTTTTCACTTCTAGGTCTTCGGGATTGTCTGCAAATGAGAAACCCAAGTCACTTAAAGCATTTTCTAATTCGTTCGCCATAGTAAATTAAATTGTTTTCAAATGCAAATATAAGCATTATTTTTTAATTTATCAACCACTGTAGTATTACTATACAGCATGTTATACAACATAGTGTAGAGTGTAGTAGTAGCATATATGCTACTACACTCTACTATAGTATGTGAGATAGTGCGCGCGCATGCGTAC
>Ga0102954_1000214_pt1 | contig 17498 bp, 23 predicted proteins | sample SalPonA_C_H2O_MG_FD_78511 | JGI IMG/M metagenome (GOLD analysis project Ga0102954, IMG submission 78511) | Water microbial communities from South San Francisco under conditions of wetland restoration - Salt Pond MetaG R2A_C_H2O_MG | ecosystem: Environmental > Aquatic > Non-marine Saline and... | reverse complement strand
ATAATCGGAATATTATTATTCCTTTTATTCATTTTCACACTTACTTCAGAGATTAAATTCATCTTAGGTAAAGATAATTACAAAACTATATGAAAAGATATAGAAAAGACAAAAGAGTTCGAATTGAATTTGAAGCAAAAAGAAAGGGACTTTGAGACAAACCCTAATACAATTGATGAAGAAATTAACACTTCTTTCACAAATTTTGACTGATAAACAAGTCTAATAATGTAAAATTAAATTATAAAAGAAAGAAAAAATATGGCAGAAATTATTAATGTAAACGAGTTTAAAAACGGTATGACATTCCTTAAAGATGGTGATGTATTTATCGTTCTAGAGTCTTCTCACTCAAAACAAGGTAGAGGACAAGCAAACGTTAAAGTTAAGGCTAAAAACCTTTTTAACGGTTCAACAGTAAACCTTTCATTCACAGGTGGAGATAAGGTTGAAAAGGCATTTGTTTTAAAAAACAAAATGCAATATTTATACCCAAGTGGAGATCAAGCTGCTTTCATGAATATGGAAACGTTTGAACAAATTGAGATACCACTTAAACAACTAGAATGAGAACTAAACTTCCTTGTTGAAGGACAAGAAGCTCTAGTTACTTCATATGAAGGTAGAGTTCTAGGTGTTGCTCTCGAAAGAAACGTAGTTGCAGAGGTTGCTGAAACAACTGATGCAGTTAGAGGAGATACAGTTACAAACGTAACTAAAAAAGCAACACTAACAACAGGTTTAGAAATTGACGTGCCTCAATTCATTAAACAAGGAGAAAAGATCGTAGTTTCTACAGATGATGGAAAATACGTATCTAGGTCTCAATAATGGCAGATTGAGCAGTTGTTACATTAGTAATGTTTGGATATTTTTTTGGAGAGATGATAATATCATACTTCTTCAATACTAAAATATCTTCAGTGGGGAATGGTGATTGAAACAAAGCTGCATGAGCAGGATTCTTCGCAACATTCCTACACATTGGACTTACTGCATTCTCAGTAATCATAGGTTCAGAATATGACCATACATTTGGAGGTCATGGATACTGAGTTATTCCGTTGTTAACATCATTCATGTTGGCGCTGGGTAACTTCGTGATGACACAAATAATGGGTCATTTATCAAGAAAGAAAGAAAAATAAGTTATGGCTAAGGATTACATTCAATTAGATAAAATAAGAGTTTCAAAACATGCAATAAACAATATGTTGATTGAAAAATTATCTGACTACGATACATTCGAAATAGAAAACAAAGATATCGTAAAAATTGAAGGTAATAGTATTAACATAGACTTAGAATTGGTCTTCACAACAGACCTAAAGACTTATAAAGCAATAGTAGACATAGTAGAAAAAGATATTTATGAGTCAGTGTTCTTCTTCACAACAGTTAAGCCGAACACAACAATTAAAATTAGTAAAGGATTAAATTAAATGAGAATAGTTATTTCAGGAACAGTAGGAATTGGTAAATCAACAACATCAAACCTACTTGTTAAAACACTAGAAGAAAAAGGATATGATGTTTCATTCCTTAACGAGGAAACTGTAGAATCAGTTTACCTTGATTATTATTATCAATCACCAGCAGAGTGAGCTTTCATAGCACAGTTAGATTTCCTAATGGGAAGATTCAAGCAGTGACTAACAGATGAAAGATCAAGAGAAAACGCATCAGATAAAAGGATTACTGTTTATGACAGACACTTCCTAGATGATTATGTTTTCGCTGAACTGCACACAATCAAAGAAAACATTTCAGCAGTGAATTCAATCACTTACCAAGCGGTATATAAAGAATTAACAGAAAAGATGGCTAAACTAGATTCTAGGCCAGACCACTTTATTCTATTAGAAGCTCCATTAGATACAATTATGGATAGACTAAGAGGAAGAGGAAGAGAAGAAGAAACAGAAGTAGATATGGAATACTGAAAAGATCTTTACCATAACTACTACACAAGACCTATGTTCCAAAACCACTTCAAATCAAACACAAAGAACTACACAAAATTAAACACAGTTGATAAAACTCCAGAACAAATCGTTTCAGAGATTATGAACATCATAGGACTATAATGAAAATTATTATTTCAGGTACTACAGGAGTTGGTAAATCAACTACTGTAAACGAAGTTAAAAGATTGTTTGAAGAGCAAGGTAAAAAAGTAAGAATAGTTGGAGAAATGGTTGTTGACAACCCATACTTCGATCTTTACTTCGATAATCTATCGGAGTGAGGCTTTTTAGCACAAATTGATTTCCTTTTTGAAAGGTTTGATCAATTTGTAAAAATTCAAAGAGAAAATATAGAAGATAGCGAAGTTATAATTTTCGATAGACACTATCTTGAAGATATTATCTTTGCAGAGCTAAAACAAGTTAGAGAAGCTACTTCAGCAGCACTTACAAACACTTACAGACAAATCTTTAAGCAACTATTAAACAAACTAGAGAAACAATTCGAAAAACCTGACTATATGTTTATGTTAAAAGCTTCATTCGATACAGTTAAAGAAAGAATGAATAAAAGAGGAAGAGAACAAGAGGCTCTATTCTCAGATAACTATTGACAAGACCTTTACTATAGATACTATGGTAAATCAACATACAGACAAATATTTGTAGAATATACAAAAGATTACATCGAAATCGATACCGATTTCATTTCAGCAGATAAAGCTGCTGAAACTATAATAACTTATATTAAAAACAGAGAATAATGAAAATAGTAATTTCAGGTACAGTTGGGGTTGGAAAATCAACAATCTCAAACATATTAAAAGAACATCTTGACACTAAAGGGAAAGATGTTTTTTTACATGACGAATTATCAGGAGATAATCCTTACCTAGATTACTACTACGCAAACAGACCTGCATGATCATTCTTAATACAAATTGACTTTGTATTGGGTAGATTTAAATCTGTGATGGAGGAAGAGATTGAAATTAGTAAAAACCCTAATAGGGTTTCTATTTTCGATAGACACTTCCTTGATGACTTTATCTTCGCTAACGTTAAATCAATTAAAGAAGATATGTCTACAATTCAGTGAAATATATACTCACAAGTAAATAAATCACTTGCAAATACATTAGATGACAATTCTAAACCTGACTATTTCATTCTTTTAAAAGCTCCATTAGAGCAAGTTCTTGAAAGAGTAAAAATAAGGGGTAGGGAGTCAGAACAAGAAGTAGATTTAGATTACTGAAGAGATCTTTACTATCAATACTATGAAAACCCTTTGATTCAAGACTATTTAAAGCAAAACGTTAAAAACTTAATTATCGTAGATGCTTCAAAGAGTCCCGAACAAATAAAAGAGGAACTAATAAAATATATAGAATAGGGTTAACCTATTTTTTTATTATGAGATAATTTAATTATGAAAAATGAAATAATATCATGAATTAAAAAGACAGTAAAAGAAGCTGGAGCAGAAGGTATTGTAGTTGGTCTTTCGGGTGGAATAGATTCTGCTGTGGTTGCACATTTAGCTACAGAAGCTTTAGGAAAAGATAATGTTCTAGGAGTATGAATTGCTGCAGATTCTTCAAGAGAAGCAAGCAGAAATTCTTTAAGAGTTGCTCACGAACTAGATATTAGACAAATTAGACTAAACATCTCAGAAGAAGTTAACCATCTAGTAGATAAGACTCTAACTGAATATGAAACCGATACACCAGAACACTTTGAAAGATATATAAGTGGAGAAGGTGTCAAAAAAGATATTAAGTTTAGAGAAACAGATAAATTTGATTTAATACTTGGTAATCTAAAAGCAAGAATGAGAACATCAATGTTATATGTTGTTGCTCAAAACAATAACTATTTAGTTGCTGGTACAGGAAATAAATCAGAAGAATATATCGGTTACTTTACTAAATGAGGTGATGGAGCTTCAGATTTTAACCCAATACTTCATTTAACTAAAACAGAAGTATATGAACTAGCAAAATCACTAAACATTAACGAGAGAATCATCAAACAAGCACCTTCAGCCGATCTGTGAGATGGCCAAACTGATGAAGATGAGTTAGGTTTCGCATACGAAACACTTGACAAATACTTATCTGGAGAAGAAATTGATTCGGAAACAAAAGAAAAGATTGAAAACCTACACAAGAAGAACTTACATAAATTAAATGAAGTTCCTAATATGAAAGAAAAAGAGGATTAGTCCTCTTTTTCTATTAATATAGATATCATATCTTCGTTTATAAACTCTTGTATTTTTTGCTTCTGAGAGCTTTTTACAGTTACTCCAAAAGAATAGTTGTATATTGTTAAAAGTACTCTTAAAACGGCTGAAAAGTTGAAATTTTCACTATATTCAAGCGTTATTATTGGATTGAAAGAGTCTATTCTTGACAACTCTTCAATTTCAGTAGAAACACACTTAATAACTCACTCTTCGTTAGTTAAATCTTTCTTTAGAAGAGGGGAAAAACCACTTTCTTCAAAGTTAAGAACAAGGATTGAGTTATCAAATCTTTTAGAGTCTTTGATAACTCTTATTTTGTTTTCGAGATTGTAAATGTTTGAATAAACTAGTTTAGATCCATTTTCTTGAGCTCTATAAATGAAATAATCATTATCGTTTCCGTTTACAAACTCTTTTTCATTATTAGGAAGATCTTTTAGCTTCATTCAATCTGAATTTTCTAAAATAGTTATAGAATCATTTAATTTAAATTCTTTATATTCTAGCTCAGAGTGTTTTGTTTGAAATCTCTTATTTGGCTTCATTGTCATTACCTTTAATTGGTTTTCTGTTGAAGTCAGGTGCAGTAGCAGTAGATTCTTCACCCTTTATTAATCTATAGATGTTTTCTCTGTGCCTAAATAAACTTAATCCTGCCATCAATCAGAATGAAACAACCATTCCTCAATCTTTTGATCATTCAAATACAAAGTCTAACGGAATGAACATTTGAAGAGGTGATAGAACAGCCATCATTACTATAGCTACTATAGATGAAAGAGATACTTTCTTTGTAGCTAAGATCATAATAATAAATGTAATTCCACCTGCTAAAGCAAATATTCAGTTAATTACAGCTGCAACACCAAATGTTGTTGCGACACCTTTACCACCTTGGAATTTAAATCATAAAGGTCATGAGTGTCCTACTACAACGAAGAATAGGGCAATGTTAACATTTCCTTCTATGAAGATTGGATGTGATCCTCAGATTCTTACAGCACCTATAGAAAGAGCTGCAACAAGACCTTTTGAAAAGTCTATTAGGAACACAACCAGGAAACCAATTGGGCCGTGAACTCTACCTGCGTTTGTAGCTCCAAAGTTACCTGAACCATGTTCTGCCAAATCTACTTTTCAAGCTTTAGATACAATCTTACCACCCGATATAGAACCAATCATATAAGCAATCATAGAAAATACGAGAGTTCCTACTCAGAACTCTCACATATTCATATTTAATGATTGTAAGCTAGAAAAATTTTCCATTATTATTTTTTATTCTTAATTTTATTAATTAATGATTTAATGGCGTACTTGTGTTTGTAAACCATTAAAGTAACCATCACAATAAGCATATATACGTATTGTGCATCGCCTCTGAAGAAGTCGTGCATCAGTGGGTGACCGATGAAGTAAGGTATAAACATCATTGAAATACCAACAACAGTTCCGGCTAATCCACCTAATCCAGAGTTACCTGTAACTGAAGCTACAACTAATCAAGTAAGGAAACCGATTAGACCAGCTATTCAGTTAATAGTAACTAGAATTCCAACACCACAAGCTACTCCGATTCCACCTTCAAAGTTTCAGAAGATTGGTCAGTTGTTACCTATCAGTACAGCCAATAGACCTAGCGATACAATTCCTGACTGGAATACTTCTGGACCAAACTGTACAAGAGGGTACATGAAACCTCAGAACGCTACCATAGGTTTAGCGAAGTCTCATATGAAGTGAATGATACCTCACTTCAAACCTAGCGATCTAGCAGTAACAGATGTACCGAATCTTGTTAATGTATATTCTTTTCCTGTCTTCTTGTTTGTGAATGTTGTGTTTCCGCCTCTAACTAGTGAAATATAAGTTCTAGATACTAAAATAGACCCAAGTAAATAACCTACTGCCACAAATAGCATAGTTGTTCAAATTGTATGTCATGATCAAACAACGTTTGTTGATCAATTTATTGAATTGTATAGTTCAATATTCATATAATAAAATTATAATATATATAATATGAAAAAAATCATTTTCACGATAGATTTAGATTCGTTTTTTGCGTCATGTGAAGAGGCAAGAAACCCAGAATATAAAGGAATGCCTCTTGCCGTAGTTACAGGACACGGTGATAAAAGGGGTGTTGTTGGAGCATGTAACTATCCAGCAAGAGATAAAGGTATACATGCAGGTATGCCTTTGTTTAAAGCTAATAGATTATGTCCGAAATTAGTTAAGATCGAAACTGATTTTGAATACTATGTTGAAAAGGGTGAGGAAGTATTTCAAATAATAGATAAATATACCAATAAATTAGAAGTTGGTTCTATTGATGAAGTATTTATAGATGTCGCTGACAAAACTGACAGAGAAAATGCTGTAAGTTATGCCAAGAAGATTTACTTTGAAGTGTTAGAGAAGACAGGGTTAACAATTTCTATTGGTATATCCGATAATAAGATTATTTCTAAGGTTGCTTCTGGTTTAGATAAACCTTCAGGTATCACAGAAATATATACTGATCAATTAGATGAAAGATATTGATATCTAGATATAAAGAAAATACCTTATGTAGGTAATGCAACCAATATAGTATTTAAAGGACACGGCATAAATACAATAGGTGACCTAGCTAAAATAGATACAAACTCAGATAAATACTTTGAAATAAAGAAACAACTAGGGATTAAACTAGATGGTTTTATCGAAGTTGCGAAAGGAACTAACCCTTCAGTAATTGATGATGGATATCACAAAGTTAAATCTTTATCTATTTCACAGACATTCCCGAAAAACTTATTAGGAGCAGATAGAGTAAAGTCAGAGATGTTAGAAATAACTAAGAAAGTTGTTTCTAAAATGAAATATAGAAACCTTATAGGTAGAACAGTATATTTCTCCACTAAAGACGAAGGCCCTTGAAGTTATAAGAACATGAGCATATCTTTGGATGAGCCAACGAACGATATATCTTTAATATTCGGTAATGTAATGAAATTATTTGATCAATGATGAGATGATAAAACTGAAGATGAAGGCGTAAGGTTCATCTCGATAGGGGTTTCAAACTTATATGACGCTTTCCACTCGGCAGAACAAATTACTTTTGAAACTCTTGAAGAAGCAGAAAAAATTTCAAGAGAGAGAACCAAAGAAGAGAATATCGTTAAAGACTTAAACCATATATTAGGGTTTGAAGCACTAAGAACAGGCTGACAACAGGCATATATTAAGCGTTTTGTAGATAAAAGTATCAATGGTGGAGATAAAGCTAAATTTAAGCGTTGGAACGAGGATTATAATTAGATAATCAAGCGCAGTATATTTATAAATATATTAGTATAATTTAATTAAGCTAATAAGGAGAATTAATTATGAGCATTAAAATGGAATTAATTAAAGGTCAAAACAGAAAAAAATTGGCCGCTAAAATTGAAACAAAACTAGATGAAATAGGATCAGATAAAATCGTTAGAGTTATCCTATCTGAATCAGGTAAGCTTTCAGGTAACGGAGGGCTTCTAGAAAGAAAAATAGCATATATTTTCTACACAACTAAAGCTTTCAAAAGAAACAAAGGTTCTGTTGTTATGACTGAACTTAAAGGGCAGAGAAGAACTAAGCTAATGGAAAACGTAGCTACTGAACTGTCTTCAATCGGTGCAGAGAACATTGTTGATATCGTTATTTCAGAATCAGGTAAACTATCTGGTGATGGTGGAATGTTTGAATCAACAAGAGTATATATTTACCACGTTGGATAAATAAGAGTTCTTGCTAAAGTAATAAAAGGCCATATGGCCTTTTTTCTATATATAATTAGGTTGATAAGATTACTTATCATTTTATATATAAAATACGGAGGTGCTTTATGGCACTCAGAAAAAAAACTGCAGCGACTAAAACAGAATCTGCAACAAACAACAAATATGTAAACAAAGGTCCTGTTACATATGATGAAAAAATTGATATTCAAGAACAAAAAGCAGTAGCTTCAAAAGAAAAAGCTATTGAAGGTATTGATCTTGTATCAAAAGGGACTGTTGATAAGTCTAAATCTGAAACTCTTTTAAGGGAAGGTAAAGAACTATTTACAAAAGGACAAGCATTAATCGCTAAAGGTAATGCAAACCTAGATCTTTCTAAAGAACACAAAGCTAAGTATGAAGCTGAAAAAGCTGAAGCTGATGCATTGCAAAAAGAACTAGATAAACTGATGAAAGAAGCTAACAAGATTCAAAAGACTCTTGATGGAACATGAACATCAGCTAACAGAAACCTAGATAGATCAGAAATTCTTTACACAGAAGCTAATGATCAAATCATTAGAGGAGAGAACACAGCTAGAGAAGGTGAAATCCTTGTTGATGAAGCTAAAGAACTTTCTATCTCAGCTAACAAACTAATCGAAAAAGGTAACAAGCTAGTTGAAGATGCTAAAAAAGAAACTAATGCAACTTTAAAAACTATTGCAGATAACAAAGTAGAAGACTTCACAACACAAGAAGTTGAACTTAACATTGCAAAAGAAGAAGTTAAAGAAGAATCAAAAGAAGAAGTTAAATAATAATATTTAACATATATTGAAAAAGGCCATTCTCGGCCTTTTTCTTTGTTTTCTTCAATGTATTATAGGAAGAAAAATAAAAAAACACCTTAGAATGGTGTTTTATATTATTATTAATCTTCTGTATCTTCCGCTGCCTCTTTATCTTTTTTAATGAATTTATCGTACATTGTTGACGATTAATCTTTACCTAACTACTAGGTAAAATATGTAATTAAGTTGTTATAATAATAATGTTCAGTTCGCTGAACAGTTACAAAATAGCATAGGATTGCTTCAATTATTCCTATGTTGGTGGATTAGTTTACTAGTCCATTTTTTTATATTCCTAGATTTTAAAGGAAGAAAAAAACACCTTAGAATGGTGTTTTTTAATATTAACTATTTGTGTGTTTCTTCAAAAAGTTTTAGATCTTTTTTAGTAACTAGTTTAACAGTTTTTGGTGCTCAACCTGCTTCAACTATTTCGTTGATTGTTTTAAGGTCAGCTGATGTTCTAGCGATGTACCCTTTTTTAGCGAACTTAGCTAGTTTTTTATCTGAGTCAGAGTTTTTCATCTTTGCTCTTAGTTTGTAGTTTCTGAAAACAACTTCTTCAGTTTTTCTTCCGTTTGAAACTCAAATTTCCATTTTTTCTCTTAAAGCCATAATAATTATCTCCTTTATTACTTAATATAATTATACTTTATATTAATAAATAAAAAACAGCTTTGAAAGCTGTTTTTTTACTCAAATCAATCAACTAAATCGATTGTTTGTGATCTTTCAGGACCTACTGAGAATTGTCCAACTTTAACTCCAGTTGTCTCTTCTATCTTTCTTAGATAGTTTTGAGCGTTAACTGGTAGTTCTTCAAATGTTTTAACATTTGTGATGTCTTCATCTCATCCTGGTAGTTCAATATACACTGGCTTAGCGTTGTTGAAGTCAGTTTCTCCTGCTGGAACGTGTGAAATTACTTCACCGTTAACTTCATAATCAACACAAATCTTAATTGTATCAATTGTTGAAAGAACGTCAAGTAGAGTAACTGTAATGTGAGTTAGACCTGATACTCTAGCTGCATGTCTAATAAGAACAGCATCGAATCACCCAACTCTTCTAAGTCTACCTGTTGTAGTACCATATTCATTCCCTCTTTCTCTAATTCCGTGTGCTACTTCATCATCAAATTCTGATGGGAATCCACCTGTACCTACTCTTGTTGAGTAAGCTTTAACAACACCTAATGATTTTGTTACAGCTCACATTGGTAAACCAACGTTTACTGGAATTGAAGATGATGTAGGTGAAGAAGATGTAACGAATGGGTATGTACCATGGTCGATACATAGAAGAACACCTTGTGCTCCTTCGAATAGTACTTTCTCCCCTGCTTCTAGAGCTTCGTAAACCATTACAGATGTATCTGTAACAAATGGTTTAAGGAATGCAGCGTATTCTCTTGCTAGGTTTAGAACTCACTCTTCGTCAATTCTGTTGTTTTCATCTAGCATACCTAGAAGTTTGTTGTATTGCTCTTCAGATTTGTTTTTAACTTTTTGCATAGCATCTTCATACTCTGCTCTGATATCAATACCTTCTGCCTCCATGTAATCTAGAGTCTTGTTTTTAAAGAAAACATTATCTCTGATTAATTTTGGAAGTAGATCTTCTTCGTATAGATCAACTACTCTAATACCTGATCTATCTGCTTTGTCCATATATGCTGGACCGATACCTCTTTTTGTCGTACCGATTTTTCTACCTTGTCTGAATGCTTCTTGCATTCCGTCAAGTAGTGCGTGGTATGGGAATACGATGTGTGCTCTATCCGAAACAAATAGTTGATAATCTGTAATGTCTTGTTTAGCTAATAAGTCAAGCTCTAACATCATTCCTGAAACGTCGATAACAACTCCGTTAGCGATAACGTTTTTAACTGATGGGTCAAAGATAGCTGAAGGTATTAAGTGAAGTGCATACCTTGTCTCACCTATTTTGATTGAGTGACCAGCGTTGTTACCACCTTGGTGTCTAACTACGTAGTCAGCTTCTTGGGCAAGGTAGTTTGTAACTTTACCTTTACCTTCGTCTCCTCATTGTGTTCCCACAACTGATATTGAATTATATTTTTTCATTTTTTCCCCTTGTTTTTTAGCCTTTTCCTCTGTTGAGGGATCCGCTAAATATTAATTTTTCTGTCTCAACCATAGAGCTGAGTACATTTCCTTTTGTGTCATTTGTTTATATTTGCCATTTGGAATTTTATCAATCACTAAATCGCCAATTCTAACCCTTTTAAGATTAATAACCTTGTTCCCTGTCGCTTCGAACATTCTACGAACTTGGTTCTTTTTACCTTCTGTTATTGAAAGCTTAACCAAAACCCCTTCTTCTTTTGAATTAGAAATCATTTTGTATGATTTCGTAGGTTTTGTAATATACCCATCATCTAGTTCAATTCCCTTTTGGATAGATATAGCTTCGTCCTTTGTCGTTGGCCTCTCAAGTCAAACTAAGTATGTTTTTTTTATGTTTGAACTTGGTGAGTTCACTTTGTTAGAAAGTTCTCCGTCAGAAGTTACAATAATTATACCCGTTGTTTGAACATCTAATCTACCAACTGTGAATAAATTTCTATTTTTATAATTATCTATTAATGAAATTGCTTGTTTTCCTTTTTCATCAACCCTAGATGATATATACCCCTTAGGTTTATTCAATAGATAATACTCGTGTTTTAAGTTAAAGTTAACTCTTTTGCCGTCAATTTCTACTTTGTCCTTAACAGTTATTTTCTGCCCTAGCACTGCTTTACGACCGTTTACTTTAACTTTTCCTTGTTCTATAAAACGATCTACTTCTCTTCTTGAGTATGAACCAAAGTTAGCAACTAACTTTGATATTCTTTGTTGATCGTTAATCATAATCGAACAAGCTTTCTTCTTCTTTTTTAACCATGATATCTTCAGGCATTTCTGGAAGGTCTTCTAGAGAGTCGATCCCGAATGTTTCTAAAAACAATGGTGTTGTTTGGAATAGTCTAGGTTTACCTGGTAGATCAGATAACCCTGCCTCTTCTATCAATTCAAACTCAAGAAGTTTCGATATTGCATAATCTGCGGAAACACCTCTAATTTTTTCAACTTGAGGCTTTGTTGCTGGTTGGTTATAAGCAATAATAGTTAAAGTTTCCAATGCTGATTTAGACAACTTAACGTTGATTGTTTTGTCCATCTTTTCAGAAAGAACTTCTGATACTTCTTTTGAAACAGTAAGCCTATACTTATCATTTAGTTTTTTAACAACTAAAGGCGACTTAGTTTTCTTAAGTTCTTTTTCAAGTTCTTCTATAAATTTAAGAACGTCTTTTTGTTTCATTTTTAGAATTGATGCAATTTCTTTAACATCAGTTCCAACTCTTCCTTTAAGGAAAAGTATTGATTGTATTAATTTTGTTTCCATTATTTGCTTAACCTCCTTATTTCTATATCGTCATATGATTCGTTTTGTATTATTGTAATGATACCTGCATTAGCCATCTCTAGAAGAACTAATAGTGTAATCGCTATAAAGTAATGATTTACATTCTCTCCAATTAATGAAATAAATGTTGTATCACCATTAGTTTCTAGTTCTTTCTCTACTTGCTCTCTTCTTTGTTCAGCAGAAATTCTTTTGAACTGAAGTTTAGTTTCAAGTGGTTTCTTGTTCTCTAATCTTATCATCATGTTCTTCATTGCTTTGATTAGATCATCTGTTTCTTTTGAAACTAATTTAATAACTCTTTCGCCATCTTCTTCGATGAATCCGATGAAGTCATCTTCAATCTTTTCATATCTAGACGCTTTTTCATACAAGTTTTCAATTTCGCTTGATGCTTTCTTATATCTTTCGTATTCAACTAGTCTATCAATTAGATTTTCAGTATCTTCTTCATATTCACTAGGTTCTTGAAAGATTTCTGTTTTCATCAAGTGTTTAGATTTCATCTCTACAAGCTGTGAAGCAATCAGTAAATACTCTGATGCTTCATCTAGATTTAGTTTATCTGCTTTGTTGATGAATTCAATATATTGATCTGCAACCTTAACTAGAGAAAGTTCAAGAAGGTCTAATTGCTTAGACCTTATCATGTGTAGAAGAAGGTCCAGCGGACCTTCAAAATTATCTAGTTTGAATTGCATATCTTTTTTTATCATCTTAATTCATCTATTATTAATTCTTCATTATCTGAAGGATTTTCTTCGATAACAAATAGTTGGGTTATTTTTTGTAAAATATCTTCACTTACTTCAGTTGAAGAATATATTGTTACCATAGGAGCATAAAGTTCAATTTCTTCATTGTTCTTTGCTTCTATTTTCATACCAGATTGATAGTCTAGTTTATCTTCTTTAACTTTTCTACCAGCACCAAGTTCAATAAGCATTTTACCGAACTCTTCAGCTCCTGCCATTTTAATATAACCATTCATATTTGCTCTAAGAACATATCTATATTCAGGTCTGAAATAACATCTACTATTAAAGTATTCTACATCAGCACCTTGGTTTGTGATTCATTCGACGAACTTAGACTTTGCTTCTCCGTTTTTTATAACTTCATCAAATTTATTTGATGCTTCTTCTATAGAAACTGATTTAGCTTCAGAATAAATCTCTGAAGCGATCTTTTTAACTAGTTGTGTGAAGTCATTATCTAATCTGTTTTCAACTAATTTAACAGCTTCGTAGACTTCACAACCGTTACCAATATACTGACCTAATGGTTGTTCCATTCTTGAGAATAGGATGAATACTTTTCTTCCAAATGATTCTCCTATTTCTTTCATAACTTTACCAAGCTCTTTAGCTTCATCTATGTTTTTCATGAAGGCTCCAGAACCTACTTTTAAATCAATAAGAATGTATTTTGATCCAGAAGCAATCTTCTTAGACATAATAGACGCAGCGATCAATGGTATTGATGCAACTGTACCTGAAACGTCTCTTAAAGCATAGATTGCTTTATCTGCTGGAGTAAGGTTTGGAGTTTGTCCTGTAACTGATAAACCAATAGTATTAGTTTGTTCTATTGCTTTATCAATATCTAGTTCAATGTCTAAACCTTTAATTGATTCTAACTTATCTACTGTTCCGCCAGTGTGTCCTAGTCCTCTTCCTGATATTTTAAATGAGTTTACACCCATCGCAGCTAAAATAGGCATAAGAGCTATTGTAGTCTTATCCCCTACTCCACCTGTTGAATGTTTATCAACTCAGTCTTCGTGAAGATCAATTGTTTCACCAGACTCTAGTAGAGCTCTAGTGTAGTTAACAGTTTCTTCTTTAGTCATACCATTTAGCTTAATAGCCATTAGTAATGAAGACATTTGATAATCAGGCATATTACCAGACATGTAAAAACTAACTAGGAATTCAATTTCTTCTCTTGTTAATTCTTTTTTATCTGCTTTTTTAGTAATTAAGTTAACAGTGTTCATTATTTTTTATATACTTGCTTGTTTAACCTTGCAGTTTTTCTTTCTTCTGCAGCTACAGAAGCTTTTTTAAGCTCTTCTAGCTCAGTTCTTTGTTCAACTGATAATCTTGACTCATATCTGTTGATTTCAGCTTCAATAGTCTCTCTAACTCTTTTAGAAACGATATCTGTAGGTAATGAGATGTGTTGCGAACCTTTGATTGGTTGGTGAATTGTAACTGTTACAACTCTCTCTTTTAGAGATCATCATTTTCTAGCTTGTAGAGTACCTGTAATTGTTACAGGAACGATTGGTAGATAGAATTTTTGTGCGAACTTGAATGAACCAGATTTGAATTCTAATAATTCTCCTGTTAGAGATCTTGTTCCTTCTGGGAAGATAACAATACCTCTGTTAGATTCTTTGGCAAATTTAGCAGCTCCTGTTAATAGCTGTAGAGCTTGTCTAGGAGATGATCTATCTAGCATGAATCCATCTGTTGTCGTAAAGTAACCTTTAGTCATCTTAGAGTTAGTTAGCTCTTTTTTAGCAACTGGTGTTAGGTTTACTTTGTTTGACATAGCTTTGATTAAGTAAAAACCATCAAAGTTTGAAGTGTGGTTTGGAGTAATTCACATTCCTCCGTTAGGAATGTTCTCTTCACCTACAACCACTACTTTAACACCTAGTCTCTTAAGTGTCTTAGTAACTACTTTTCTCATTCTTTGATATCTATCTTCATATGGGAATAGATTTGGGTCTTGTGCTTTTCTATTTTTCTTAGCTTGTTTTTCTAGTTTTCTTGAATTTCTTCTTAGTGAATACGGAACAAGTAATACTGTTGGTATTCTAAAAATGTGTTTAATTTTTTCCATCATAATTTTCTTTCTTATTGTATATATAAATTATACTATTATTCTTTGTGTGCCATTATACAAAAAGCAATACTATAAAGGTCTTCGTGCGATATTGATATTTGGAATTCGACACCTAAATGACCAGAGTATTTTACATATGGTTTACCATCTGCATCTTTTAATATTTCAACCTGATCAAATGAAATTTCTTTTGAAGAAGCTTTGATTATTGATTCTTTAGCAGCTCAACGACCAGAGGCAAATCTAAGTTGTGCTTCTTCCCCTTCGTAAGAGTTCATTATCTTTATTTCAGAGTCAGAAAGAATTCTTTTTGCAATATCAAAAGTCATTCTATCTCTTCTCGTTATGTCTGTTCCTATACCTTTTATTAACATAATTAAATTATATAAAAGAATGGTCAATGTATAATTTAATTATGTATTTAACAGTAAAGGCATTTTCACAAGATTCATTTGATAAGTTCCATAAACTTGTTTCAAATGGTGATAATTTAAAACAATCAGGACCACAATATGATCAGTTGATCTATAAAGGTGTTCAGATTACTTTTTATAATAACCTAACAATTTTATTCAAAGGTAATATCAACGAAGATCTAGAAGAGCTAATTGATGTACTTATAGATAAAGAACTTTATGTAGGTTCTGATGAGGTTGGTGTTGGTGAGGGAGTTGGACCAATGGTTGCTGCTGCAATCAAGTTTAACGATTACGAATCAAAGAAAAGAGTTATCCTTCATGGTATTAAAGACTCTAAGAAGATGAATCATAACGAGATTATGGTTGCTGCAAAAGTAATAAAGAATAATGCTGAAGTGCAACTGATATCTCTTGACCCTGTTAAATTTAACTCAACTTATAAGAAAATACCTAATGTTAAAAAAATAAATGCAATTATGCAAAACAAAATACTTTCTAAATTTGATGGTATTAAGGTTACAGATGAATTTGTTAACTTAAATAAGTTTAAAGAATATTTATCAACAGCTAATGAAGAAATGTTCGAAGGAACATTTATATTAGAACAAAAGGCCGAAGATAAATATATGGAGGTTGCTGCTGCTGCTATAGTAGCAAAAGCTTACTATAATGAATGAATGATTAACCACTGTAAAGAAAACAATATCCCCCTAGAAGTTGGAGATAAGGTTAAAGCTCAAGATTTATATTTAAAAATAAGATCTGGCGAAGTTAAAGTATCTAACCCTGAACTTCTTATGAAAGATTGAACAAAATAAAAGAACCCAATAGGGTTCTTTTCCTTTCTTATCTTTCAATAGTCATTCGTAACCATTGAGGATGTCTAATTTAATAGATTATTTTCTTAGGCCTAGTTTTGCAATTAATGCATCATATCTTTCAGAAGATTCGTTTTTTAAGTATTTTAGAAGTGAAGCTCTTTTTGAAACTTTTTTGTAAAGTCCAAGTTTTGAGTGCTTGTCTTTCTTGTTAACTTTCATGTGCTCTGTTAGAGCAAGGATTTCATCTGTTAAGATTGCGATTTGTACTTCAGTAGCACCTGTATCTTGTGCGTTCTTACCGTACTCAGCAACTAGTTCTTGTTTTCTTTCTTTTGTTATTGCCATACTTTTATTTTACCAAATTATCTCTGTCCTTGAAGTATTTTTTCGCTTTTTTTAAGTCAATTTTCATTTGAGACACTAATTCTTCTATGTTTGAGAACTTAATTGGCAATCTCATGAATGACAATAATTCAACATAAGCATGTTTTCCATAGATATCTCTATCAAAATCTAAGATATGTGTTTCGTACTTCAATTCTTTACCATCGAAAGTTGGGTTAGTAGAAATAGATGTGATTGAATTATATTTTTTGCCATCTACAGTGAATATAGAAAGATATATCCCCTCACTTATTGGTTTAAGATTTTCATATACATCTATATTAGCAGTAGGGAATCCTAGTTTCTTTCCTTCCCCTCTACCATGCACAACTTTACCTTCATAAAAGTAATTGAATCCTAATACTTCTTTTAGATGTTCAATAGATTTTTGTTCTAGAAGAATGTTTGCAAGCGTTGTCGATGCTGCGACATCTTCTCTAACCATAACTTCTTCTATAACGTGAAGGTTTAGTTGTGATTGCATATATTCATGATCTTCTTTTCAATTAGTTTTCTTACCGAAGTTGAATCTTTCACCAACAATTACATCTGTAACGTTTAAAGAATTTTTTAAGTAAGCTATAAATTCATCTCTTGATACAGAGTAATTCTTTTTACTTGGTTCAAAAATCATTACATGGTCAACATTATATTTTTTTAGGAGAGATAATCTTGTTTCAAGAGGAAACATCTTTTCATTTAAATCATCTTTGTTGAAGTCGTAATCAGGATAAACCATTATTATTACTTCTTTACCTTCTT
>Ga0102954_1000211_pt1 | contig 17692 bp, 3 predicted proteins | sample SalPonA_C_H2O_MG_FD_78511 | JGI IMG/M metagenome (GOLD analysis project Ga0102954, IMG submission 78511) | Water microbial communities from South San Francisco under conditions of wetland restoration - Salt Pond MetaG R2A_C_H2O_MG | ecosystem: Environmental > Aquatic > Non-marine Saline and... | reverse complement strand
TTGAACAATACGGTTAGAGTTACCACCTGATACAATGTAGAATCTGTTAGAGTGGTATTCAATCTTACCTACATCGTTACCTGGGTTGCCAGTCCAAGATTCATCGCCTTCTTCACGGAATTGCAATGCTGGAGAATAACCATCGGATACACGGTAACGAAGTTTCCAAGCACCAACCGAATTAAGGAAACCACCCCATCCATCGGTAGAACCGTGTAGCCATAATCTAATAGTACCTCGATAGGCACCACGCATTTGGAGGTTTATTGATTGGCTATTTGTATTACCAGTTAAATGCCAGTACTGTCTACTTTCTGAGTAGAAGTGAGCACCTGTGTTCTGGTTGTACATACCTTCACGTGGATTATCGTTGCGGAACCAGTTACGAGCATAGATCTCATTAGCTCTTACAGATGTATTAAAGTTAGATGCGCTCGATGGATCACAGTAGTAACCAGTATTGTCAGAATCGTAGTAACGAGAAGCATACATTGATCCGTTATTACCATTGTTAACATTAAGTACAGGTACTGTTTTCCAAGAACTAAAGCCTGACCAAGTATTACGGAAACGAAGGTTACCAATTGGACCACCAACAAGTTGCCAGCCATTACGAGAAGATCCATTACTGTAGTGGAATGCTTGTACACCTACCCAGTGTGAGGTACCAGAAGGTTGGTTAGCTGGGTTTGACCATGAATCAATAAAGCCTGAACCCCAGTTAGCAACTGTGTTCATGTCAACGCGACCCCAACCCATCGCACCGGTCCAATAGTCTGAGTTACTAGTTATTCTTGGGCGAGCTCTATAGTATTCTCCAGAGCTTCTTGTATGGCCTGGTAGCGCCATGTAAGCCATTGTTTCGTAATGAACACCGCGGAATCTAGAACCGTTAGTCGTAGCACCATTCCAATAGAAATTGGTGTCATTACTATCGTAGAAGATAGGTGCTCTTATCGAAGTACCAGCTTGTAGGCTGTAGTTAACATAAACGTTGTTTCCGCCAAGTGGATCAGTCGCATTGTTGATTGACATGACCTGGGTAGCCATGTTATAATCATTGTAGAAACGCATACCGTTATAGCCAGAGTTTGCACCCATCTTAATACCAGTATGGAATGCAATACGCAGATCAGGATAACGATATGACCAACTACCGCTTTCACGGAAGATGCCGTAAGCTTGTGATGCGCTGGATTCCCAGTAAATACCAAATAGATCATCTGAAGATACGCTGCCATCATTTCTAATTGAGTTAGCTTGGATGACGTTGAAACGAGAAGTACTTGCTGGGTTGGCGTAGTACGCGCTATTGTTTCTATCGTACATCAAGTCAGCATATAAGCTACCATATAGTTCAGCATAAGTCTGACGAGTACGGAAAATCCAAGAACCAGTTTCTCTTAAGAAACCAATATCATTTGAGTTATTGACATATACATAACCGCGGATATTGTTACCAGATGTAGAGAATGCAATCTCTTGAGTATTACCTGTGCCGTATAGTCTCCATTGAGTTGAGCTTGCAGCATACCAGTGTTGAGCATATGGCGTGCTGTACATACCGCGACCACCTGTGTCACTGCGGTACCATCCATCATTATAAATTTCAGAGCGTACATCTAAAGTATGCATTACGGACGTTGAGTTTGAGTTCACATAATACCCAGTATTATTGCTATCATAATAAGATTGTGCATACATAAAGTTATCAGCACTAATATTTTTAGCTCTGAAGTTTTCAGTTGCATTACCTGGATTGTTTAAAACGCGAATTTCACCATTTGACGCCATGGCAATTTGAGATGCCACACGGCCACCCCAGTGGAAACCAATACGAGGTGCAATACGGTACTCGTCAGTTTGAGCACCACCATAGTTGTATTCACGAACTTCAATCGCTGCCCTGTAGTAATCTGCACCACCGGCATCTTCTGCTGCAACTTCCAAATGCTTGATGTGGCTTCGACCGGTTGGATCTATACGATAGTTAGTATCATTACTATCATAGTATATAGATGCGTAGAAATCATTACCTGCACCTGGGTTTTCACCGTAAATACCAACGTTACGATAAGTGCTGTAAGCACTTGTTGAATTCCAAGTCTGTTGCCAAATTCTCATTCCAATGCCAGATTTCTTGAATGTTACAAGATTGTCTGAGCCGCCAGAAGAATCCGTGTAAGATCTCATATGCAAGTAATCTGCATATGGTGCACTATTGTTATTAGCCCATGAAGTGAAACCAAATCGTAACCAACCAGCAGGATCTTCACTAGGAGAAATAGTACGATTATCTTTGCGTAGTAATGCACCAGAATAGCCAGTTACATTACCAGTGATAGTTTCTAATACTTCAATTCTGCGGAATCTAGAATCTGTATTTGGACTTGTGTAAAATGCAGTATCATTTGAATCATAGAAGATTGGAGCACGGTAAGAACCACGAGCTTCCATGTATCCAGAGTTTGTTCTTTCTTCCCAAGTACCATTGTAGTAAGTATATACGCGACCATTGCGTTCCATATATACAGCCCATTCATCATCAGGTGTTTTTAGACCCCAATGATTATCATCATCAAAGTAAATACGGCCACAATCTGTAGAGTTTGCATCACGGAAAATAATTGTACCGTTATCACTATTATTAGAACGAATACTTAATACACTACCATTATCGTCGTAAAAATCCCAACCATCATTTAAACTGTAAATATTAGCATTAATAGCGTTCATTCTAGATGTGGATGCAAAGTTACCATAGTAGCCAGTATTATTACTATCATAGAAGATAGGTGAACGCATACTTGAATTATGGTATAATTGCCCAGTATTAATAAAGCCAGTGGATGAACCTAAGTGGTGCCAATCCATGATTGTGCTATTATCACTACTATATTGGTTATTATCTACAACAGTTCTTGCTTGTAATCTAATATAGTCTGAAGAACCCGTGCCATCGTTTTCAGAACCAAGTACCAATGCACCGTTTTCACCGGTATTATCATAATCAGGATCATATGTAATGTATGCAAAGTCAGAAGGAGCATTGACACCAGAACGGAAGTAAATAGTAACTGGCTGATCATTACCTGAATGGAATTCTGCAGCAACGTTGCTTAGATAATCGTCAACCTGTCCGCTTGTAATATATGATGAAGAACCCGCAGAATCTGCAGATCTACCGGTAAAGATTGCTTTACCGCGAATATTAATATTGTTAATATTAGAAGTAGAAGCAAAATCGCCATAATAAGAACCATCATTAGAATCAACGAATCTCTGAGCGTATGAGTAACGTCCGGCAATAGTGTCACCATCAGTTTCAACTCTGAATCTCATAGTTGTGCCAGTTACAAATTGCAAGTTACCGGCAGAGTTAGTAACTAAATCATCTGGAGATTCATAAATTTTCCAACCATTACCAGCTGACCACTCAATACCTTCATTTGGACCAGGATCTGCAAATGTTAGATTGTTTAGGTTAACAATTGAACCATTATTCCAGTTCCAAGAACCTTGAACGCTACCGCCTGAGGCAGGATCTACATAACGAGCAGTATTACTACGATCACGGAAGATGTTAGCATCTACAGTTGCAAGTTTAGAAGTACTATTTGGATCTAAGTAGTATCCATTATCGTTCGCGTCATAATAGATTGGCGAGTATACCGCTTGGTCTGTACGAATACGAGATTGTACATTAGTTCTTGTTAAGATAGGAGCAGTAAATTCTCTTAAAGCACCACCACCTGAGTAGTTCATTAAGATACGAATACGAACATATCTTACACCGCCACCATCTGAACCGCTGTAAGCAGCATGAGATGTTGGAATAGTTGTATGGCCTGAGAATTTTCTCCAGGTAGAAGTTGTAGTATTTACACCACTTGCAACAAAGTATGTTGTGCCTGTGTTGCTAGCAATAGGACGCTTATCTTTATCGAAACGTTCAATACCATAGTATAATAGACCGCCAGAACCAGATATGTAGCGTACCCACATTTCACCATAAACTTCTTCACCTGGTTCTACTTCAATATAGTCTGAGTAGAAATCACGGAAAGCTGAAGTTCTTAAAACATATGAGCTTGATCCAGGTGCGTTTGTTGATTTAACGTATTCAGCAGATGAACCAGTTGGGCTATTTTCAACGCCAGAAAGAGCCTGTGTAGCACGTTTTTCCCAGTACTTATTACCATCAAACAACTTCTGTTCTGAGGTACCAGAACCGTAAGCAGGGTTTAGAGGGAACGAATCTGTACCTGTTGATAGGTTGTAGTTGCCGGCGTAGATTTCACCTTGAGCGTACACGTCACCAGTATCTAGATCCCATGCTCCACGAACATTGCCAGCACCAACAAAGGTAAACATGTTATCGCCAAACGGTACATGTCTGTATGCAGCACTAGTATCAGTAGCCCAGAAAAGACCCCAGTTTGTAGCAGTATTCCAAACAAAGTGGTTACGATCTTGACCTTGTAAGAAAATATTGGTTGAACCATTGCCAGTAGCAAAGCCTTGACGGTTGATTCTACCATTAATATTTAATGCGTTACTCGTATTACCTGCGGCAAAGTTGCCGTAGTAAGTAGTATCATTACTATCGTAAAAGATAGGTGAACGCATGCTGTTTGGTGCAAAACCGTAACCGTTTTGCGCAGAGATCTGGTGTGTACCATTTGCGCGAAGTTCTGAAGATCCATTACGATTTAAATATAGTGACCATTCGTTATCAGTATCGTTAAAGATACCAGCAACAGAAGAACCATTTGCCATGAATACCCAATCATCGTTAATTGCGTATCCCGCCCAGCCATTCTTAGCACCTTCAACTCTGATTGAGCCATAGTCACCAGCTGCAGAATCTATAAAGTAAGTAGAACCATCAACTTGGTAACGATTTGCTCTCATTACGTTTGTTATAGAAGTAGAAGCTGGATCTACATAGTAACCTGTGTTATTGCTATCATAGAAGATAGGAGCACGGAATGATCCACGAGCTTCTACATAAGAAGCATCACGAGGTCCACGCATCGCCCATAGACCATTTACACTATTATCGTGTCCAATAAGTGCCCATGTACCATTGCTCGTACCATTTAATGTTACAGGCTGACCTGTCGCACTTGTAATACTATTAGATCCTCCTTGGTAAGCAAGTGACATACCATAACGATCCATTGATGCCGTAGTAGAGTTGTGTTCAGCAAAGAATATACGAGCAGAGCCTTCACCAGAAGCATCTGTGTTGCCCTCTATGGATAGGAATCTACCCTTTGTGGTGTTACCATTGCCAGGTACTCCAAATGTTACTACGTTCAAAGTAGAGGTGGCTGCAGGGTCTAAAGAGTATAAAGTATCATTACTATCGTAGTAACGAGGAGCGTATACGTTAACTGCAAAATCTGCTGAGTTGTTGTCAATGTTTAATCTTTGAACAGCATTGGTCCAAACACGGAATGTATCATTAGCAGCAAAACCAAAGTAGTTATTGGTATCACCACGATGTCTGATATAATCATCAATGTCGATTGTGTTAAGCTGTGAATCGCCAGCTGGATCTAAGTAATAGTTATTATTATCTGAATCGTAGTAACGTGGCGCGTATACATTAACTGAGAAGTCAGCAGAATCAGTATCAAGATTGAATCTTTCAGTTCCGCCAGCTACAAATGTCATTGCATCCGCTGCGTCAAATCCAAAGTAAGTATTAGTATCGCCATTGTGACGAATGTAGTCATCAATATCAATACGATTCATTACCGACGTGCCGGCTGGATCAACGTAGTAGCTTCCATCATTGCCGTCATAGTAACGGCCACCGTAGAAGTTACCAGTTGTGAAAAGATCTTTATTGCCGCGGATCTTCATGGTAGTAGTATCGTCCATGAAGAAACCACCACCAGCCGAGAAGCCTAGTTCGTTGACGCCTAGGAATGTAGCTTCATTAATTGCGGTATTTGAACCCGATGCCCCGGCAATACTATAAGCATCTGTAGAACCGGTTAGGTGCACGCCACCGGTTACATTTAGTTTATTTGCAGAAAAACTAGATACAAAGTTAGGATTACCGTCAGTGCTTGTATATGTAATAGAATCATTATTTACTGCAACTGATCCATCATTAAGGATAGCAAATTTACCGGATGCACCGGAATCGTACCAAATGTAGTCGCCGCCATTATCATTTACATAGTAAATATTTCCAGATGCATCGGTGCGGATACTCATATCGACAGTATCATCATCACCTATTGTGACTAAGATATTGCTAGCATTAAATGGGTTATTACCGACAGCTACTGGCTTATTAACGGATAGCATTGCTGCTGGAGTAGTAGTACCTACTCCAACTTTACCTGCAGTTACTATTGAGATGTCAGAATTTGCAAAATCTGCATAATAATTAACATCATCGCTATCGTAGAAAATTGGCGCACTTGCTTGAGTTGTACCGTAGATGTTACTTGCGTAAATATCCGTAGCATATACACCAGTATTATTTGCAGTAAGTCTAGTAGTACCACCAGTATCTAATTTGATAGTATCTGTAGTAAAATTAATCTTAGTATCTGTATCACCATTATGTTGAATGTCTGCATCAACGCCAATTGCATTTAGAACTGAAGTGCCAGCTGGATCCGCATAATAAGAATTATTATCAGAATCATAGTAACGAGGAGCATATACGTTTACAGAAAAATCTGCAGAATCATTGTCTACACTTAAACGATTTGTTCCGCCAGTCCATACACCGAATGTATCTGCTGCGTTAAATCCGACGTAAGTATTTGTATCACCGTTATGAATTAGATAATCATCTGTAAAGAATGTTGGTGCATATACATCTAGTGCCGAAGTAACAGCACTAGTATTTACTGTAAGTCGAGTTGTGCCATCAGTATTAATAACAAACTGATCATTTGCATTAAATCCTATTAAAGTATTAGTATCGCCGCGGTGACGAATGTAATCATCAATATCAATTTGTGACATAACAGAAGTGCCAGCAAAATTACCATAATATGCTGTGTTGTCACTATCATAGAATAGAGGTGATCTAAATGAGCCTGGTGCGAATGCGTAAGTACTATATACTCTAAGTTCGTCGTTACCGCCTGCTCTAAATCCAAGAATATTGTCACCATACTTGTACATGCCGGTATCTGTGTCAGAACCGAATGAGTAGGTTGGTGTAGTGCCAGTTCCATCGCCCGCTAATATTTCACCTGCAACATTAATTGAAACATCGGTATTATTAAAATCCGCATAATATGCATCATTATCATTATCGTAGTACTTACCAGCATAAACTGCTGTTGAAAATACACCGTATGTGCCAGTTACAGAATTTAAGCCTGCATTTATATCAGCATTAAAATTGAAAGCATTTAGACCAAAACCAGACGACTGAATCTCAAAATTTAAAGAATGATTTGTTCCATCAACTTCATCTTGATAGTAACGTATGTAACCTTGCCCGTCTGTAACTTCAAAGTTCAATCTTTCATTAGCATTTCTACCAATGTTAACTTCATTAGTTAATGCGCCACTGTAGAAATTAGCAGAATGTAATTCAGATAAACCGGCTGGATTTAAGAAGTAATCTACATTATCTACATCTACAAAGCGAGGTCCGCGAACATCATTCGTAAATGAAGCATATGTATCTGTAACTAAAACTCGTTGTCCGCCACTTGTTACAACTTGGAATTGATCATCGGCTGGGAAAGTAATATATGCGTTTGTATCACCATTGCGATTAATAGATCCAGCAAGTGATATGTTATTAACGATAGACGTATTAGCAAAGTCACCGTAGAAAGAGTTATTTGCACTATCGTAAAATCTTTGAGCGTAAAAATTAGGAGCGGTAGTATCTACTGAGAATGAAGCAGATGTATTATTTAAACCTACTCTTTCTGAACCGCCAGTTTGCAAACTAATTGCGTCAGTTCCAAATAACAGTTTAGTATCTGTATCGCCATTATGGAAAAGATCGGCATCAATTCCAATATTATTCATAACAGAAGTGCCAGCAAAATCACCGTAGTAATTTACATCATTACTATCTTTAAATATAGGTGATCTAATTTCGTGTGATACTTGAGCGTATGTATCATTTACAACAAAGCGTTGAGCTCCACCGGTTCTAATCTCAAAAGAATTTGGTGCATTAAACTGCAAGAACGTGTCGGTATCGCCATTGTGCGTTATTTGGCCTTCTAGCGCAATGTTATTTAAGTATGATGTTCCATCTAAATCTAAATAGTAAGAATTATTATTAATATCATACCATCTTTGAGCATAGATATCATCTCTTACTTCTACATCACCGGAACTATTAACTTTTAAAGCATAGTTAAATGACGCGTTAAGAAAACCAATCTCACCAGCTGTGGATGCAATATAACCATCAGTGCCCGCACCATCCATCTTAATAAATGCAGTACCTACTCCATTGCCAACTGTAAGATCACCTTCTACAGTAATATTACCAGATGTTGTATCATTTTGATCTGAACGTAGGAATTGAGTAGAATCTAATTGATCAAGTGTATCAGCATCAAAAGTACCGCCATTACGTGCTTCATCAGCAGTAGTAATAATACGGCCCAGATCTGTACCATCAGAAATAAGTTTCCAATAATCGTTAGTTTCATCCCAGATTAATTCTGAGTTTGCTAGATTACCACGGCGAATTTCAAATCCTGCACTTTCTGTTGGGGCACCAGAAGTAAAGTCAGAATTAAGAGTAAAGATATTATCCGCAATAAACATTTGTTCAGTGTTAACATATGTAGTATTGCCGTTTACAGTCAAGTTACCAGTAATGGTGAGTGAGCCATTCATGGTATCGTCTTCGTCAGAACGAAGGAATTGAGTTGAATCTAAACCATCTATTAAGTCAGCGTCTAGACCAGAGCCAGCACCATCATTACCAGCATTCCAAAATACAAAGCCGTTATATGATGGTTCACGCTTAAAGTCAATACCATCTGAACTAAATTCAATATCAACAGAGTTGTTATATAGAATTTCTAAACCGTCAGTTGTGTTATAAAAGCGAATACCATTACCAGTGTTAGTGATCGCATAATCACCTGCAGTAAAATTGGTAATGTCTAAGCTAGAACTATCGCCTTTAAATTCAGCAATAATTGATGAAGGACCTGCGCTGTTAGTAAAAGAAACAGTTGCCGTTCCTGCTGTAGATTGGGTTGCTGTTAAAGTACCCGTAAACGTAGAATCTCCAGTTACTTGGAGTTTATCAGACCCGTTATCTGTAGTAGTGCCAATTACAACATTTTCTTCAGATTGGAGTCCATTCTTGACTATGAACTTCTTATTATTCGCCATTCGGTTCACTCTCCCCAGTTAGGCTTTAATTGTATTTGTATTCTCTATATTTATAAATTAATTATCAATCAGTGTAGCAACAATCTTAAATGTAGTTGATGTAGCACTAGATGGAGTTGCTTTTATTTGTAATATAGGACCAGTAATCTCAACATCATATCTTGCAAGTTCAGAATTAGTATATACTGTGCCATATTCAGTGGCAATTGCAGCAGAACCGTCGTGTGTTACTAATAGTTTAGTCATGTGTCTGTCACTTCCAGAAATAGCAGTAATTAAGACTTCTGCTGCGGCTATTGATGTATACGCGAAGCCATACAGAACAGTTTGGGACGTGCTTGCAGTTGTACTAGACGTTGATACAAATGTAGATTCTTCTTGGATGATATTAGCGTTAACTGTTAAGTTACCAGTCATTGTATCACCGGCGACATCTACAAACTTAGAGTCTGCTTCAGTCTCGGTGTAATAACGAGAATCTAATGCGCCACTATCTAATTCTGATTCTGTGTAATAACGAGAATCTAAATCTACAGTACCAACGGTCTGAACGTGACCAAACGTGTCGAATGTAAGATCTTGTATTACAACACCGTTTGAGTTATCACTATCTACTACAGAAGAAGTGTCGCCATGCTCGATAGTGATAATAGTATTGTTGGCATCGTTAAGATTGAAGTATCCAGATCCTGTTAAACCTGCACCTGAATTAATATCAATACGACCATTGCCGATTAAAGATGCGGCATTATTAGCAGCTTCATCTAAAAGTGCGCCGGCGTCATAACCATCTAGTTTGTCAGCATCTAATTCAGATCCGACACCGTCTACTGTCAATAATAATGCTAGAATTTCAGCGCCTGTTTGGTCGGCTGTAGCACCGGGTTCAATCCCATCTAGCTTGAGACCATCTGCTGCGATATCTCGACCATCTACCGTGCCTGATACTGTAATATTATTTGCACTGATATTATTTGTTGTAATATCGCCAAACGTATCTATAGGAACTAAATATGAACTACCATCACCGGTTTCTAAAATTAAAGTATTGTTAGCAGAAGTCCAGTAAAAATCATTTACGCCTGCAACAGCTGCGGTATTAGCAACAGTAATTCGACCATCTTCGTCGATAGTTAAAACAGGAATAGATGTTGATGAACCATATTCACCAGCTGTAACACCAGTATTAGCTAATTCTGCGGCAATGGAAAGGTTACCATCCGTGGCAGTTGCCGTCCCTGTTACTTTCCCCGTAAGAGTTACTTCTGTTTCTGTTTGAATGTTAAAAACTGATCCATCACCAGTTTCTAAAGTAATGGTGTTGTTTGCAGCTGCGTATGAGAAATTATCTACGCCTGCAACAGGAGTGGTATTTGCAGTTGTTAATCTACCATCTTCGTCAACAGTAAAAACCGGAATAGCGGTAGATGAACCATAAGTACCAGCAATTACACCTGTATTAGCAAGCTCAGTTTGGAGCGTCATTACACCAGTATTAGATGACGCAAAACCTGTAACCTTACCTTCTAAAGTAAGATCTAAGCCATCTTCTAATAAGTCAAGTTTAGCACCATCAGCTGCAATATCACGACCATCTACAAGTCCACCAACTGTAATATCACCTGTAAAGGTTGCATTATTTGCAAAAATATCGCCGGTGTTATTATTGTTTTGTCCAGTATCGCTACTTCCTAAAACTGTAAGAGAACCACGAACTAAAAGATTGGTGTCGAACGAGCCGTTATTTGCTTGAAATGTTTCAGTAGTAACAGTTTCTGAAACGATATCGTTTGCATTAATATCAGCTGTTGTAATATTAGAAAACTGGTCTATGACAGAATCAAATTTACCGCCATCTGCAGTTTCAATTGAATAAGTATTATTTGCGGATGTCCAATAGGTATTAGAAACACCAGCGACAGTAACTGTACTTGCTGATGTAATACGGCCATCTTCGTCAACTACTAAAACTGGAACTTCTGAGGCTGAACCGTAAGATCCTGCTGTTACACCAGTAATGGTATTTGTGAAGTTATTCCAATCTAAATAATATGTGCCGTCTTGACCATCTAGTAAATCTGCATCCAAACCAGAATTTGCGCCATCAACTCCTGAAAGAAGATCAAGTATGGCATTTGCGTCTAAGTCTGCAGATACGTCAATAATAGACTCGGTATTTGCATTTGGATCATATTTTTTAAAATACAGTTTACCGTCGGCCGTGTTAATCGCAATTTCGCCAAGTTCCAACTGTGAAGTTGTAGGCACGCGACCAGGTACAGAACTCCTACGGAGCTTAATAGTAGTTGACATATGTATGTCCCTTTGTTATAAGACCTATATAGGTAAAAAGCTAATAATACTGTTTAAAACGTTCCACCATCTAATACGTTAACTGCAATTGCTACTTTACCGTTGGAAACTGTCGTATCTACGCCATTTGTTCCTTCGATAGTAAGTGTATCACCTAGAGCAATAACTGTATTAGCACCAGCCTCACCTGCAATATTTATTTGCGGATTAGCTAGCTTAGCATTATCAATATCTCCATCACTAATAGAGAATTGAGTTCCAATTAGTGTTAAAGCATCTCCGGCAGTGTACGTACCAGCACCAGAGAATTGATACCAAGTAACAGAATCTGTATCTAATTCAAATGTTTCAGCGTCAGCAACAGTTGCAACCCAACCAGTACCAGCATTATTAGTTCCGTCTGTAATAAACTGGAATGCGCCTGGAATTTCTGATGTTTCATTAAAATAATCACCACGAGTAAATTCCCAAGCTGTATTAGCATCACCGATTTGAGTTAGTTCATATGAACCATTTTCAGCAGGTACTGTTTGATCCTTAACAAGTATTCTATCACCTAGGCTCCAAGTAGTAACACCATCAATATCTAAAGTTGTATTTGCAGATAATGTTAGTACTCCACTGGAATAAGAACCACCTAAATCTTCCGTGGTGCCAGCTAGTGCTGAAGGAATGACTCTCAAACCTTGAGCTACGGCATCAACATAAGCCTTTGTTGCTGCATCTTGATCATTTGTGGGATCAAGTACATTAATAAGTTTTGTGTTACTTAGATCTAAATCATTACCATTACCGTCTAATACGATACCACCCGATGCTTCAATCGACAATGTGCCAGATGTAGTTTTAATAGTTCTAGAACCAACATCACCACCAATTGTAATATCATCAATAAATGCAGAAGCATCTATTGCTATTTGTCTAATTCTAGAATCAGTACCGCCTGGATGTAAGAAATAAGAAGTATCGTCCGCATCAACGAATCGTTCTGCTCTCACGTCACCGTTATCTACAACCCAATCACCAGTTGATCTTTCCGAATAAGCGGCATAGTTAAATGTATTATCAAGGAAACCAATCTTACCGCCGGAACCATAAATGTAAGAGAATGAACCTGGGCCATCTCGCATTTTGATTCGTGAGAACGTAGAACCAAAACCAACTTCCATATCATTAATACGAGAAGTTCCGGCAGGATCCATGTAGAAATTAGTATTATCTGCATCTAAATAACGAGATGCAATAAAGTCACCGCCTGTTACTTGGTAACGATTATCTAATAAAGTATAATCTAGATCTACGTATGCTGTTGTATTAGGACCCGGCGTATGTGTAACTATAATACCGCTATTAGCATTCGTGGCTTCAATTGTATTGACAAAATTAGCCGTTAATGAAGTTGTAATAGTTGTATTTGATAGACGATTTACTGTAGCAGTACCTGAAACATCGCCATCTAACGTAATATCAAAATTACTGGCTATAAGCTCAATATAGTTGTTAGAGTCATTATTGTCAACAAGTATACCATCTGTTTGTGGCGCATCAGTAAACATGAGCGCAATAATATCACGAGTTGTTTCTGTAAAGTCAGGAATCGCGTTTGCTTGAAGTTCTACAGGAATTTCTGTAGCAAAATCAATACGACCATCTTCGGTAAGACGGAAACGTGGCATGAAAAGGTCGTTACCATATATTCCCGGAGTAATATCACCAGGTTTATCCAAGCCAATTGTAAATGTATTATTAGCTGTATCTATGGCTTGTAATTCAAGACCGCGACCAAGCTCAATGGTTGGGCTTGATAATAAATCAATATCTTCAGCATAAGTATTTGCATTATCTACAATTGTTAAACCAGATGAGAATGTATTATCTAGATAATTTAATGTAACGGCGTCTTGGGCATCAACCGGATCAGCAAGATATTTGATGTTATTATTAGCTGCATCAATATAACCGGTTGGATTAAGTACAAGATTATTATTCGCAGTTACCTGACCTGATATTTTAAGTTCGCCGCCGACGAACAACTGTGTAGGTTGGCCAGATTCTTTAATAAATCTTAAATCGTTATCATCTTTAAGTTCACCGCCTTCACCTGAGAAAATAATTCTGTGTTTTGTGAGTGCGGAGTCAACAATACTTGCAAATGAAACTTGAGTATTTGAAAATAGTGTACCACTAATTGTAGCATCACCATCTACTGTAATATTACCAGTGAATGTTGTTTCTGCTGAGTTATAACTAATTACGAAAGTATTAGCATTCACACCAGAACCAAAATTTAAACCATCTTCAGATAATTTTAAAATTTCATTACCGGCAACATAAAATTTAAGTTCGTCGTTATCAGCGCCTGAACTATTTTCTGCAGAAATATATGTATCTTGGTCAGCATCAATTACGCCACCGAGACCAGACCAAACGATACCATCATAACCTTCGAAAGTATTATCAGTTACATTATAACGAATCATACCAACTTGTGGAGTTGGTCTTTCTAATGTTGTACCTACTGGAATTGTGAGCGCAGTGTTTGAATTAATTTCAACTGTAGAATCTAGATTAATTGCTAATCTTTGGGTGCCGCCTGCAACAAATAATAATTGGTCATTATCTGCACCGGGTGTACTTTCAGCTCTGATGTAAGTATCTTGGTCAGCATCAATTACACCGCCAAGACCAGACCAAACAGTTCCATCATAACCTTCAAACTGTCCATCTTGAGTATTGAAACGAATCATACCAGTTTCAGAAGTAGGTCTTTCTGTAGAGTTACCTACTGGTATTGTTAACGCCCCAGTACCTGAAATCTTTTCAATATCTTGCGTTTTATTAACACTGAATACCGTGCCATTTAATGATAATCCGGCACCAGCAATATAAGTACCTTCACCTTGGAATTGTGTCCAAGTAATTCCATCAGTATTTAGATTGAATGTTGAAGCGTCTGCTACAGTTATTACCCAACCAGTACCACCATTAACTGTACCGTCAGTAACAAACTCATAAGAACCTGGAACTTCAGAGCTTTCGTCTGACCAGAAAGTTCTTTGGAAAACCCAAGCAGTATTCGCGCTACCTTCCTGAATAAGTTCATATGAACCATTTTCTAAAGGATTATTTTGGTCTTTAACAAGAAGATTATCGCCCAGTGACCACGAAGTAACATCGTCAATATATAGTATTTCTACCGGATCTAAAGTAAGTGTTGATCCAAACGATGTATTACCTGATATGAAAGCAGCATTTAAGTCTTCTGTCGTAGCTGCCAACGCGGATGGTCTAACACGTAAACCTTTTGCAACATTATCAACATATCTTTTGTTTGCCGCGTCAGTTTCTGCAATAGGGTCATCAAAAATCTTGATCGTTGTTTCTACACGATCAATTTCAAATTCTAAGTATCTTTTGTTTACAACATCTGTACCATCAATTGGATTATCAACACCAACTAATCTGCGAATACCAGCACCGCCAAAATCAATAACACCGAGTGGTTCTGTAACACTAAATGTTAAATTGGCGCTTGCTGTTATTGAATCACCTTCTAATGTGATATTACCAACTTCTAAACTATTAAGACCAGTAATGTCGCTTGTAGACTCACCAATAGTTATAGCTGTATTACCAAACGTAATATCATTTAAAGAAATTGTATTGTTTGAAGAAAAGAACTGGTTGGGGTTTAAACTTGTGTTTGTTAACCCAGTTACGTGACCAAATTGATCTATAGATGTATTATGAACAAATTCTAATAAGCCATTATTACTACTTACTTCTGTTGAAGTATTAGAATGAGAAATTACAACGTTTGCTGCTTCAGAAGGTGAAGCAGGAGTTACAATAATGCCTTGTCCTGCTTCAACTTGACGAACATAATCACCGGTTGTATCATAACCAAGTGCTACAGAATTAGGGGCAATAAATGGTTTTTTCTCGCCGGTGGCAACTAAGCGAACATTTTTATTCTGACCAACTTTAACTTTTACGGCCACTGCTTATACCTCCGTGATAGTTGAAATAACAAATGCAATTCCTTCAACTACTTTCGATATTTCTCCAGCAGGTCCGGCTTTCTTCATCAAAACATCATATTGGTATTTTCCAGGTTTTAACTGGCTAGTTGTATCAGCATCTAACACAAGAGTAATTGAGTCTAATGTCGGATCAGTATCTTGATCATTACCGCCATTTTTTTCAAACTCAATTTCTGCCACTGGTTTTGTAGAGTATAGCTTTTTCAAAGTACCGTAAAAACTTATATCAGCAATTGGCAAAGCTGAATCATTCTCGTCGAATAATTCAACTGTAAGTCTGAAATCCGTGCCTTTGTCTATATAGATATTTAGTTGAGAACTCATGTTAAATCTCTTTTTTTCTTTATTTATAATAGAAGAACTATTTAAAAAGGGGGCAAGTGCCCCCTAATTATTAATGCAATAGATTGATTTTAAAAATTATATTAACCTTTAAGTTGGTCAACTTCATTTTTTAAATCTTTAATTGCTTCAATTAAGAGACCAACCATGTTGGCATATGCTACACTCTTAATGTTCTCACCATCTTTAGATGTTTTAACAACTTCAGGTAGTACTTTTTCAACTTCTTGTGCAATAACACCAGTTTTTCTATATCCTGGATTTGCCTTCATGTCAAAGTATACACCTCTCATCTGAGCAACTTTTTCAAGAGCGTTATCAATAGTTTCAATATTCTCTTTTAGTCTTTCGTCAGAGTTAGCACTAATATCGCCTGAAGCTGTAAATTCACCGGTACCCATATTGAAAGTAAAGAATGGAGTTCCAGCTCTATCGGTAAATCTGAAATCATTTACAACTGCTGTATCTGTATCAAATCGTATAGATTGTGTAGAAGTTTCAAAGTATTGCTCCATGTATGCAGTGCCTTCTGTACCACCAAACGAGATGAATACATCTGATGGGAAGTGGACTGAAGAACTGTTACCTGCAATTTGGCCAGCGGTTAAGGTACCGACAATGTTAACGTTACCTTCTACTTGAATGTTTTCTACTGTCAATTCATCGACGTTAGAAGTATAGAAGAAGTTAGATTCACCGCCTGGGTTTGGACCGGTTGTTGCCATTAATGGTCTATGTGAAGAGCCAGCTTCTATAAAACCTAGGAATAAAGGAGTACCTTGTAGACCAGTTTCGTGTACGTTTTGGATATTTTCAATACCGCCTTGGATACCAGGACCTTGTAGACCTTGTGTACCTTGGAACCCGCGTTCACCTTGAACACCTTGAGCAGCCTGTGTACCTTGAATACCTTGAGTACCAGCACCAATTGGTCCTTGGAAACCAGGATTACCCTGAATACCCTGTGTACCTTGGATACCTTGGAAACCAACACCCGGAGGACCTTGGAAGCCTAGATCACCTTGAATACCCTGAATACCTTGAGCACCAAGTTCACCTTGGCCACCATCGATACCCTGAATACCTTGTATACCAAATGTACCTTGTGCACCTTGGAAACCGCCTTCACCAGGTTGACCAATTAGACCTTGAATACCTTGGAAGCCAGTGTCACCTTGGATACCATCAGCACCAACGCCAGCAGCACCTTGGAAACCTTGAACACCTTGGTTACCAGTACCGCCAATACCTTGAGTACCTTGAGCACCAGGATCGCCGTCGATACCTTGTACACCTTGTAAGCCAGCAGTACCTTGACCTGAAGGTCCTTGGAAACCTTGAACACCAGGATCACCGATAGTACCTTGGAAGCCTTGGAAACCTTGAACACCTTGGTTGCCTAAACCTGGAGGTCCAGGATTACCTTGAACACCTTGGCTACCCTGAATAGCTTCACCTTGGATACCTTGGAAACCTTGAATACCAGTTGCACCAACACCAGCAGTACCTTGTGCGCCTGCTTCACCTTGGATACCTTGAAGACCAATACCGGTTAAACCTTGAATGCCTTGAACACCTTGTTGCCCTTCAGTACCATCAGCACCAGCAATACCTTGCATGCCTTGCGGACC
>Ga0102954_1000203_pt1 | contig 17968 bp, 22 predicted proteins | sample SalPonA_C_H2O_MG_FD_78511 | JGI IMG/M metagenome (GOLD analysis project Ga0102954, IMG submission 78511) | Water microbial communities from South San Francisco under conditions of wetland restoration - Salt Pond MetaG R2A_C_H2O_MG | ecosystem: Environmental > Aquatic > Non-marine Saline and... | reverse complement strand
TTGTGTTCGTGTACCCCCCCCACCCCCCTTCCACGCCGCGCCCCCCCGCCCCCCCCCTGCCATTGGTGGACGGGGTGGGGGCGCCGGATGGTTTGGAAAGGGTGGTCTTTTTTTTTTTTTTTTTTAAACGTAAGTAAATAAATGAACCCGTTTTTAAATTTATGTGCTATCTAATATTTTTAAAATCGTCGTCCATTATAACCACCACCTCCCCCATAATTCCGAAATCCTCCATATCCACCTCCACCTCCATATCCACCTCCGAATCCTCTGTTATTGTAGTTATTGTAAGGTCTGCCACCTCTGTTGCTATTGTATCCGTTGTAAGGACGGTTGAAACCGTAGTGTCCTCCTCCTCCCCCTCCTGCATATCGATTGTATGGTTGGCGGTAGCCACCCCTCTGTTGGTAATTAGATGACGGAGCCCATTGCCAACCCTTTGGATTAGCATCGTCAATTGATTTACTATCATCATCAGTGTTTTCTTTACTATTTTTGTCTGGTTGATCATCATCATCTACTTTCGGTTTTTTTTTGTCGTCTTTTTTCTCTTCTTCTAATTTACGTTTTGCTTTTGCTGTCCCTTGTATCGGACCCTCTTTCTCCATACCCTCTAAAGCCTTATTTAGTAACTCATCCATTTTTAATAATAATAATTATAATCTGTTTTATGAGACCTACACGGTGGCATCTGTTGCGGTTTGTCTACTAATTTACTTGATGTAATCTTGGTACTCGTTGTACGTGTAAACGTCGTATGTATATAATGTACTAGAATCTATGCAAAGTTACCATGTACTTCGGGGAATACAAGATATTTCTCATCCGTGAGTTTAAATTGAATATCAACTATGCCAAAAAAGGCCGGCGCTTCAGGGGCGGCTTCCGCGTGCAATGCTTTAGCATCCACGTCCGCTTGAAGTTGTGATTCCCTTATCCTCAGTGTATTCAAATTAACCATCCCGGAAGGGAAAGACACTGTGCGCGGGGTGGTGCCTACCACCACTTTCTTGGAAGAAACCACGTTTCCTGATCTCTCTCCGAAAATATGCAAAGTCATATTATCATAATTATATGACACCAGAGTCATTTTAAATACACTAAACGGTCTCTCACGAGTCATTACAAAATCGTTAACGGTGGTATCAGTATGAGCCAGCCTCGACCTGTTGGATGCGTTGAGAAGATTCAAAAAACCAGGTTCAGGTGGTTGAACGCTATTCAAATCCCGAGCGAGAATAATGTTTGGAGAAAAGTCAAATCCCATGTATACACTGAACTCGACATCTGAATCTTCGACTGGTTCAAAGAAATCCCAGTGTAATGTTCTAATCAGCTTGCGCCTGGCAGCCCGCCTGGCGTATTGTGGATCTGAACCTCTCTCCGTATCAGTGCCAACTGGCTGTGATTTTAGTAATGACAACACTTCGGAATCCATTTTACTTGTTTTATGAGCCTAAGTTTTGATAATCACTTATGTCTGGAACACCCGAGTTTCCGTTATTGTCCTTGGCCATTTGATGCAAGCTCGCTCTCATTCCATCGTCCACCGGCTGATTACCTTGTAATGTAATAGGGTTTACCGATATCGGGTTGGCCAACTCATTATTGAGTCGGGTTAATTGGCGTCTCCTTATGTTATAATCTGGGTAAACCCCGTCTGTGAATAAGAATACAACGTCAGGTTTTGGAGCCAGAACAGAAAACCCCGTCCCTATCCCTCTGAATACATATTGTATAACTTCAAGAGGGTCTGTCCCCCCTTGCGGGGTATGTAAACTCAACCATTTCTCAACGTATCCGCTAGAACTCTTGTTAGTATACGTTCCCAGTTCATATATTGGTTCAGTATAATCACTGAATAATAGAACTGTGAATAGTGTATTAGCCGCTAATCCCCGAATCGACCTCATAAGCTCGAAACGAACCACCGCCCATGCTAGTCCCTCTATACTCCCTGATTTGTCGATAATATAACAAATCCTTTTCCCGTCTATTTTTGATTTAACTCCGAGTAGTTCCGATGCGCTCGGTTGTGCTGTAAGGGTCGCAGGGGAACTTAATGTATATTCAGTTTGTATGTCTGTATTCCCGGTAAGGAATACAGGCGCACCTCCGACCCATGCAACCGTTCCCACGTTAAAATCTCTCAATAAGTTTTCGTTGTGGTCTGGTGATGCCATCCACGCCGTCAAAGCCTCTTTTGGAGCGCCTTCGGTGCCGCATGTGAAGTCAGCAGAATACCAAGCGTTTTCCGCGACTACTGTAGGGTTATCGAAACCCGCCAATCTCGCTCTAGTATAAACGTCCCCATCAGCAAAGTGGTTACCTCCGTTGCCTGTTGAGTCATTTTCCCGTGCAAGCATATGTGCAGCGGTATATAATCTCTCATCCCATGCAAGGACAGGAAGGCCTTTCTCAATTCTGTATTTGTTAATAATATCAAATAACTCTTCTTCACATGATTTATTTGGCAATCCCTCTTCAAGAGGATCCGGAGTCGGATTAGTAGGAGGATCAGTAGGAGGATTAGTAGGAGGATTAGTAGGAGGATCATCCTCTGGAGGATTAGTAGGAGGATCATCCTCTGGAGGATTAGTAGGAGGATCATCCTCTGGAGGATCAGTAGGGGGATCAGTAGGAGGATTATCTGGAGGATCAGTGTCTGGAGGATTAGTAGGAGGATCATTATCAGGATCATATCCTCCTCCTATTGGCGGTTTTGTATCATTATCAGGATTGTATCCTCCCCCTATCGGCGGGCGAATATAATCCTCGTGGTCACTATCACAATTAGGATCACCGACGTAGCATTCACAACTCCCATCCGGTCTCGGTTTTTTACAAGGCCTTTCTTCGTCTAATTCAACGGGGTTTTCAATATCGGGTTCAGGGCATGGTACTTCATCACCAGCATCGTCAAAGCATATTTCAGGTTCGTCACACGGTATTTCATTACCAGCCTCGTCATAACATGGCCCTGTGTCGATGTCCTCTATGTTAACTTCTTCCTCAGGCTCGACTTTAGAAGGATCATCATCGTCGTCGATACATGGTATTTCCATCCCTTCTTCGTCGAAGCATAGCATGTCATCTTCCGGATGTTCTGCGTGTGATTCGTCGTCTTCTTTTTCGTCTTCTGATGATGAGGAGTTATATGGAGTGAATAACCACACGCCATTATAACCGATTACTTTAGGGTCTGGACCCGGGTCTGGATCATCAGGGTTGAATGGAATATCACCCCCTCCTCCGTCATCGCAACAGCATTTTTTATACTGTTCACAGTCCATATCCGTTGTAACTCCCTCCGCATGAGGATCTTCCAATATATCATCCTCCACACCTTCAGTGTTGCCGCTGTCAATACCGAATTGTTCTGACGCTTCGCAACATGCGAACATACAGTCACACAAATTTTGTTGCGCCATTTTTTAGCACTATGTCTTGTAATAGAGAATCGTTCGATTGCAGTAATTGTAAAAATTTCTTACGGGTAAATCGTCCTGATTCGAACCCGTTCAGTTCAAATTATGCGATTGTGGGCTCGGGAAGTGCGGGGCCGCGTCCCGCTAACTCCTCTGTAAGAGCAGGAGTGTGTGAGTCGAAGAAGAAGAAGCCAAGGCTTGTCCCACCTCCGAAAGACGTTTTGTTCAATGATATCGGTTTTCCCGATGAAAGCTTAGGACAAGAACCCTTTCCAGCCACCATTTGTCCAACGCCGGATTTATTAACTCATAATGATAAGTATGAGGATGACGCTGAAGTATGGTTCTCTAAGCCCTCCGAACCAGATCCCCCTGAACCCACTGGGCCGGTACAGTACACCCCTGAATATACGATAACCTCTGAACAAAGTGGAGCTGATATGATAAGAAGCCAAACCGCTCTGTCTCAAGCAGTCCCAAGTGTGACAAGTCAAGATCCTGACGGGATTGGATGGCTCAGTGCAAGCCACTGGACGAACTCCACTTGGGATGGTATAGCGATCGATCCAACATCTATGACAACGGCACAGTTGTGTGCTTGGATACGACCATCCTCTCCCTATGTTGTTAGAGGACTCCGCGAAAGGTTTTATGAGTTAAACCCCTTTGCTGATAATACCAATCCAACTGTAGCAGAGATTGATAACTGGAATTTGGAGGTAATCCGTCATTTCCGGAATCTGTTCGGTAACACAACACCTGTTAATAATAGTGCCCGATTATTCCTTGAAGCCCGTTGGGCTAGTGAGCGGAAACGAACTACGGTATGGGATTCCGCCTATCCGGGAACCTTCGATTCGGCAGTAGGACCCTGTGTTGGAGGCACGAACTCTCATTGTGGAGCGGCGTTTTTTCCCGGACCAACGGACAGAGCAGATTATATTAGCGCCTTACCCTACAGTAATGATTTCTCGAAATATCCCGAGCTTTCACCCTACGATAATCGCTTTGCACAGGCAGAAGGTTTAGCAGGAGTGAACGCCGATATCCCGTGGTCTGTAAAGCTTGCTGTTATAATAGCAAACTGGATTTGTTCGGAAGGCCTATCAGGACACCCAGGTCCGTATGTCAACCCAATTACTGCTAGGGAGAATTTCGGTTCCGATTGGTGGTACACGACCGGTGGTGGTTTAGCCTTTAGAGGAAAATGGAGATAGTTCTTTAATCCTCATAAATTTCAATTCCAGATAATTATAACAGATACCATGTCGCTTCAAACTTACACCAAATCTTTGTTGGACCCCTTTGACAAGGGTATGTCCCAACCTAAATTGTTGGACGGTAAAGTTTCCCGTTCGTCTGGTATCCGTTTGCGCGCCACTGGTGAAATCACTTGTAATAGCAGCGGCTCGACCTATATCGCTCTAGTTCCTGGCGCATCTAATGTGCTTTGCTGGCGAGTCGATAATGACCCCGCAGTTCCAGAGGTAACTCCAACCCCCTTTCAGGGTCATCTCGATACTACGACTGATCGTGATAATGTGAAAGCAATCCGAACTGTTGGGACTGCCTTGCGTTTATCTCTTGTTAATTCAGCAGATCAGAATGAAGGTTATTGGGAAGCCGCCCGCGTTCCGACTAGCGCCCTTGATTTCTCTTTCACTGAGCCCGACCCTGTGGGTGCACCCGGTGTGTTAAATAGCGCGGCATATATGACTCTTGGAAATATGGACCTCTCCAATTTCCAAACCTATCTTACTGGAAAACTTCGTGATATTCACCGCTATCAGTTTAAGCTGAACGCCATCGATAACGATATTAATTTCTCCCGTATCCTCACTGAACCCCCTACTGTCGATCAGTTTGTGTCTGAGAAGTGGGATACTGTCATTATTAAGATCCACGGTCGCGTGGAAGTTGGAGCTCCCTCTATGATTATGTACGATTGTATTTCAGCCCAGGAAGTAATTTACAAGGAGAATACAGCTCTTGCTCGGCTAATGACTACATCTCCCTATGTTCCTCAAACGAAGAGTCTTTTGACACGCACTAGGTTCAATCCTCCAGGTGTTCAAATCTCTTAATTTAATTCTGCTTAATACGGATTAACCTCTGTTTCCTTTAAAGTATTCCTCCATGTAACCGATGATAGACCAAAGTTTAATTGAAAACTCTCTAATACGTTGTACAACCCGAAGGTCCCCGGCGATAGGACAGCCACCAGTCCAAAGCATCAACTGTTCGTCAAGTACTGCGGCGACTAATCCAATATAATCTCTATCGAATTGATCACAGATTTTGAATTCGGACCATTTGTAATCGAAAGGGTTAACTGTCATTGTTCGAGCCCACAACTGACTGTATGAGTGGTAAGACGGCACCATCGTGGTATAGCCATCAGATACCAGATATCTTTCGTATCCACCTCCTCCTATTACCGCAAGTCCTTCCGGGTTTTTAATTGGAGCGTCCCTGGTAGAAGTCCACAAGTCGACTATATCGTTCTTGATAAACTCCAGTTCAATGCTCCGCGCTTTGATATAAGTATGAGTTTGACACTCCACACACTCATGGCGGTGGTTGATCGGATTCAAACGCATTTTTGATTTTTTTGTGGTTTGTGAATATCGCGGTAAATGGCATGTTGAATCAATATTTTTTGTCGTTGTAATCATTGGTATCCAATGACGTTTCATCCTTAAATATGCATTCCCGGATCTGTAAACCAATGACGTTCCGTCCTTAATATGCATTCCCGGAAATCCGGCCTCGCGTGGTGTACATGCGCGGTGCGCGGTTCGAATTGTTGCGGAGGTTCAGTTTGCAACCTCATTTTTTAAAAGATGCCGAGCCCAATTATCACCAACCCGCATTACGGTCCTTGCCCTCGTGGTATTGGTAACATTAAACATATTAAGATGATCGATGCCGGAGAGAAATGTGTGTTTGATGACACTCCCTTCGTTGATGGACATACGTATTACTGTCTCCCTTGTAAGCATTATTTCTGTGGCAACTGCATCCGGAAGATGAGACGCGTCACTACGGAAGGTTTTATTACTGACGATGGGTGTGTTGAAACGCGTCTCCGTTGTTTTTGTGGACGCAGATACGGAGAGGAGGAGATTGTGAATGCGACACCTTTCCGTGCCTTAGTTCGTGGACAGGTAATTGAGTTGACTGATGACTACGTTAGTGTGAAACAGGAACGTTAATCTCTATAATTATTGCTGTTGATTGTTTGAAATAAACTCTATAAATTTTCGTCTCGTTTCTTGCGTATGCTCCAATCTCCTGACGCGCAGTTCGACTAGAGCTGAATGAATAGTCGTCATTGTTGAAACGAACACCATGATTGAAAATGCGACTGCGGTAACCGGCTCCATGTTCCTATTAATTTTTTTATAAGGAAGAAGTAATATGGTTCAACGCCTAATGTTTGAAACACCTATTTTCAGGTGCAAGCTTCAATGTGGCAGATGTAAGCATATTAAAGCTAACGGGGAACGATGTAGGAACCGCGTATGTTACGGTTCACCTATATGTTGGATCCATTCTAAACTCTTATACGGTATCAAAGTTGAAGCGTCTACAATCCCCGGTGCTGGAAAAGGTTTGTTTGCCACGCGTAACATTTCGTCTGGAGAATATATATGTCCGTATGCTGGCGAGCGTTTGAGCCAGCAATGCCTTGATTCCAGATATCCTGGCGATATAACAGCTCCCTATACTGTAGCTGTGCAGGCGTCTTATATAGATAGTGCTTGCGTTCGTGGGATAGCATCAATGTCCAACGGATTATTTAAATCCAATGGAACATCACGCGCAGCCCGCTATCATAACTGTGAAATCGTTGAGCGAACGCCTGGGCAACCGTGGTTACGTGCAACGAAGGACATCGCATGTAACAGTGAACTTCTAACCTATTATGGTGAAGAATTTAAAATTGAACAGACACATGTAACAAAACGCATGTCAGCTAACGATACACAACCTTGTTAAACCGCTATAAATTTAAAAATGGTAGATTTGAATTTGAATTCTGTTGCCTGGGAACCTGATCGGAAGAGGCCCCGGACCATAAAATCAGATCATGTCAACTCTAAATCGAAGCAGCGGAGTCCGATCCAAATCATGGTGCTTCACCATGAACAATTACACACCAGCCGATGTGGATCGACTTTCGCAACCGATTGCTGGTGTCCAGTATTTAATTTTCGGAAAAGAAGTCGCGCCGGATACGGGTACGCCTCATTTACAAGGTACTGTCTGTTTCCAATCCCGGAAACGACTCCCTCAAGTGGTGGCTATCCTAGGGCAATGCCATTGTTCGCTTACAAGGCATCTCTTGCAAAGTATCGAATATTGCAAGAAAGAAGGAGATTATATCGAATGGGGTACCGTCCCTTCGCAGCCTAGAAATACAGGGAAACGCTCCGATCTCGATCTGTTTAAAGAGTCTGTTAAAGGCGGGATGTACAAGCTCAGTGAACTTCGGGAAGCACATTCGTCTGTGTGCGCTCAATACCCCCGTTTTGTGAAGGAGTACCTTGATGATAATACGCCCCAGGTGTGTGTGGAGGCACATCCTTTACGCCAATGGCAGGAGGATTTAAATGCAATATTGCGCCGGCCACCAGATCCCCGCAGTATAATATTTGTTGTGGATGTCCGCGGAAATCAAGGCAAGAGTTGGTTTGCGAGGTATTTCTGCGAGCTCCATGATGATGCTCAAATCATCATTCCCGGGAAGAAGGCTGATATGGCATATGTTGCTAGGGAAGATGCAAGAGTCTTCTTTTTTGATGCTCCGAGAAGTAAACAAGGCGATTTTATTCAATATGATTTCTTAGAGGAGTTAAAGAACGGTTATTTTTTCAGTCCAAAATATGAAAGCCGTTTGAAGAAATTGAAAACCCCTCATGTGGTGGTATGTATGAACGAACGCCCAGATATGGAAAAATTGTCAGCCGATCGTTACCACATCATTACCTTAACGTAATATCCCCCTCACTTTTTTTTTTTTAAATCGTATTCGTTCCAGGTATCTAGTAATAGGTCGTTAAATTATCCGTTAGAGTTTATACTAGTTTCCGAGCACCGTCTGTACTGTTTACTTTTGATTTCCCTCCCTTCATTCCCTTCTTTAGTTTGTTTTGTTTGCTTTTGCTCTGTGATGAATGTGTGCAGTTCCCTTTGGCTTCTGTGTACTGTAGCGCGTAACTCCCGAACATGACAGTGAACATCATCCACAGTGCAAAGTATTTCATTATAACAGTATCTTTTGAAGTCTACAAGATGGAAGAACAGATTTAATAGCAGATCTACTCCAGAAATGATCAGTAAAATGTCGATAGTATCTTTGTTTTGCAACATATTTTTTTTTATGAGCATTTACCAAGGGTCTTGTAAAGGGTTAAACGAGTAGTCGTATATAATCATTTTAATTTCGTCGGGGATGTCTTGTGGCAGTGGGTACCACAAATCAAATATTTGCAATAAATCTCTCATCTTGATTTATGAGTCGTATATGTCAATACTAACTGTACTGACAGCTCGTCGTGAGTTGCCTAGATCTGTGAACGTCCGGTTTAATGCATAAGCGGAGCTGTTATGATCTCGCTTATTAACTGTTAATGTATGTGACTCGGGAGTGGGTACTGTTATCATCGTTTGTATGAAGTTATTAGCCATCGCACTTTCGACGCCATCATATGGATCAGCGCTAATCCCAACTGCTCGGTTCGGTTCAGGTGTTGCCGAACCGACCTCTTGACCGTCTAGTTTGAGGTAAAATGCACCGTCACTCCATTGTGAACTCTCGCCGTTCATCATTATTGATACGAATATTTTACTATCTCCAGTTGCGTGATCCTCTGATCTAGCTGCGTAAACGCCCCTTCTTTTAAATAATATCTGAATGTCGGATAAGGAGGATAAGTCATCTTTATTTTTTTATGAGCATTATTTTTTTGATTTCCGGTCGGTCTCCATAAAGCCTGAAAGTGATTTCTGGCTGAACAGCGTCTTGAATAAGTTTGTTTTAATATCTTTATAAGGATGTTTGCCTAAGATTGAAACATCCTTAAGGTTCCAGAAATCCAGTTCAAAATTAGAAGGTATACGCGAGATAGTGAAGTTTGGAAAGTTCCTTGCCAATGTATCGGGATGAGTCGGTTGTGCGCAAAGGATCAATATACCTTTGAGAACCCGGCATGATTCATCTGATGTATCTGTTTTGTAGATGATATGCGCATCAATTTTCTTGGATTCATTAACCAAGTGAATGTAATCCTCTTTGCTAGGTTTAAGCCTCGTAAATAGAAAGTACCTCGTCTTCATTCTGACAAAAAAATGATAAACCAATTTGAAATGCGTCCTTATTATTTCTAGTTTATTTGACACGACTGTTTCACGACCGGCCTCGCGCGGTGTTCTGACACCCCAGTTCTGATTTTTAGTTCTGATGTACTAGGTCGAATTCTCACAAACCATAATTTTTTAAAAAAAACCATGAATTCCGCTTATCTGAAAAGTCTTGGCCCGGAGTCTAAACGGTATGTCGATGACAAAGGAAACATAAAGAACCCGTCTGGGGATGTATACGTCTATGATGCGGGTAGCAATCTTATCGCAACGTCCGCCAAACCACGTGTTCCCGTGCGAGCTGGCAAGTTGCAGGCGACAACAGAAGAGCTGCTCAATTTGAAACATGCGATATTGAATGATAGTGATAAGTCGTTTGAAAAGCAGTTTAAACAAGCTGTCGCCCTTGTTGATAGTGCCTCATCATATGATGGTGAAGAGAGTCACGAACTCCTTGCCTTACGGTGGTGTTGGAATGTTTTGTATTGGAGACCTCGCAGGAATAAAATGACGGTATTCAAGAAGAATCCCAATAACCCATACGTTAAATAATGTAATTACGTATTTAGGTCATGGTTAGTGGTAATCTTGTAGTTTTTGAAATGTTTTTTTAGTTCTGAATCCATAATGTCGAAGACGTCTTCTTTGTGGTCTTCTAAACATAATATATCATCGTGAATAGTAAGGAATGGAATCCCCTTGCTTTTCAACCTAGCCCATATGCCAGACATAACCTGCACTTCGCTATATTGCAGTAACCATGCAAGGTTTGTATGCGTCTCTCTGTTATGTGGGTTTTTGTTTTCAATCCTGGATTTATATTGGTTTATCCAGTCAACCCAAGCAGTGTCACCCTTGATGAGTTTGCCGATATCATTCATCGGTTTTCCGAAAATCAGTTTGAATAGTAATTTTTTTGCGTCATCCCTTGTTTTAACCTCTTGACAATTTTCTTTTAATAACTCGTATACGTCCTGCCCATTGAAGATTGCGTCTGAGAAAGGGTTTGAACCGATATTCCTGTCGAGTATTTTCGCTAGAATTGTAGGCTGCATTTGTTTAACATCCAAGGAAACAACAGGTTTTCCATGGAATAATATTTTGCTCCGTAGATCATGCTTTAGATTAACAACAGGCGTGTGAACCCGGTTTGCGAACGCGTCGACTGTGAAGAATATACCCATATCCTTTTCCTTCCCGTCTAAAATTTTTTTTTTATGGTCTAGGAAAGCCCTGAAATATACCGGTATGCTGTCCTGTGGAACGTCTAGTTCAACGTGCATTAATTCGTTCCTCATATATATATGAAGCGGTGTAAGTGGAACCCGAGCCTTGGCTCTTTTTCTGGTTAAATCTAGAAGCCTGAGATTGACCGGTCCCTTTATGTTGTTAACTTTAAAGTTATCCCTCATATCGAATGAAATTTCACCCATTTCTTTGAGCCTCTGAAGTTGCAATCCCCACATCTCTCTAGGTCCATGTAGGAATTTACGAAGTTCGTATTGGTATACCTTCACTGTCTCATAGTCGGTTTGATCCTTCAGTCTATGTTTATGAATCGTTTTAGTCCTAATGTACGTTGTCAGAGGATGCTCCATCTTTTTTTTTTTTATGATCATTGTTTTTATCAAATACACATTTTTTTATAAAAAATTTCCGTGACGCATCATTTTTTAAATTGTCATTGGTGTCAGTGTCATTGGTGTCAGCGTTGCACCACGATTGACCCGGCGCGTCAATTCAGATTTTTTTTTACGCCCGGTATATCTAGATTAGACCATTTTTTTCAGTATGGCACCCCTGGTTCATTTAAAACGCGAGATAGAGGCACTCCGATTTGGTGTGCATTCGGCATGGCTAACCTCACCATCTTATTTCGTACCATCTTATGCGGAGTATGCTAAAAGTTGGGTGGTGTATCAAAACCCTTTCATGTTCAATTGGAGCCATTTCCAGGAAACGAATATTCATCATCGCTTCTATCTTCAACACGTCCTTGAATGTTTCCGCGCAAGTTACCCTTTCAACCTCCCTAATTTGAATGATGAGTTCCTCTTGTATAAGTTCCGCCGCTTTGTTGCTCGTTTGGAGGTATTATGGAATTACTGCGTAGTTACTCATAAATAATATAATGGACCAACTTGAACAACAATTGCATGATTATATTAGGCGATATCATCGCGCCGATGACCGCCAACGTCCCTCTGTGCGGAAGAATGTAAATCCAAAGGTTTGGGGGCCGCCTGGTTGGGCATTCATCGATAAAATTGTGGAGGGTTACCCCGATAAGCCCGGCCGCCGGGATAGGATACACATGTTGGAGTTCCTCACATCTTTAGGGCATGTTTTACCTTGTGCTGATTGTCGTGCTAACCATATAGCGTTTAGTAAACGCCATCCTCCAAAGAATTATGTAAATAGTAAAGAGAATGTGCGAAAATGGATCCGCCTCTATAAAAGAATGAAAAAATAATATTTATAAATTAACAAATTCGTCCAACCCCTCTATAGTATCTGATCTAACGGAACACGCACAAGGTTGCGGGTCCTTTGGGACTACCCCAGTCACTTGAATTGGGTCTTGAATGACTGGATCTTGAATTGGGTCTTGAACGATCGGATCTTGAATTGGGTCTTGAACGATCGGATCTTGAATTGGGTCTTGAACGATCGGATCCTGAATTGGTTCAAGAACGATTGGTTCTTGAACGACCTCGTCATCTGCACATCCAACCCCAGCTATTTGACAACAGTCTATTCCGGGATGGTCGTTGTGACAGATCGCTTGCGGTCCTAGTCTGCAGCAGTTGTAGGCGGTTATCGTATTAGGTCTACTCATGTTGGAAAAATTATAAGAACCATAAAAAAATAAACGATATGTATTGTTCTTGTATGACCCAAGGCGGTTGCAATTGCAACTGCCGTAATATTCCCTTACCCCAGCTTTGCTGTTATTATAATTGTTTGAATAAACCACTTGAACAACCCCCTCTGAAGAAACCAAAGACTGAAAATTTCAGTGAACGTGATGATCAAACGAATGTACCGGATGTACCCTTAAAACCGTCACGTCCAATCCCTCCTCCTGAAGAAGAACCTCCTGCTCCTCCTCCTGAAGAAGAAGAAGAAGCGAATATCCCTCTGTTGGAAGATACTGTATTTGCCGAAACACTTGAACCAACTGAAGATATTGTCAATGCTGACTATGAAGAAGATCCCCCGCTGAAGGTCCTCGACGAACGAACCTTTACACCATCAGTCTCCCATAGCCAAATGGTGTCCTCCGGTAGCCAAGCCCCTATTGGATCCCCCATCCCTTGGAACGGGTCCCCGCTCCCTTGGCGTGGCAAAACTCCCTCCCAACTCTGTAAAATGTTTTACCCTGATGGCACATCTAACCTTATAGGTATTCATGCACTCTATGATCGTTTACGTCCATTTGAAGATGAAAATGCTCCAACTGTAACAGAGATTGACAACTGGAATTTAGAAGTCCTTCGCTATTTCCGCCGGTTAATCGGTAATACAGCCCCTTTCACTTATGATCAAAGATTGTTCCTGCAAGCCCGTTGGGCTGATGAACGTAAGTATTCAAAGAAATGGGATTCTAGTTATCCCGCGACTAAAAGTGGAGCTGGACCTTGTCCTGTTGGAAGCGGAGCCCATTGCGGTTGGTTATTTGTCCCGAATTGTATTGATCAACAACCGTATTTGGAGGAATATCCTGAATTGGAATGCATAACGAGTCCCCTTTATGATGGCGGTCATGGGGAAGGTATCAGTAGTGTAAAAAACGAAGTACCTTGGGCGAATAAGCTCGCTGATGCTCTAAAGCTATTTTTGTGTTTGGATGGCCATGAGAAACATATGGGCCCCATTTTCGGTAAGGAATTTGGTGGTACTGGTGTAACGTATAAATCCGGCCGAACAAGGGTCGGCATTTCATTCTGGGATAAAGGAAACGGCCGTTCCTCTGTTCGGTTTAAATGGGGTGGAAAAGTTTAGATTTTAAATAAATACTTTTAAGTATAATTCAGCTAGCATGCGCGCGTCCTCTAATGCGCTGTGACAATCCCTCTTTTTCTTGTCGGTTAGACCGAATTTGTTGCATAGAGCATCTAATGTATTGTCTTCTCCTGGGAATATCGATCTAGCAATTGCCAGTGTATCAACGTAATTGAATGTCTGTGTCGGTTTATCTTTTTCTTTGAGTATACTGAATTCTTTGTTGAGGAATGCAATGTCGAACGGGGCGTTGTGGATGATCACTGTATCCCCTCCTATGAAATCCAAGAACGGTTTAACGATGTCCTTGAATAATGGTTTGTCTTTTAAGAATTCGTCTGACGTCCCATGTATGTTTTTAGCCTTCGCGCTTATTTTCATTTGTGGGTTGACGAACGCGTGAAATTCTTTCCCTGTGATAACCCCATGAACTATTTCAACACACGCAATTTCTATAATCCTGTGATCTTTGCATACATTTCCTTTATAATTTAAACCTGTAGTTTCTGTGTCGACGGCTATCAACCTCATTGTCTTTCATTTATTCACTGTCAGTGTCGATAAAATCTTGGCAACAAGAAAAGACGTAAAAAAACCAAATATCTAAGACGTCGTGGAGTTGTAAGCTCTTGCACCATTTATCACCTCCTTCATGTCTGATCCTGTGTGATTCAATCATTTCAACCGCCATCACTGCGCTGCACCTGCATTTTACCTGTAGGAGAAGTTCGTCGCTGAATAGGTTTTCAACCCAGCCATCTTCGACTCCATCGATCCCTAGAAGTGTAGCACGTGATGTTTCGTCTCTGATTGGTTGAACAAGGTCTTCAGCAGTGAAGTATTTATAGGCCACGCCATTTGGGATGGCCGCCATTTTGTCGACAGGTCTGCGAAAGCCATTATCACTGCTGATTGCGAGCCACCACTTCATTTTTCCCGTATTTGTGTGTGAAAATGCGGTATTTGTCGGTGTTGGTCTGTCATTGGGGGGTGTCATTGGTGTCAATGACGCGCTGGAAAAAATACGACTAAATGAGTCGTGGACACGAGGTGAGAAAAACCATTATTACCTCACCTCGTGTCCATGTCCATCGTACAGTTTTACTATACGATTATGAGACCTTGGACACGCGTTATGCGAAATCCGTGTTTGACGTCATCTTATGTCCGGGATATGTCGTATCCTGACGTCAAATTCCTCGCATAACGAGCCCCGCGGCGATTGAGCGGTCCCCCCCCCTAATATTTATATATATGTATATGCATATGTATTTGAGTCTATATATATATTTTTTTAAATAGAAACATACATATATCTATTCATGTATTTTTTTATTTAAGTCCGCATTTGCATGTTTCTTTTTTGATAGCTGTTTTTACTGGTATAGCTTTCCTTGTTTTAATTGTTTTTGTTTTTGTTTTTGTTTTTGTTTTTGTTTTTGTTTTTGTTGGTTTAGCCTTAATGTTTAAAGGGCATTCAATAACTGTATTTTTTCCGCATGTTTTATTTTTTTGTATACATGATTTCCCGCATTTTTTTCCTTTAGAACAAGTTTTACTCATGTTTAAGTTAATTATAACGTTATTTTTTTTATGTGTTTAATTAAATGATAGTGTAAGAGTTGCTGTGCAACCCTTATTATTTACTGTATTTTTTTGGGTTGTGAAATTAGATTGATTAGTATCTGTATTTGTTTGAGTATTTTGAGTTGTAGTCGTTTGTGGTGTTGCAACGAATTTACCGGTAGCATCTCGCCATCTGCCAATACTGTGATCGTACCCGGCTTTACCCGGTTCGTAAGCATCGTCATTGCAAGGACAATCCCCCTGTTTTAATGCGTTAAGCGCCGCTTGCGTACATACGTCGCAATCCTCTTCTCCCCCTGTAAGCTCCTCTAAAGTAGGCTCAGATTGAGCCTCATCTTCCGCTATGCCCCCGTCAAATGTTTCACCTGTTTCTTCGTATACATTGTCGCACCCGTTTTCTTCTCCGTAATAGCAACCTGATTCTTCGGAACAGTTCATTGTTTCGTCGGTTTGGTTAGTGTTTGGTTGTGGGTCTTCGGTGTCGTTAGTACCCTGGTTAAAATTTTGTGTGCACGTCTGTGTACTGTTTGGTTGTGATTGCGCAATCGCGTTTTGTAGGCTTGAAGGCCTATCCCTTTGAATTATATCTTTAATTATTTTGTCTCTTAACTCTTGAGTATCAAGTGGACAATATGCTTTCGTTCGCTTAGTGGACGGGTCCTCCTCGTCCTCTCTGTCTCTTTTCTTCTTGAATTCTTCTGCTGCGTCTATCAACATCTTCGCTAAATCCTCCTTTGCGGCTTTGTTTTGCGTGCATAAATCATCCTCCCTAACTCTCTTGTTTGTTTCCTGACCACTGTCGTCGACAAGCATTTCAATGACATCCCGGTACATGTTATCACATTTTGAAAAATCATAGTCGCCATATGTCTCGCGGTAGCAACCCATGTAACCATTTCCTTCGTGGTATTTGTAGTCATCTCCACAGTCTTCAACAGCCCTTAACTTTCCGCACGCTAAAAATTTCCAATTTTCGTCTATGTTATTCCCCTCTATAAATGGAACAGTGCCACTTCCGCATTTTGGAAACGAGTCTTTTAACAGATCCTCCATTATTTAGAATTTTTTTTTATGTGATTATTGTTATTATCTAGTAATAGAACATACGCCGGTGCTGCAACCCGTTGTAGCTTGTGTTGTAGCAGTAGGACCCTGTGTTGGAGGGTAACAGCAGTTGTTAGCGCCAGTGGCGCTACCGGCCGGTGTTGCAACAACCCGTGCCGGACACCCTCTTGCAGCTAATGCATCTTCGATATCTCGGAATAAATCGTCGCATTGTCTTTGCCTATCTCGTTCTGCTTGTTGACATTGCGCCCAGCAAGTGTTTTCCGGAGCCGTTTGGACTGGTTTAGATAGAAGACATTGGACATTATCACCGCCTGTATCGCTGGTAGTTCCGGTATTTGTTGTTCCGGTATTTGTTGTCCCAGTATTTGTTGTTCCGGTATTTGTTCCACCTGTGCCACCTGTGGCACCCGGCGGGTCTGTATATCCCACCGCTGTTTCTCCTGGTCTTGACGCAGAACCTGTGCCTGGGTCTGCCCTTTCTGATGGGTTATAGTTTGATACTACTTGGTCAACTAATGCATCCATTTTAGCTTAATTTAATTTTATGCGCCTATAGATCACTATCATCTGAAATAAGGTTTATTGGGCGTTTACCCAAGTCGACGGAAGTATCCATCTGAGTGGCAGTACAGGCAGCGATTTCAGCATCTAAAGCAGCGGTAGCACCTGGTGCTGGAAGGGTGCATGTAGTGCACCCCGTCGATGCAGCCGCCTTTGTAGGCGCCTTGCAACTGCTACTTGATTTTGATTTGTATGCTCTTATAACTGACGGACACCCCGCTTGTTTAAGCGCATATGCGACCCGTTTTCTAGTTACATCACATTTTTTGTCATGGTTTTTTTTCGCCAATTCGCATTTGTTACATTCTGAAAGTCCCTCTCCAGCCGCTTCCGGTGGGTCTCTGAATGTGTTAAAGAGATTCTGTGCTGCGCTTGCATCTAATCCATTATCAGCTGGTTTGATGAACTCCGCCCACGCTCCTTCATCACACGCTGCACCGGTAGTACCGGTGGCAGGGTTGGTGTCGCCAGATGCTCTGAAAAGGTCGTTCATTTTTTTTTAAAAATATAACGTAATTAATCCAATTATTTTTTTATGTGAACATCCTACTTTCTAGTGCTTCTCTTTTTTCCCGATCTTGATGTCGTCGCGGTTGTTGTTGACTTTGTTGTGGAACAACTTTTTTTGGATGGCTTCTTGTAAGCTCTTACTGATGACGGACATCCCGCCTGTTTAAGTGCATATGCGATTCGCTTTCTAGTCGCATCACATTTTTTGTCTTGGTTTTTTTTCGCCAATTCGCATTTGTTACATTCTGAAAGTCCCTCTCCAGCCGCTTCCGGTGGGTCTCTGAATGTGTTAAAGAGATTCTGTGCTGCGCTTGCATCTAAGCCAGTCTCAGTCGGCTTGAGGAACTCCGCCCACGCTCCTTCATCACACGCTGCACCGGTAGTACCGGTAGTATTGGTGGCAGGGTTGGTGTCGCCAGATGCTCTGAAAAGGTCGTTCATTT
>Ga0102954_1000201_pt1 | contig 18104 bp, 18 predicted proteins | sample SalPonA_C_H2O_MG_FD_78511 | JGI IMG/M metagenome (GOLD analysis project Ga0102954, IMG submission 78511) | Water microbial communities from South San Francisco under conditions of wetland restoration - Salt Pond MetaG R2A_C_H2O_MG | ecosystem: Environmental > Aquatic > Non-marine Saline and... | reverse complement strand
CACATGTGCTGTCAAATAGGACGCAGTCGGCAGCGCTGTTGCCGCGTTACTGTAAACGTGATCAATTTCCATCACAGCGGACGACAGACGGGCTATCGTACCTAATGTCCGGTGCGATGCTGCGATTTGCGTAGTTGTCACAGTCAGGGTTTGCACCCCGTCAACGTCAATGTACACATACTCGCGATGCAACATAACGCCCGTCAATGCCTGCGTGGAGCTTATCGACTGTGCTTGAACTGGTTCAAGTAAAAGAAAGCACCAGCCCTGCGGCGATGGTGCCACATCTTGAATTTCAACCGTATTCCCGTAGCCTAAGTCAAACGCCAAACCAGCGGGTGTCAGGACAGTTGAGTGTGACGTGAGTGTGTTCGAAAAACGTCCGAACTCACAGCTTGCCTCACGTGAAAAAATACGCACGACTTCAGCTGCACCCTCGATTTCAGCGGGCACGACGCGATCCGTCGCCGTTGCAGATCGGATACCGATAGCCTCACCTAAGAAGCCTTCGGGGTACGGAAATTGAGAAGTCAGCGCGTCAAAGGCAGTCATAGACGCCTTTAGCTGAGCGCGATACGTATCAGCACACACGACGCGCAAAAACGCCAGTATGTCATACACATTCACACCTGAGTGCGTGTCCAAGTCCAACCCAGCAAGCAGGCTGTTCGGAGCGGCGACATTAATCGTGTGCACGTGAGTATCACTGGCAACGAAAAGACGGTAGTTACCGGTATCCGTCACACTCTCTTCACTCAACGTCAGTGCACGATACGTTTGCGTGCTATCAAGCGTAAAGCGTGCTAACTCGGCAAGACAATAACGCGTGGCGACAACAACGTCACCGCGTGCACCTAGAATGAAAACGAGACCGTTATCGACGACGAGGTCAACTGGATCAGCGACGTATAACTCTGAGTGGATCTTACCTGCACCAATCTCAATAATGAGGTGACGTGCCGCGTCGACCGTCAACGTTGAGAGCGGGTCGATAAAACGGTGAACATGATCACGTAATACAGCAAAAGACTGCGTATCGGTGTATACGAACGAAGTTCGCATTGGTGCACTAGGCTCGGTCGCCCGCTGAACCGTCGAGAAGTCACGCATCAGAATCACCTTATTAAAAAAACCTGCCTGTTTTTTTTTGCTTTCATCAGGTCTCGAACTTCCGCAAGACATGAGGAAAACAAAAAAAAAAGGGTGGGACTCAGTGCAGAAAAACACACTGAGCGCACCACCCTTTTTACTAATTACGACTTCGATTAATTAAATTCGGAGCGCGCAATTTTATCTTTTTGTAGCAACATCACAGTGACGTTACGTGAGTCGAGTCCCATGCTCGGCAACGTCAGGAATTGACGGTACAGCTTGCGATCTTCGTTATTTGCTACGTCCTGAACCTCTGTCCACTCAGCAACGTTAAACGCGCCAGCTGCTACCGCCGCATCCGCGCGGTAAAGCTTACCGCCACTCACTACGACATCACCCTCTGCATAAGCAACACCTGCGTCGTGATCGGCTGCTGACTCGCTGTACACGTTAAGATGTACATTGAGACCTGCCGACGTTACAGAGCTTGACGTGTATGCAACTGCATCCATTTCGTGCTTGTAACGGAAACGTGCAGTCGAGAGCTTGTTCGGGAACAGAATCGCGTATTTTGAGCCGAGCTTTTCAACACTTGCAGTTGAGAAGTCGCGGAACTCGACACGTGACTGCTGTTCTTTCAAGTTAACCAGTGCTGCCGACGCTGGGTAGTTGTTGGTCGCGTCAACCTGTTGCGACGGACGATTTACATCAGACTCACGTACCACAAAGCGCTTAATCGTCACGCGAGGATCGATCAGTTGACCGAACTTGTCCGTGAAATCAACTGATTCAGAAGGTGCCCACGTGTTCGAGACTGAATCTGCGATACACTCTTCAGCTGTGCCGATCTCGCACTTATTGCGCTCAACAATGATTGGGTACTCGTTACCGTCAGGGTCAGTAATCGTCTTCAAGTAGCGTGTCTGACACGTACCGACGCGGGGCGAACCATTTGGCAACAATGAGGGACACGACACAGGTCGCGTTAAAAACGCGGTCTTAGGGTCTGCTGAGTTACCCAGCGCTTGAACAACGTTGGCATATGAACGAGGTGCATCAGCGTAGTAACCGTCAGCTAACATTTCAGTCTTTGTCTGCACGCTAATAACCGTCAAAAGACGACCATCAACAACAAACTGATCTCCAGAAAGAACCTGCCTTGTGAAGTCTGTACCGGTGCCTTTCACTTTAGCGGTGTAGTTACCGCCACTATCCCTTACACCTGCCTCAACCCACACACTCCCCATCAACGAATTTCGACCAAACTGGTCATAAATAATGTTGTAAGAAAGCGTGTCAGAGGATAAATCCTCAGCGCCCCAATTGGTGATCGCATCTTGGATCATAGTATTGAGTGTATTTTCACCGTTTGAAATGCCGTACAGACAGAAAACAGGGTTACGCGATGCATCAGAGTTCAGCGTATCGCCACTCTGCTGATCCACCAAGTGCTGTACGGTGAACCAACTTAAGTGATTAATATCACCCTCATCGTTGTCACCCTCAATCCACAATGCCAGCGACATACCGTGATCCGTGACCGCCGCTGCAAAAGACAGCGGCGTTGCGCGAAGATTGACGTCAGCGGGTAGCTTGAACCACTCACCGTCGCCAGACAGGTTTCGTGAAGTCTCCTGAACCAGCGAATTTCGGTACTCTCCGATTACGTCACCAACCAAGCGTGTTACAAGGTTGGTTTTAGAGTGCTTGAAGTTCCACCCCATGTTCCCGCTCATCAAACCACGACTGTCGTCAATAGGCTTGTCGGTTGACGGGTCAATCTGCGTCGGAGTGCAGGCTTGCACTTTGATATAATCGCCGTGAATCTGGAAGCAAATAACATAGTCTTCATTGCCATTATCACGCGGGTTGACGCCTGTCGTTGCTGTAAAGGTCAGCGTCGTCTCAACTGACGGCTCCGCCGCAATCAAGGTGCTGAGCGCGTCGGTCTGCTCAAGCGCAAACCCATTTTCGGACATCAGTGTTCCCACTGCTTGCATCACTTGGTGTAGCGACGTCTGTCCATTCTTTTGGATGCGTTTCATTTATCTGTTCTCCTTACGAACTCAACTGTCCATACCAGCGCATCAGTAAACGAACGCCTTTGTTAAAGCTGCGCTGTGCTGGCAGACCTTTGTATGTGCGGCTTTCTGGCGTCCAAACACCGGATAACGTCGTACAATCTGACTCAACAACTTTGCGAACATGGCGCAGTTTTGACTTAATGGTAGAGCTACCTTCAACGTACAGGTCAGTATTTTGAGCGGGTGCCATGAATGCGGAAACCGCAGGGTCAGATGGGTCGCGAACCATGACTAACATGCGTGCAGCCGTGTCAATCGAACTGACTTGTCCAAGCAGCTGCTCAGTTGAAGCTGCATCGACATACATGATGCGATCACCGACGTTAAATCCGTCTACATCAGTCAGCACAAGCTTAAGCGTGTCTACAGAACATGAACCCTCGCTATACATTGAAAACTCAGACAGACCGCCGCTTGACAGAATTTCAGCCGACGTAACGCCTAGCAGATCTAACTCTTCGAGATAGAGGTAGCGCTGCGTTGTGATGCCCGCTGGAACCGAAATCAAGTAAGAGTAATCTTCACCAATGGCAATTTGTGATTCAGGGTTCAAAATTGCATTCGAATCTGGCGTATCAACACCCGCAGGCAGCTCTTCAGATGGGCGATCAATGTCCGCTTCCCGAACAATAAAATACATGTCTTCATCGACGGTATCGTGATGCACACCGTAAACGCAGACGAGCGGACACAGTGACTTAGTCTGATCGACCAGTGGATCACCCGTATCGCGATCAACTAGACGCTGAATAACCACGTTTGACGAGCGGTTACCTGACAGCGCTTCATACTGATCTGTCGCTTGATCGTTCACTTGAATGCCAACGCCGTGCGGTGCAACGGATAGGTTATACGTCATTGGCACAGAACCTGCGACGTCGTCAGCTTCGCTAAGGAACGCTGGCTCGCCGTACGGCTCAATGCTCTCACCAACCGCACCATTGTCGTAGTCAAAGACCCACTCCCAGCTGACTTCAATCTGTACAGCTTCTTGAGTACCGTCCAAAAGCTTACCGGTCTCCCAATCAACTAGATTGATCTTGTACGTAGCACCGCGATACTCAAATGTGTTGGAAAAACCTTTCGATTCTTCGAAATCCCTTTTAGCAGTTAAAGTGTCGCCTGCACTATACAAAACGCCCCATGCATAGCGTTTCTGCATTAAATTTTCACGGTCTTTCGCCTCTTGAATCGTCCACGACCATTGCTGATCCTCGTTTTCTAAAACAAACGAGCGAGATTCAGAGTTAATGTCGTAATACGTTTGACCTGCGACGAACGGTGATGGGGTAGCGTCATTGTTCTCCACACGGACAATCATTTCAGCAGATGCTGTTTTAGTTTGAGAAACTGCCCTGCTAGGGTCGTATGTAGACAACATTTTCCATTTGTAATCAAGACGAACACGGAAGTATGAGTACTTGGTCTCATTGCCTTGTTCATCAAACACTGATTCCAATCGTGGCACGAGCGGCTTCAACAGCTGATCGCGGTAGACCTCTTTTAGTGATTTCTTATTACTTGCATCGGTTTGAATAAAGCCTAAGCGGGCGATAAGGTTCGATTCATACGAGCCGAGATATTCACCGTTGATATTCTTTTTCCACCACAGTAATCCGCCATTCAAGCCTAAATCTTGGCGAATACCGCTGCGGTTGTGGTAGATGCGGCGATTTATAAAACCCGATGCGCCGTACTCATCCATGCCGCTGAAATCACGTGCGCCGACAAAGCCGAGAGACCCACGACGAATAATCGTCTCAGGGTGGTAAGTCGAATCAGGCTTGACGAACACAGCTAGCTCGCGTGAAGGACTATCCCAATCAATCTGAACATCAGTCACGACGTGCATATGACCGACGCCGTAACCGAGCAACGTACGGGTATCAAGGCGGATGTACCAATCTTGACGACGCGCTGGATCATTCACGCACTCATCGATATTCGAGGTTGCACGCAACAGAATAACCTCGTTTTTGCGGTCAAGTGGGTCAGCCAATTGCAGCGAGGTTGGATGAACCAGTTCAAACGCGTTCTCAGCTTTACCACCGGAGTAGTATTTAGTCAAAAAGACCGCCAGATCAACGAACAAGTGCCGTGGGTGTGTAAAACCTCCTCGCTGGATCGAGTAAGGTAAAAACTGTCGACGCTCCGCCTTTGGCGCGATGACCGACACGTTTTCGTATTTAGTCAAATCTAAATCAGACATTTATAAGATCTCCAATGGTGCTAGTTAGTGCCGGTTTCGTCACCGATTTCAGCGAGCATCAAAATTGTGGTTTTCAGGTCAGATCCGCTAGGGTGCAACGCGAAGTAACGACGGTAATGTGGGGTTTGCAGGTTTCCTGCACCGTCTTTCACACCCTCGTTGTACACATTGATCGACACTGAAAGCTGCGGTGCGAGTACGTCACTTGACGTATAGGCAACCATGTCTAGGTCATGCTGATACCTGAAGCGAGGTGTTGTAATGCGCGACGGGAACAGCAAGACATACTTAGCGCCAGCTAAAACAAATGACCCCGCATTAACGGTGTCAGAGTCAGGGCGATGCTCAATTCGTGTCAGCTGCTGACGGTCATTGATCCATGCCGATTTACGATCCGCGTTTGCAGTCGCGTCTTCCGGTGTCGTAGGACGTAAAACATCAGCCTCGCGCACGATGAATTTCTGAATCACGCCATTGAGCGGACGCACACGTACGCGCTCGGGAATCAACTCCAGAGCAGGGTCATACTTCCACTTAAAGCCGTGGCGCTCACACGCTGAGCGTGTTTTAAAATCAGCTGCGAAGAAGGTGTTTTTGAGCACCGTTGAGCTGTAAGCACCAAAGAAGCTTGAACCTTGCAGCAATGCGGTCGGCATGTTTTCGCCAACGTCGAAACCTGCACCGACTTCGAAACGGAAGACATCATCCGGTGCCGCATAGACTGTCGGTTCTTCGAACGAATCCGCTAACACACCTCTCATTTCACCGCTGAGCGTCAAGTTTGATCCATCAACATCTGCCGCAAGAAACTCGAAGCGTCCGTTTTCCTGATCATACGTGCCGGTAATGGAGCGGTCTTGCCCGTCCGTCAAGCTTACTGACGTCGCACTCGTTACGGTCAGCATGTACTTATCTTTATCTTCAAAGGTTGGTTTGACCAACCAGTAAAAACGCACAGTAGTGTCGAGGTTCGTGTCATCACCGACGACTTTATTTGCACCCCAATTACCTGTCGCAACCGGAGCCATTTCTGCGGGCAGCGTTACACAATAACCCTTGTTTAAAGGCGGTATATGATCCGAGTCACGGGGTTCAGCTGTTGCGATGTATGATTGACCTGCGGGTAAGTAGCTGGGACGCTGCGGTGGTGGTGGATCGATCTCGATCTTCGGTGCCAACACATACCCTGAACCCGCGTTAGTGATCACGAGATCCACAATGCGACCGTGAAGAATAACTGGCTGCAACGTTGCAGGATTTGCAGGTGTATCACCGTTGGGCAGTCCACCTATCACTTTAATCGCTGGTGGATTGTACTGATCGTACCCAGCACCTTGTGATGATAGAGTCACAGTACCGACGCCGCCTTCGTCATTCAAAAACGCACCGAAACGCTGCTTGATACCCGTCGGTGAAACAACCGTACCAATTTCGCGGTAGCTTCCGTCAGACGTGATGGGAATGTAGTTTCGGTTGTAGTAAATCGCACGCGGCATGATCGGATCATCAGCGTGTATGTCGACTTCAAAATTGCGACGAATCGTGTCGTTCTGAATACCGTACAGACAGCACACAGGGTTTTTCGATGACGTGTAATCACCTGTCTCGAAAAGCACTTCACCGCTCTGCTGATCAACCGGACGCTGAATGACAAACCAACTTTGGTTGTGTGGATGATTGAACTCATCCCGCACTGCACCACCGTGCTGACCGTCTTCGGAGAATACGGCAAAGCTCAGACCTTTATCCGTGATCGCCATGAAGTACGACACAGGGTAAGACTCAAAGCTATTTTTGTACTCGGTCATGTCCACGAACAGCAGCTGATTGTGACCTTCAGGGTCTGCAAACGAGGCTGGAATCGGTGCAACAAGTGCGGGATCTTCACCGAGGTTACCGCTCGGGAAATGACGCTTGTTGTTTTCGATGTCCGTATATTCGTTACCGATCTGAAGATACGTAGCGGCTTGGATCGACATTGTATACACACCGACAGTCACACGCAGACGCCAGCTTTGACCGGATTGCTCAGAAGCGTTATACCCGATATCCGCACCCAGCGACGCAGGGCGAATGACCCAAAAGTAGTCATTCTGAACCATCGGATCATAAGCGTCGGCATTGTAGTCGTCGATCCGGTAGCCGTTGGCGAGCAGGAGCTGCACCGCATCAAACATGAGCGCGCGCAAATCGGTAAAGCCATTTTTGACTATCGATTTGACGTAATGTGCCTCGCCGTTCGCGTTCTCTGCCGCGATCTGCGAGTGATACATTCCGTCTTGGAAAATAGTTGCCATGTTAAGACCTTCTAATTAATTCGCATCACAAACGACCCGAAGTGGAGTTGTTTTCAGGGCTAAACCAGCGCATCAGAATTCGCATACCGCCGTTGAAGGCTCGGTTAGCGAGCAAACCTTTATACCGACGTTTCGCCTTCGACCACGTTCCACCCGCCGCCTCACAGTCACCTTGTGTTAGATGCAGCGCTGTCCACGTATAACCAGCGGCTTCACACGTGGTGAATGAGTTGTGGTTTGTGGAATCACCTGAGCTACATGTGCCTTGTGATTCAGCCGTCGAGCACACACCTTCGTTATACAGTGAGAGTTCTGCCAGACCGTCTTGTGAGATAACGTCTGCGGACGTAAACGCGAGCAGATCTGCTTCTTCCAAAAACAGATACCGCTGTGTTGCGATTGAGCTTGGAATTGACACCACATAGCTGTAGTCGTCTGTCACTGAAATCTGGTCGTAAGGATTGACGAGAAAGTGTGAGTCTTGTGAGTTGTATGTCGCATCCAGCTGTTCTGTCGGACGATGGACGTCAGACTCACGAACAATGAAATACTTCACGCCTGACAGTGTTTTGTGATTGACGCCATAGATGCACACAAGCGGACAATGCGATTTTGTCTGATCAACTAGCGCTTCACCGGTATCTTTATCAACCAAACGCTGCGCCGTGAACCAGCTGTGACGGTGTCCTTCGTGGTCGTACTGATCAGTGCCCTGCTCCCAAACACACAGCGATACACCGTGCGTAGACACACTGAGGGTGTAGCCGAGCGGCACGTTTGCCGCATGACCTTTGTAAACTTGCGCGTGTGCAGAGATCCCCTGCTCCAACTGAACGTATTCGCGACGGTTCAAAAAGCCTGACTCAACAAAACGCTCTGCCAATGTTGAGTTTTCATCTAAAAATGGCTGACCGGTAATCGCATTCGCTTCAACAACGTGGTTGCGCCCAAGGAAACCGAGCGTGCCTCTAAAAATCGGAGACGCGGGATCAGTGTTGGGTGGTACGAATGCGAAAGGGCGAAAGTGTGTATCAGTGCCGTCGATCTGAAGGGGTGTCGTCACGTTTACGTGGAGGACGCCCATATCTGCATCGTAGAGAGTACCTGCCTGCGTTGCTTCGCCATTGTCGTCCAAGGGTTGTGGTGAACAATCCAAACGAATCACCCACGGCTGCGGAGCTTTGCCGTTGCTACCCACTTTTGATAGCGGGTCGCAGAACTCTGTCGCCTGCAACACAAACACATCATTCGGCTCAGTTTTCCATGCATCAAGCGAAACTTGCTCAGATGGATACAGCACTTTAAACGCGTTTTGTGTCTTTACCTTTTCACCACTGAAATCGACAGCAGACTCGTCAGGATGCACATAATACTCTGTCAGATCTCGAACGAGATCGTACACAAGCTCTTTGATCGAAACGTACCCGCCTCGCTCGACGGAATATGCTTTGAATTTGTCTTTTAAAATTGGCATGTTTGACCTTCAAATTTTTAGTCTGCGCGAAAGAGCAGAGAAGTTCCTGAGTTATCCGCGCGAGCGCTCGACGTGCTGTAATAGAGTCTCGACTCATTGCAAATCGTCAGATTGACTGAGTTCTGAGCTGAGATTAGGTGTGTATTGGCATATGCCAGCATGTCCATGACGCCGTCGTAGACGAATCGATCAGTCGACAGGCAATTGGGAAAGCTGACTGCGTAATCACGGTTCTCGTAAATTTGCGCGCGACGCGTTGGTACGATTACTGAGAATTTGTTCCAATAGTTTCGATCTGCCGTCTTCGCCAATGCAGGCACGTTGATATCTGACTCACGAACAACGAACGTGCGACACAGCTGATTTTTAGGATCATTGAGACCGTACACACAAAACAACGGTTCAAATTCGGACGCTATAACGGCTCCCGTTGACTCATGCACGAGTCGTTGAACAACGAACCAGCTTTTACGCGGCTCATTTTGATCAACGATACCTTCTTCCCAAACGCAGAACGAAAAGCCGTGATTCGTCACTGACCAAAAAACAGACAGCGGTCGGTTGTAGCGATTCGGTGCGTAGACAAGATCTCGGTCAAGAAAATATCCCAAGCCTTCGTTTGTCGACTCGGTATTCAATGAACCCAAAGTCTGTGTCGTCATTTCACCGTTAGTCGAGAGCTGAAAAGGTGTTGCAATCGACACCAACATTTGTGACGTACTAATATCGACAGCGATACGTATACGCCAAGGCTGCAATGCCACACGTGAGTCAATCGTCGTCTTAGCAGAAAGTACCAGTCCAATCTGCTGACGGCGCAATACCGTAATGTCGAATCTGTGAATAAAAAAATAGTCACTCAGCGATGACTCTAAGTAGTCGAGGATCTGCAACGGATCGATAAATCCATGCCGGTGCTCTGAGTAGCAAAATGACGTTGTAACGCTCACAGCAATTCCCTCTTAGATCGACGACTAACGACGCTTTGCCAGCGCATCTTCGGATTTAAATCGAAGCAATGCGCGTCCACCAATCACATGCACGTCAGCTTGCGCATCAATAACAGGCTCAGATGTATATATATCAACTTCACCGGATACTTCTGCATGACGGGTTACCCAGCGCGGCATGTGCTGACGCAACTCACGTAGCAAGCTAATGTCGATAAAAATCGCATCCTGCTCAACCAAAGCATCTAATCGACGCGCGACCTGTGTCACCATTGAATCGTCAAACGCTAATGCAATTACTGCGTTGCGTATTTGACCCTTCACTTTGACATCAACAGACAAGATAAGCGCACGACACACAACACGACGGGTCGGCTTAATACTGTCGACTTCACCGTCGGTCTGCGGCATAAAAACTTGCGTCTCGACAAACAGTTCGAGCAAAAACGTAGGATCAGTCTCTAAGACCGAGAGCAAAGTGTCATCTATCGGAGCATACGACTGACTTGACGCCAGTGAGTTGTGTCTAAAGCAGTTTAAAGCCGCACTCTTTAGCTCTTTCCACAACGCTTTTTTCTGCTTAGTGACTGTCATCCAACCATCAAGCGATTGATCACCATCTTTGGTCGGTGCGGAATTCGAGTCACTTTCTAAAAATCCGCTAACCGCCTCTCAACGAGAGCAATGCGGCGCGCCAGACGGTCTTCACTTGACTCAATCGACACAGCTTCAGTGGGTGCGCTTGTTGCACTTGAAGCAGGTTCACCGGCTTTAACGTCGCTGTCAGTGGGCGTATCTGTTGCATTTACAGCCGGTTCGTCGACCTTTGGTTCATCGACCGCTGGCTCTTCAGTAACAGGCTCTTCGGTCGCGGGTTCTTCACTCACCTCTCCAGCGCCAGCAACATCGTCTGCTGTATTTCGATAGATTGGACGTAGGTGTGTGCGAACCGTTGGCACGCCGTATAACGGCAAACTCTTAAGATCGAAATCAAAAGCAAAAATGTTGCCCACAACCGCATCGTCACGAGTATCAGGTGTCAATTTCGTATCGACAAGATCACCGTTGCGCAAATCAACACGGCAATACGGCAACTCAGTGCTACCTGACTTACGTGTTACCGTCGCAAACTTCGACCCAAAGCTCACGCGAAACACCGCAGCGGGAATTCCGTTTAGCTTTAGGCTAGACTGCTCGTTTTCACGTGCTTGGATTTTTGAAACAAGCTGGTTCACGCGATCAACCATCTTTGAAACATCAGACTCAGCAATGATTTGCAGGTCGACATCAACACGGGCACGGTCGCGCGGCGTACGTGCCGAAGCGCCGTACAGTGATTTTGAAAGGCTCATTAGAAATTCCTGATAAGTGGCTAGTAGCTTTTGTTTTCAGCTAAGCCTTCATTGACAAGCATTTGGTTGACAGACACGTCGCTATTGCCGACAAAAATCTCGCCAATATACCGTCCATATTTACCTGTCTTATCGCGAGTTGTTTTAATAAAAATCGGATCGCTGGTATCAATCAGAATATCGCGAAGTCGGTTTCTAGCACGATAGCCTGCGGCTTTTGTTTCGTCCGTTCCACCACGCAACTCGGGTGTATTGATATTCGCCAAACGCACTTTGATTACGAAAGAAATGCCAAAGCCAAGATTGACGTCAAGCGTGCACGTGTCACCGTCGTAAACTGAAAGCACTTTATTCACACGGTAGCAGTACAGTTGGTCTTCCATAAAAACTCCAGACATAAAAAAGCGAGCCGAAGCTCGCTAAAAGGATGGAATAAAAAAGAACTATTAGGCGTTCAAGTTTCTCACGTACTACATTACAGAGAAGATTAAGAACGCGACTAGCAGCCCGAGTACTGAAACCCCAACTAAACTCTTCAACCAATAATCACAGCGCTCAAATCGAAGCTCTGAACGCAATGATTCAGAAAATTTCAAATCGTCGGACGACTCTGTGAGTATGTAAGATGGAAGTTTCATAACTACTCTCCTCTTTCAATCAAAGCCGACTCACCGGCTAGAGCAATATACGATGCACAATCTTCATACGAGTCACGTGAGACTGCACCTTGCTGTGAGCGTACAAGTTTGAGGCAGACCATGAATAACCAACCTCGCTCTTCTGAATTCATCATGCCGTCGCCGGTCAAAGTCTTGAATAACTCGACGGTTTTGCCAATTGAGCGCTCACCCCCTGCATCTTGGCAGTCATACGTAACCGCGCGATCCAAAAGGTGCGTTTGTGCGTTTTCAAGTAGCGATAATGCGTCGTTTTTAATCAAGTCTAGGTGTCCATCAATGCGTTTTTAAGATCTTCAAAGCCGCCAATCGCCTGCCCATCTCGCAAAATCAGTGGTACTGACCTGCGACGAAACTCTGTAAAGCGATCTAGCGCATCCTCGTCTTCTTCGATATTCAGGTATGTGAACGTCAATTTTCGTGATATCAAAAGATCTTTAGCACTAGCACACGCAGCGCAATTGCTGGAACCGAAAACTTCAAACATAAATTAGTAATCCCGTCGCGCCTGCATCAGTGTCTATACGCTGATATTATCAGCGTAGGAAACAAAACCGCAAGCGAATTTTAATTTAAGGGAGCATTCAGGGAAGGTGTGGATGACCTTTGTTTCGACAGTGTGATTGAGGTCGAGGACAACTACAGCGAACGCCAGATACTCAGAGAGGATACATGGAGAAGTTTGTAGAAATAAGGTCATCCACAACGTGAATGCTACTTGATTCATAAAAGACTGTCAAACGTGAACACTGTGTAGACGTTACGACAGACTAATATATCGTAATTGCGCATCAAGCTCAGACTCGGACAGCTCACGACTGTTAGTTCGCAGCGCATTTGAACGCTTGCCAACCTGTGCCAGTGCACTCGCTGCATGACTTTCTGTAACAGGAATGCGTCTCACAGGTACAACCTCACCTTCGACATCGAACTGTTTTATCGCCCAATGCCAAACCGTGTGCGGTGACTCTGATTCGTCGAGTCGTCCGTACTCTAATGTCGCAAGTAAGCCGTAGGCACGGTACTGCTCATCAAAATCCCAAACTTGAAAGAGCAATGGATCACCAACACCGTCGACAAGATACCACTCGTGGACATTTAGTGGTGTGCGTACGTCTAGCGTTTCAATAGCGTCAACGACACGTGCCAGTAACACGCTGGAGTCCTTTGGAGCGTCGATACCGGTCTGAGTGACTGTATCAACTTCAATGAATTCCCACGGGTTAGCGCAGAGTGGGGACTGTTCCAATAACGCTGTCGCGTCCTGAAACATGACGCGTCCTTGTGTACTGAGATCATAGACTCGGTTGAGAGCCTGACACTCCGCCAAAAGACGCTCTGCAATACGAAAATTTACGGTCGACAAACCGCTCTTAGGTACAAACCGCCGAACACGTGTGGCAGTTGTTCCGCTTGGGCGATACGTTGAACTGGAGTTCATTAGTTTTTTCGCGCTCATGTGCACTCCTTTTTATACACCATTAGGGCACTTACCCCCCAACTGCACGAACTGAACTAAAAAACTCAGCTTGGATCGTAAATGAGCACCGTCTGCACGGTTTTGTCTTCTTTAAAGCCCAGTCTCTTATACCAGCGCTTGAGCTTGCTAGCAGAAACCTTTCCGTGCTCCCATGCACTGAGCGATAGGCTGACATTCGCTTTCTTTGCGCGATCCATAAGTTCACGCATCGCGGCGCTGCCGTGACCTTGCTTGTGCTCTGAGCTATACACAAACTTTATGTGTGCCGTATTGTCACGCGTGCGATCAACGTCAAGCTCGACCATCAAGAAGTCTTGGACTTGACCGTCCTTAACGCTGGTCGGTATCGCAAATTCACGCGCATTCCACGGGTTTTTAGGGTACGTCGAGTACATTGCCTTAACGAAAGGCTCCGAGCGTGATCGATCAGAGCCTCGCAGTTTAATCACTTCTAGTATTGAATTTGCAATAGACACGCTTTCGCCCCGTCATATATTTTTAAACGCGTCATACACCTCAGCACTGAGCACGTGGCTGATATGATCAGGTTCAGACAAGTCTCGACGCAGTTCACGCATCATAATCTCGTCGACATGAACCGCGTACTGGATATCCTTCAAAAACGACAACCGACAATGATTGTCGTGAAAGAAAAAGATCCGGTTCAGAATTTTGTACGCAACACCCCAGACCGGTTTATGGCGATTCGTGTAACAACGAGAACTCACCGCCTGATCAGGCGTGCCGAATAGAAAAATCGTATTGACGCTCTGTGTCCAAAGCGTCACCAAGTTTTGCAGATACTTCTTTAGAGCGGACATAAAACACCCCCACTATTTGAGCATTTTCCAAACTGCATCCATGAAAAATTCAAAGCCCGCTTTACCCTCGGCACTGATCTTATCGAGCACCATTGTTTGATTTTTGTCGCTCAACGCATCAAAGACTTTGATAGCCGCAGACGCACTGAATGCATCTACCACGACCGCACCACCTTTAGGCATTTTTACTTTGTCATGTTGGTGACGCTTGACGATAGTACGCAGCTGATCGATTACGTCTTCTGCGCCTGCTTTCGCCTCGCCTACATCAACAGACTCTGTCTTTTTGAGTGCTGCTAGTAGCTCTTCCGCTTGTTTTTTAACGGTCGCCACAGGCACATTGATTTCGTCAGCCTTCATGCTGATCATAAAACTATTCTTTAAAAACTTTTCTAGTTGAGCGACTGTTGCAATGCGATCTAGGCTACCTGCGGTATCGATTAGGTCTTTCAAAGAAACCTTACCCATCATGTACTGATCCATCGCGTACTCGGCGTCTGTCATAAGAACATTCCGAGGTGCTTTAATGCGCTTCTCATCAACCGACTCTGTAGCGGAAATAACTGGCTCTAGTGCATCATGGGTTTCAATCTCATCACTTAACTCAGTTTCTGTGACATCAACAGCTTCGACTGTCTCTTCACTTACGTCGACAGTTTCTACCGGTTCGGCAACGTCAGTGTGCTGCTCTGCCAAAATGGAAAGCTCCGATAACTCATTTGCTGAAACGTCAGCGCTTCGCTTAGCTGAACCTTGCATCAGCTGGAGTGTGCGATTGGATTCGTTTACAGTTGGACGACCGCCCATAAGGCGTTGTGATAATGTGGACATTCAAAGTCTCCTAGAAAATTGTGTCGGTTATAGACCGATATCTGGGTAGTTGCGGAACAGTTCGATTCGTCCCGCGACTTGGAAATTGGCAGGCGCATCTGTGCCATTAAGCCCCGTGGAATTGTGAACAACGATACGCACAACCAAGCCTGCGGTTATCAAAGCGCGATCATCCGTGTCTAGCTCTACTGGATAGTCACCAAGGATGCAGATATTTTTACAAAACGCGAAAAGCACCGTGTTGTAGATAGGGTGAACGACGAGCACATCAACGAGTGCACCAAACGGCGCATTGCGTGACATAACCAATCCGTCTTTGATGTAAACGTCTTCATTAAACGTTACATCAACTTGCTTAGAGACGTCGCTTGGTGTCATGTTGAACATTAGGCAATTGCCTTCACCAACGTTGGCACCGTTATCTCCGCAACTTGAAAAATACGATGCCATGTTTTTAGGCTTCGGCGTTGCATGCACGAGCGGCACACCGTCATCGTTTTTGACGGAGTACGCTTCGACCGTAATCGGATCAAGCGCTGTATCTAGCGGCGTGTTGACGTGATTTGCAACGAGCGTGTCGAGCGTCGTGTTATCATCGCCACTGAGTGTCGCCTTGAAAAAGATCGACACGTTAGTACCGGCGACATTGATATAATCTAACGCGGTGACAATGGTTGAAGCTGTAATTTCAGCGGTCAAGCGTGGAATATCGACCGCTTTTACATAAGGATATTCGACGGACATTAACTGATCCTCCAGATTTCCATAACCGCTTTTCGCAGGTAAGTCGGATAGCGCTTATCGGTCGTTGCCCACATCAAGTCAAAATCAACCGTTCCCGAGAGCGATAGCACGTCAAAACCCGAAATACAGACGGTAACCGTCGAGCCGCGTGACACAATCTCATCGTCACTATGACGATGAATTACTGCGTGATTTGCCAAAATTTTGAACTGCGCCGTAGTTTTTGAACTGGGCTTGTCATACTCGTACGTCCAAGCGATTCGATATTCGCCTGCCGTAAGCTGCCAGCCCAACAGATTTAAGTAACGCTGATAACTTTCATTGTTTGTCGCGGTAAGCGTGTCCGAGCGTACGTACTGATACTGATAAAAGGCATTAGGTGCACTCGGTGATTGCAGATTGTCGACTGAAGACTGTAAAACCGCGAATTGATCACCGGCCCAACTTCGAACGGCAATGTCATTCGCATCAACAAGACTCCTCAGACTCTGATTTAAGTCGTCAAGCTCGGTTGGCGTATAGCTCGTCGCCGTAGGGTTAAACGTTACTGATTTTGCCATAATCTTAGCCGTAGAAATTTGGAGACTTGTTGATTGTGCCGATCATGTTCGCCTGATAGTGGATGTCCATATTGAACAAAATTAACGTGTCGGGGTAGGTGTCATTAACGTGGTTAATATCGCGAATCACGTGAAGATAAATAATACCGTCAGGTTCAAGTACTGTAGTGAACGCGGTCAAAATTCCTTCCGCAACGTGATGCATGAGTGCACCTGTCGTGACTGTTTGCTCTATAATCACTTGAACCGGCGATGCCATGTTAAAAGCCGCTTGTTGGTGCCCTTTTGCATATGACGCAGAGATCACGAAACGCACAACTCCACCCGCAGTTGTTGTCGGCATCCAATGAACGTGAGGGTAAATGTCAGTTCCCAGTGCATAGTCGTGATTGAAGTGCATCACTGCCTGCAACTCTGCGACCTTTGATTTCGTAAACAGGTGTCCGTAGAAAACCGAACCGTCGATTTGTGCCCACTCAGGTGCAGCACCGCCTGTACTTTTTGCATTACCTAACGACGCAACGAGATCCTTCCACACGAGCTGGTGTAGATTCGGGTCAGGGTAAATATGCGGGCGATATGGCAAAATAAGCACATTATCGACATCGCGAACGTACAAAATCGGTTGCGAAATTTCAGGTGAAACCGACGTCAACTGCCCTGCGGTTTCCGATAAAAAGTAATAATCACCAACGGTTAAGCCGTGGCCGGTAACTGTCACTTGACCGATCTGCACGATCTCGAACGAGTCAGCTGAAATAACCTCTCGAACCAATGCAACCGCAGTTGTCGCCTCACTTGACGCACTCGCGCCGACCCATTGCGCTAGTGTCTCATCATAGCGAAGGGGTGTAAGCGCGGTGAAACCGTGAGCGCTCTGCTGAATGACCGTACGACTCGACTCATTGAAATCTGAAATAGCTTGCAGCAGCTCTGCTTCATCTGCCACAGACTTAGCAATCAAATTGTTCGAGTTGTCGTACTCTGAGTATTTAACTTTCCGCTCAGTCGAGTTGTACCAGATGCGCCCAGCTGCTGCTAACGTAGGGTCGGCATCTAAATTCTCAATGCGAAGCTTTTCAATAAAGCCCTGATCTGCCAGCGTAATCCCATGAAACTTGACGAACACGGTTCCTACCTCCTAGAACATTGACTGCCATGCGGTCGGCTGTTCATAGAAGCTACGAACGAGTCGGCTGGTGTCACTGCTTTGTAAAAGAATCATCGGCACCATTCCGTTACACACGTCATCATTCGTGATTGTCGTGAGATATTGTCGATTGGTGACTTCCTTCCCAAGCCGCGTTGTCTCTACAAGCTGTAAAGACTCAAACAGGCGCGCATCGCTATAGGCAATCAAGTCAATCTGCTCAGCGTAACGAAAGCGCGCTGTATGCAGATTTGAGACAAGCTTTACCAGCGCTTGATCAAACTCAGTATAAAAATTTAGCTCCGCATCGTGTGGCGGTAGCCATGCGTTTTCCAAATCCGAAAACTTCGTCGCGTCTCGACTGAGCGAACTGGTAGAAATAT
>Ga0102954_1000196_pt1 | contig 18134 bp, 16 predicted proteins | sample SalPonA_C_H2O_MG_FD_78511 | JGI IMG/M metagenome (GOLD analysis project Ga0102954, IMG submission 78511) | Water microbial communities from South San Francisco under conditions of wetland restoration - Salt Pond MetaG R2A_C_H2O_MG | ecosystem: Environmental > Aquatic > Non-marine Saline and... | reverse complement strand
CTAAAACTTCATTATTAGTTTGTTTTAAAATTAGTTCAAAATCTCTTTGAAACTCACCTAAGTGACCATTTTTAGATATATTAACTTCTGGAAACATAACTACTAGATTTCCATTGTCTAATTTTTTGGCTACTTTATTTATGTAATCATTTTTATTTGTATTAGAAATTTCAATAGTATCAAAAAAGCTTAATATCAGTTTTTCATACCATTTGTCATAGTTTTGCTTGTAAATTACAAAAGTACATTTTCTTTTTAGACTTAATGAAACAATTGCCCAATCAATCCAAGATACATGATTCCCTAAAAGTAGAGATGCTTTTGTTTTTGGTATATTATCTAAACCAAAAACTTGAAGTTTAGATTTTAATCCTAGCATTAATTTTACAAATAAAAATGATACTACTTTCATAACTTACTCTTTAAATTATAATATTGTCTAATTCCGTCTTTCTAATAATATCTATAGAAAAAGTTTCATTTGCAAGATTTCTTACACTTGTATCTTTATATAAGTTGATTACTTTTTGAATACTTTTCATTTCATCTTTTGTAAATAGTTCTTCATCAAACTCTTCTTTAGAGTCAAATTTTAGTTCTACAAATGTATCTTTTTTGTTAATGTCAATATCAACATATTCACATAATTCATTAATCAAAAATATTCTTAAATCTTCATCTTCAAGGTTTTCTTCATTTGCAATTACATCAAAGATATCACTTAAAATAAGACTTTCTGGATTTCTTTTTTGTTTTATATATGTGTCAAAGAATATTTTAGAACCACAATATTCAAGATGATTATACTCCATAAAAAACATCATAAGTGTTAGTTTTTTATCGTTTAAGTTTTTTACTTTTTTATGAATCATATATAAAATTAAATTTGCAACCTTTGTAATATCAAATTTTTCGAACTCTATATTTTCCAATGATTTAACCTTTTTGTATTTGTATGTTTTTTTATTTCTTCACACATTATAGGGAAAAACTCCAAAAAGTCTTTTTCAATTTCATCAATTTTTTCAAAAGTTGCTTCTTTATATGAAATAAGTGTATCTCTTTTTAATAATCTTGGGGATAATCTTCTATCTATAGATTTGTAAGTTAATGCAACATCTTCTAGATTTGTATAAGCATGAAGTAGTTTGTATTTGTTGATTTTATTAATTTCAACTTGTGCATTTATAGGATAATTTTTGGAAACCTCTTTGGAATTTTTGTAAAAACTATTAGTAAAGTCTTCAAATGGAATATTGCAAAATTTATCCCAGTTTTTTGTAAGTAAATAATCATATATTATATCAACAGCAACACCTCTAAGTAAACCTTTTTGTCTAAGTTTGTTCTTACTATTTATAAAATACACATTTTTATCACAAAAACTATCTATAATCTTATGGATATGAATACCATTTTTTAAATCATTACTTGAGTTTTCCCAAGCTTTTCCCTTTAAAGGATCTGATAAATAGTTTCCTATTTGGAATTCGATTGTATTTTCTGAAAGAAAAATATGTGATAACCAATTCAATAAATAACCTTTTATTTGATTTTATCATCATCTATTTGAATTTAAAATAATTTTTAAATGTTATAAGAAAAATTATAAAGTTTAAAGATTTTAACTGTATAATTTAAAAAATTAATAAAAGGATAATTATGCCTTGTACATTATGTGAAAACATTCCAGAAATAGGGGAATCTAACGGTTCAATTATATTTAGTTGTATGGTTACAGAACTCATTACAAAGATAAGAAAAATTTTAACTTCTAGTGATATTGAATATAATATTGATAATTCTTACACAATTTCTGCAAAAATTAAAAATTTTAAAAAATTCATCACATTTATTTGCGAAAGTAATGATTTTTCAGAATCAGAAAGAAAAGTAATTAATGTTTTATTTATAGAAAATATTGAAGATTTTAATCCGACTCATTTAGTAAATTTAAAATCATTAGAGAAATATAAGTTTTTAATTAAATCAATATATTTAGCAAAATTAATAAAGAATGAAAACTTAACAATTCATTTTCAACCAATAGTAAGTACTACTGATAAAAAAATTATTGGTTATGAAGCTTTAAGTAGAGGATTTGATGATGAAGGTAATTTAATAGAACCTTTACAAATGATTGAATGGGCTAGACAAGGTGATATGATAAGCTTATTAGATAAAAATTTTAGAGAAAATTCTTTGAAAGCTGCCGCTTCTGAAAATATAGAAAATTTAATCTTTATTAACTTTATTCCAACAGCTATATACGATCCTGCGCATTGTTTAAGAACAACAGTTCAGTGGGCAAAAGATTTGAATATTAATCCAAAAAATATTGTTTTTGAAGTTGTTGAAAGTGATTATGTAGAAGATATTCCACATTTAAAAAATATACTTAGTTTTTATAAGAAACAAGGTTATATGGTAGCTTTAGATGATGTTGGAAGCGGTACTGCTTCATTACAAATGATAATGGAAATAAAACCAGATATCATCAAAATAGATAGTTCTATAATTAGAAATATACATGAAGAAAACTCTAAACAATCAATATTTAATTCGATAGTAAAATTAGCAAAAGACTCTGATATAAAAGTATTAGCAGAAGGTGTTGAAACTCAAGAAGAACTAGACTATTGTTTTAATTCAGTAGATATGATTCAAGGTTTTTATTATGGTAGACCTAGTTCAGAAATAAAAAAAAGTATTTAAGAAATTAAAAAATAAATGGAGAAAATTATGTCAAAAAATATTAGAGAATTATTAAAAGAAGAGACTTTACCTTATCATGAAAAATTAGAAAATACAAAAATTTCATCAAAATTAGCAAAAGCTGAACTTACAAAAGATGAATACATAATGTATTTGAAAAATATGAAAGCCTTACATGATACAATAGAACCTTTTATGTGTAGTTTTGATGAGTTTGAAAAATATGGATTAAATCCTAAAAAAAGAACAAGAATAGACTTAGTAAAAAAAGATTTAGACATATTAAATTCAAGTGATGAAATTCCTCCTTTAGATATCAAAAATTTAAAAACACCTTTAGAATTTGAAAGTGCAATCGCTTGGATGTATGTTTTAGAGGGTTCGACTATGGGTGGAGGATTTTTAGCACCTAGATTATCTCATTTTAAAGGTGCTAATGATGAAGTTGCTACTAATTATTTTCTAGCATATAAAGAGAACACTCCAGTTATGTGGAAAGAATTCATTATGTTTTTAGAAAAAATAAATGAAGATGAAAATGTTGATAAAAAGAAAATCACAGCTGCATCAATTAACTTATTTAAACATTTAATTGAGGTGATGGATGAAAGCTGTTGATTTAAGTATATGTGCTAAAGAACCTATACATATTCCAGGTTTTATTCAGCCCCATGGGTATTTAGTTACATATGATAAAAAAACTAGTCTTATTAGTGGATATTCTAAAAATATTGTTAATCATCCTAATCTTAACACTAATGTTGTAGATTATTTAGGTGTGGAATTATTTAAAGAAATTAATGATGCTATTGCCAGCTTTGATAGTAGTTTAGATTTAAATTCCAAAACTATAATCTGTAATAATAAAGAAATATATGTTTCTACTACACAAGATGAAGTTATTTTAGAATTTATTAACACTGTTCCACAAAATTATAATACTACTCATTTTGATCTTCTTAAAAGTATGAAGAGAATCAATAAAATACATAATTTTGATGAAAAATTTGATGCCATAGCATTTGAGTTTAAAAAATTAACTAAAATTGATAGAGTTATGATTTATAAATTTGATGAAGAATATAATGGTCAAGTAATCGCTGAAGTTAAAGAAGAGCATTTGAATACTTACCTGAATTTATTTTTTCCTGAATCAGATATACCTAAGCAAGCTAGACAACTATACTTAAGAAAAATGTTAAGAATAATTCCTAATGTAGATTATACACCTGTTGATTTTATTAGAAATACTGATGAACCTTTAAATCTAAGTGATAGTTATTTAAGATCTGTATCACCTATACATATTGAGTATTTAAAAAATATGAAAGTAAATGCAACTCTTACAATTTCAATTATTGTTGAAGGAAAATTATGGGGTTTGATTGCTTGTCACCATTATAATTCTTTTTATCTTTCATTGAGTCAATTAGAAGTTCTTGAAACATTTGCTCAAAATATAAGTCAAATAATAACTTATGAGATAAAAGAAAACAATGCTAAGTTTGAATCAAGTGTTCAAACAATTGTAAATCAAATTAATATTAATTCAAAAAGTAACTATGATATTGGTGAAGAACAAGGGAATACTTTATTAAAAGTTTTTGATTATTCTGAAAACTTATGTGATTTATATGAATCAAATAGTCTTGCAATTCTCAAAGATGAAGAGTTTTTTTCAAAAGATAATCAATTAATGGATAGATTAAAAAACAATAATAATGATATTTTAAAGATATGCCTAAATATGCAAGGAAATTTTTATCAAACAGATTCTCTGAAATTAAATCATAACATATCTGATTTTGATTATGCTGGTATTTTAATATTTAAAATTGGAACAGAAATTGAGCATTATTATTTAATTTGGTTTAAAAATGAATTTGTTCATGATATAACTTGGGGTGGTGATCCTTCAAACAAAGTTACTATAAAAGAAGATGGTTCTTTATCACCTAGAAACTCATTTAATGCTTTTGTTGAAAAAGTTCATGATAAATGTAAACCTTGGAATGGAAATATATTTTTAACAAAAGATAAAATAATTGATAGTTTTAACAATTTTTTAAATCATAACTACAAAATTAAATCTTTAAAGCAACTAATAGATAAACATATAATGTCTTTAAGATTAGATTTAAATAATAAAATTACCCATGCTTCAAATGCCTTTTTAGATACATTAGGTGTAAGTAAAGAAAGTATAAAAAATATTCATATAAATGATTTAATAAGTACTGAATTAGGTGAAGATAGTTTTGAAAAAGTAATTGAAATGTTAGCTTATCAAAACGCTTGGGAAGGTGAATTTAAATTTATAAAAAATGACAAAACTACACTTTTTAGTTTTACTATTTTAGCTTATGAATATAATAATATAGGTGAGAAAAAAGGTTTATTTTTAATTGCATATGACATTACAGAAAGAAAAAAACTTGCAAGTATTCAAGAAATTAATCATATTCTTAAGATTTGGCAAGAAGCTAGTGAACAAACAGGTGATGGTTTAGTTCAATATGATATTTACAAAAACAAGTTTTCTATTTCTTCGACATTATTAGAATCTTTAGGATTAAATAAGTATGAAGAATTAGATATAGATAATTGGTACAAGTTAATACATCCTGATGATTATGACAAAGCCGTTGAAAGATTTGATAAACTAAAAAGAGGAGAAACTTTAAATAATGATTTAGAGTTAAGGCTTAAACATAAAGATGGAAATTATGTATGGTTTATTGAAAAGAGTTTTGTATTTAACAGTAAAGATAAATCTTTAACAAAAATTGTAGCTTTTTATACAAACTATAATCAAATCAAGAATTTACAAATTTCTCAACAAAAGAAAATTCAAGAGAAAAAAGAAGAGTTTGAGACTATATTTAAAATAAATACTGATGGTATAGTTCTAATTGATTTTGAAGGAAATTTACTTAACTATAATGATTCATTTAAAAATCTATTAGGATTTGAAGATGAATCACTTAAAAATAAAAATTTAATAAATTTAACAGTATTAAGGGATCAAGGTAAACTAAAACAAGACCTTGAGGATATTACTTCAAGTGGATATAAACTAAATCAGAGAAAGTCTTACAACACAAATTATGACAAAATAGTTAATGTTGAAGAATCTATGGTAGTTATGCCTGACAATAAAAGAGTACTTTTGACAATAAAAGATATTACTCAAACTATAAAATTAGAAAACAGATTAAAAGAGGCTAAGAATTCTGCTGAAAAAGCAAACGAAGCTAAATCTCAATTTTTAGCAAATATGAGTCATGAAATCAGAACTCCTATGAATGGAATTATAAATTTATCTAAAATTTTATGTAATGAAAATTTAGATGAAACATCATTGGATTATGCAAATATGATTTATACATCATCTAGTTCTTTATTGGGAATTTTAAATGATATTTTAGATTTATCAAAAATAGAATCAGGAAAAATTTCTTTAGAAAATAAAGTAGAAAATATAGAAGAGTTATCAAAAGAATTAATCAATATTCATAATATTACAGCTAAATCTAAAAATATAGATTTATTTGTAGATATAAGTGATGATTTACCAAAAAATATTGTTTTAGATAAATTAAGATTACAACAGATTTTATCTAACTTAATAGGTAATTCGATTAAATTTACAAATGAAGGTGTAGTTCATATAATTTTAAATAAATCTATTGAATGTGAGAAAAAATATTTAGAAATTATGGTTAGAGATACTGGAATTGGAATAGATCCTGAAGATCTTGAAAGAATCTTGACACCATTTGAACAAGCTGATATTAGTACAACTAGGAAGTATGGTGGTACTGGTTTAGGTTTAAGTATAACTAGTAAACTAATTAAGATAATGGATGGAAAACTAGATATATACAGCAAAAAAGGAGTTGGCTCTACATTTACAGTTTCATTACCATTTATTGAACCTAGTGTTGAAGAATTAGATGAATTTGAAATTGAAACTAAAGATTTAACTAACAAAACAAATAAAGAAAAAAAACAAATTAATATACTTCTTGCAGAAGATGATAAAATAAATCAAATTGTAGTATCTAAGATTTTAGATGAAACAGATTATAATTTAGATATTGTAAATGATGGTGAAGAGGTTTTAACGACACTTTTAGATAAAAAATATGATCTAATTTTAATGGATAATAATATGCCTAAAATGGGTGGTATTGAAACAACAAAAGTTTTAAGAAGCCAAAATTGTAAATTACCTATATTAGCTACTTCTGCTTCAGTAATGGACAATGAAATTAAAAGTTTCTTAGATGCAGGAATGAATTGTCACATACCAAAACCTATTGATGGTAAATTATTAATAGATACTATTGAAAAATATTTAAAGGGTAATTACGAAGATACTCAAAAAGTATTTCAAGATGTATCTCAAAAAGACAAATTAAAACATATATTAGTTGGTGAAGATGATTTAATCGGCCAAACAATTATTAAAAAAGTTTTAGAAAAGTTGAATTATAAAGTTACAATTGCTAAAGATGGTCTTGAAATTGTAAAAATATTTGAAGAAAATAAAGATGATTTTGATTTTATTTTTATGGATTTACATATGCCAAATATGGATGGTTTTGAAGCGGCAACTTTAATTAGAGAAATAAATAAAAAAATCCCAATAGTAACTTTGAGCTCTTCAGATACACCAGCTGATGTTCAAAAGTCAAAAGAAGTCGGAATGAATGAACATGTTTCTAAACCTATAAAAAAAGATATTATAAAAGATGTTTTAGATAGATATTTAAACACATGAATATAGATATTTACTATGATAAAGAGTGTCCTTTTTGTAATCAATATGCAAAGCTAATTGCTTTAAAAAAAGATCACTCTATAAACATAAAAAATGCAAGGGAACATTTAGAGATTTTAAAGGAATTTAAAACTAAAGGTTTTGATATAAATAATGGAGTAATTGTTGTTTGTAATGATAATATTTATCAGGGTAGTGACGCAATTGTTTTTTTAGATAAATTAGACAAGAAAAGTTCGATTTATGATAATTGGTTTTTTAAGAAAGTTTGTTATCCTGCAATTAAATTTACAAGATTTATTTTACTAAAAATATTTGGGAGAAACCCAAATATTTTATAGTATTAAATCTGATAATCAGGTGGTGTATCATCCCACTCAAATAAGAAACACATAGGTAACTGCTCTTTTTTATTAAGTATTTTAGCTGTTATTAACCCCCCAACAAATATTGAAAAAATTGCAACAGCTGAAGCGAATGCTAAAGTTGAAAGACCTGTTAAACCTTGACCAACTGTACAACCAATTGATAAGATACCACCAACTCCCATTAAAGCTCCACCAATCATATTGAATTTTACTCTATCAATATTTTGACCAGATGTACATCCAAAGCTATATCTTTTGTTTACCTTTGACATAGAAAAAGCTCCAATTAAAGCACCTGTAATAAGACTAATTGCAAAGCTTAATTCACTCACTTGATAAAACATAAATAACTCTAAACTTTGTGCAGTAGGATATACAAAAGTTATTCCAGCAGGATTAATTATTCTTTCCATACTTTCAGAACCAATTACCCCTGTAATATACCAAGCTACAGCAATCAATAAACCAATTAAGAATCCATCAACTAAAGTAAATACTCTTTTTATACTTTTTGTTAATACAAGTAATATAGCTACTAAAATAGCTAATACTACAAAAATATTCATTTGGAAACTTCCTATATATGATGACCATTCAATTAAAGTAGGGTTGTTTACAAAAGGAGATAAAGCACCATTTAAAAAACCTTTAGTTGTTCCATATGCAAATATACCAATAAAGATTAAAGTAATTAATGCCTTTGAATCACCTTGACCAAATTTAATTAAACTTCTATTACTACATCCATCAGCAATCATCATACCAGCACCAAACATTAAACCACCAATTATGATGGCTACATAGTTTATATTACTTTTATAGTAGTTTGTTTCTGTTAAATCCACTTCAAAATGATTTGACATTAAAGTTGTTGCAATTATAGCTACAATCATTGCCATAATTACAGAAGCTCCACGTCTAGTTGATTTTGTTAAAATATAATCCTTTATAGATCCACTAAAACAAAATTGTTGTTTTTGCGCAATTACTCCAAAAGCAATTCCTAATATAAATCCTAAAATGTTTACATATTGATAAATTTCTAATTCTTCAAACACTTTGATTCCTTATTTTTAATCTAAAGCAAGTATATAGGATTAGTTAAAAATTTAATGTGAAATTTTGAGAAAAACTTTGTATTTTAGTTGATGTGTATAGAAATGAAACAAATATAATGTATTTATAGTTGATAAATTTACTTATATATAAAAAGATTGCTTAAAAATAGTGGTTTAAATCTAATTAATAGTATTTATATCAAGATTAAAACTTGATATAAATATATTAGTTAATTATTTTTTGTGATTATCAACTGTAGTTGGAATAGTATTTCCACTTGCTTGATATTTTAAACTTTCAGGATATGTTTTGTAATGATTTCTTACAGCTTCTGCAAGTTTTATTTTTGTATCAATATCAATATGACCATTTGAAGGAATTACTTCTACAAGTTTTCTTACTAATTCATCTTGTGGAGTTGGTACAAGTTTTTCCCATGATGCTAAAAGGTTTTTATCAACAAACCTTGGAAGTGAACCCATTATTCCTGCATCATTTTGATTATGAACCAACAATCCTGAAGTGGTACCTCTATCTAAAGTTAAGACTTGGAATAAGTATAAAGTATGATAAGAAAGTTGCTTTTTAATATCATTAACACTAAATGAAGTTCTATTTTTAAATGCATTATCAATAATATCTATGTAAGTATTTATAATACCCGTACCAAAGTCACTTGCAAAATCAAAATCAGCTTGTTTATTTTGAGTTTTATAATTTTCTAAATAAAAATGAACTACACCTCTATGTCTATTAAGAGCAGGGATATTAAAATACTTATCACCTTGTGCTGTTCCTTCTTCATAAGTATTATTTGCAAAATTTGCAATTGTACATGTAAACTTGTCTTTATCTTCTTGAAATTCAATTGCAGGATTTAAATCAGCCATAATTCTAAAATATGATTGCTCATTTTCTATTTCTGTGAAACTTATGTGCATATGCATAGATGGAACATTTGGATTTTTTGGATGAATAATTGTAGATATTGCACTTGCTGATCTTAATCTTTTATTTGGTTCATCATCATAATGAACTTGAGATACATTTACACTTGCTGTGTTAAATAAGAGTTCATCACAGGCTTCATATCTGTTTCCTCCCCCATGAATTCCTTCATCTCTTTGCCATAAAACTTCTTTAAATGGTTTGTTTTCACCAAGTTCTTTTGATAAATTGTTTAATTTATTTACAAAGTGAGACTGAAGTTTCGTTACTAGTTCGTAAGCTTTTTTTGCATCTATTGAAGATGAGAATTTAATTTCCATTTGAAACCTTTATTTATATATCTTGATTTTCAGCTTTCATATCTTCAAGTCCCTCTAAGATATCAATAGCTTGTTCTTTTGTGATTGTATTATTTTCAATATCTAATAATACTTCCTCAAAATATGTTTTAACTTGTTTCATGTAGTTTAAATCATCTTTTAAATTCTTTTTATTGTTAGATTCTAGTTCTTTAATATTTTCATTTACTTCTACTAATACATCTTCTTTTATAAGTGTTTCTAGTTCTTTAATATAATCCATTATCTTTCCTATATTTTTTTGTGATTATATCTAAAGAAAATTAAAGGCTAAATTCATAGTAATTTTATTTGGTTATAATAGTTCTTTAGGAGTAATAATGCAGATATTAAACTATTTAAAAGTAAATGAACTTATAGCAACTTCAGGACAACCCTTAGAAAGTGAATTTGAAGATATAAAAAATGAAGAGTATGAAGTTATAATAAACTTAGCGTTAAGTGATTCTTCAAATGCCATTGAAAATGAAGATAAAATCGTAACATCTTTAGGAATGTCATATTTTCATATACCTGTAAACTTTGAAAAACCAAGTATAAGTGATTTAAAGTTGTTTTTAAATCTTTTACAATCACTAGGTTCAAATAAAGTATGGGTTCATTGTGCTTTAAATTATAGAGCTAGTGCATTTATGTATGTGTATCATAAGTATGTACTTAAAACACCTTTTGAAGATTTAGATTTATCAATTTTTAATGAATGGCAACCAGATCAAATATGGCAAGATTTAATGAAAACATCTCTAGAAGAGCTTTATAAAGTATAAATACTTAATATAACAGCATTAGTAAAGCAATTGTAATTGAAGTTTTGATAACATACCCCAAATAATAATATTTATGGATTAGATTTGAAAATAGAAACAAAAGTTGAAAAATTTAACGAACCTTTACATTTAGAAAGTGGAAGGATTTTAGAAGAATTTGAATTAATTTATGAAACTTACGGTGAACTAAATGATGATAAATCAAATGTAATAGTTATATGTCATGCCTTATCAGGTTCACATCACGCAGCAGGAAGATATGCTAATGAAGCAAAACCAGGTTGGTGGGATAAGTTCATAGGTGATGGAAAAACTATAGATACAACTAAATATTTTGTAATTTGTTCAAATAGTTTAGGTAGTTCTTTTGGTTCAACAAATCCATTAAGCATAGACCCAAGTACAAAAAAAGAGTATAGATTTAGATTTCCTGTTTTAGCAATATCAGATGTTGTAAAAGCTCAAATGAAACTATATGAAAGACTAGGTATTGAAAAGGCTGTTGCTGTTGTTGGTGGAAGTATGGGTGGAATGCAAACTTTATGTTATGCAATAGAACAACCTAATTTTGCTAAACACTACATAGCTTTAGCAACTACAGCATATACAAGACCTTGGGCAATTGCTGTAAATAAAATTGCCATTGAAGCTATTAAGAATGATCCTGCATTTAAAGATGGTATGTATGAAAAAGATGACATAGTAGCAAATGGACTTACAGGATTAGCTGTTGGAAGAATGGCTGGATTAAATGCATATTTAAGTCCAAAGCTTTTTAATAGAAAGTTTGGAAGAGATTATTCAGAACAAGATGGATTATATGAATTATTTGGAAACTTTGAAGTTGAAAGATATCTAGAATACAATGCTTTTAACTTTCCAAAAGTTTTTGATCCACTTTCATATTTATATGTATGTAAAACTATGAATATTTTTGATGTTGGAAGAAATAAAGATAAAGTTGAAGATTCATTTGAAAAAGTAAATGGTCAGTTGCATCTCATATCATTTGAAGATGATATGTTATTTTTCCCTGAAGAAATGGAAGAGATTAGAGATATTATGATAAAAATTGGTAAAGAAAACCAAGTTACATATAAGATGATTGAAAGTCAATCTGGTCATGATTCATTTTTAGTTGAAGTTGAAAAATTTGAAGATTATATAAAAGACATATTGAAAGGTTAACAATGAGTGAAGAAATAGAGATTAATAATATAAAAGATGTAGAAGAAAAATTAGTATTTGAAGATAAAATTAAAAATGCAAAAGAGATTTTAGAAAAACTTGCAAATCCAGATATTACTTTAACAGATTCTATGGAAAACTATAAAAAAGGAATGAAAGAGCTTGAAGATGCTCAAAAACTTCTTGATGAAGCAAAACTTGTATTTAACATAGAAAATAAAAACTAAAAAAAACTATTAATCCTAAGTTTTTTACTTGGGATTACAACTATCAATATAAAATATTTTTAAAAATATTATGCTATCATTGTTCAATAATTTAAATTAAACTTTACTTATCTACTAAGGAATAAATATGAATGATGATTTTAACGAATACTTCAATAGACAAATAAAACTTTGGGGACAAGAGACACAAGATTCCCTTCAATCAAAAAAAATTGCAATTATTGGTAGTGGAGGATTAGGATGTTCTTTAGCTATTGCTTTGGGTGCTTCTGGAATTGGAGAAATTAGTCTTGTTGATTTTGATGAGGTTGGAGTACATAATATTCATAGGCAAATTGGATTTAAAGTTGGTGATGATGGAAAGCCAAAAGCTGAGGTATTAAAAGAACTTGTTGAGTCAAGATGCCCTTATGTAAAAGTAACTTCATATGTTGAAGGTTTTGATGAATTTGCAAAAAGAAATCTTACATTTGATTTAATAATTGATGCAACTGATAACTTACCAAGTAGGGCAGCTATTAATGAATATTGTATGAAAAATAATCAACCTTGGATTTATGGAAGTGTTGAAGAATTTCATGGTCAAGTTTGCTTTTTTGAAAAAGCCTCATATGAAGCAGTATTTCAAATAAATGATAGAAAACCAAATGGAATAGCAGCTCCTATTGTTATGCACATAGCTTCACTTCAAGCAAATTTAGCAATTAGATATTTAGCTGGATTATCTGTAAAAAAAGATATTCTTTACTACTTATCATTTGATGAAGATGGAATTTTAGATACTAAAAAATTCAATCTACCTACAAAGTAACAACTTCTAAAAAAAGTTGTTACATATCTTGTCGTATAACTAGATTTTAAGCACTTCTTGAATATAATATCCAAATTTATAAAAACAAATATGGGGAAATTTATATGCCAAAAAGAGAAGATATTAAATCTATTTTACTTATTGGTTCTGGACCAATCGTTATTGGCCAAGCCTGCGAGTTTGACTATTCTGGAACACAAGCTACTAAAACATTAAAAGAGTTAGGATATAGAGTTGTATTAATCAATTCAAATCCAGCAACTATCATGACTGACCCTGAGTTTGCTGATAAAACTTACATTGAACCTATTACAGAAGAAGTTGTTTCTAAAATTATCAAGAAAGAAAATATAGATGCGATATTACCTACAATGGGTGGACAAACAGCACTAAATGTTGCGACATCTATGTATGATAAAGGTATGTTAGAAGGAATTCACTTCTTAGGTGCAAATCCTGAAGCTATTAAAAAAGGTGAAGATAGACACTTATTTAATGAAGCTATGATAAAAATAGGTATGGACTTACCTAAAAGTGCAAATGCTTACACTGTTGAAGAAGCAATTGTAAAGGCAAAAGAGATTGGTTTCCCTGTAATTAGTAGAGCGTCATTTACACTTGCTGGTGGTGGTTCTGGTGTTGCATATAATATGGATGAGTTTAAAAAACTTGCTGAAGCAGGTATTGAAGCTTCTCCAATCAATGAAATTGAGATTATGGAATCTATGCTTGGTTGGAAAGAATACGAAATGGAAGTTATCAGAGATAGAAAAGATAACTGTATTATCGTTTGTTCAATTGAAAACTTAGACCCTATGGGTGTTCATACTGGAGATTCTATTACAGTTGCACCTGCACTTACTTTAACTGATAAAGAGTACCAAGATATGAGAAATGCATCTTTTGCAATTCTTAGAGAAATTGGAGTTGATACAGGTGGTTCAAATGTACAATTCTCAATTTGTCCAAATACAGGAAGAATGATTGTAATTGAAATGAATCCAAGGGTTTCAAGATCTTCTGCCTTAGCTTCAAAAGCAACAGGTTATCCTATTGCTAAAGTTGCAACTTTACTTGCTGTTGGATTTACTTTAGATGAAATTACAAATGATATTACAGGAACAGCTGCTTCATTTGAACCTGTAATCGATTATATTGTAACTAAAGTTCCAAGATTTACTTTTGAAAAATTCCCTAAAGCAGATTCTACATTAACAACTGGAATGAAATCAGTTGGTGAGGCTATGGCTATTGGTAGAACATTTAATGAATCTGTTCAAAAAGCATTATGTTCTATGGAAACTGGTTTAGTAGGATTTGATCCTATTTCAACTGATATGGAATTAATCAAAAAAGAGATTAGAAGACCAAATGCTGATAGATTAAGATACTTAATGGATGGTATGAGATTAGGTCTTACAAATGAAGATATTTTTGAATTATCAAAAATTGATCCATGGTTCTTAACTAAATTTAGACAAATTCATGATATTGAAAAATTAATCAATGAATCAATTTTAACTGATGAAAATCTTATGAGAACTGCAAAAGTAAATGGTTTCTCAGATATTATGATTGCAAGACTTATTGGAAAAACTGAAGAAGATGTATATGCTGCAAGAAAAGCTTTAGATATAGATTTTGAATATAATGAAGTTGATACTTGTGCTGCTGAATTTAAAGCACTTACTCCATATTTATACTCAACTACAAATATTACAAAATTACCAAAAGTTGAAAGTAAATCAGATAATAAAAAAGTATTAATTATCGGTGGTGGACCAAACAGAATTGGTCAAGGTATCGAGTTTGATTACTGTTGTGTACATGCAAGTTTTGCATTAAACGAAATGGATATTACAACTATCATGTATAACTGTAACCCTGAAACTGTATCAACTGATTATGATACATCTGATATTTTATACTTTGAACCAATTGATTTTGAACACGTTAGAAGTGTTATTGAGCAAGAACAACCAGATGGTATTATTGTTCATTTTGGTGGACAAACTCCACTTAAATTAGCTAATGCAATTCATGCTGCTGGTGGGAAAATCATTGGTACAAGTGCTGCAACTATTGATTTAGCAGAAGATAGAGAAAAATTCTCTACATTTGTTGAAAAAGTTAATTTATTACAACCTGATAATGGAACAGCTGTTGAAGTTTCAGAAGCAATTGAAATTGCTGAAAGAATTGGATATCCAGTTCTTGTAAGACCTTCGTTTGTTCTTGGTGGTAGAGGTATGAGAATTGTTTATTCTACTGAAGAATTAAAGCAATATATGGATGAAGCAGTTTCAGTTTCAAATGATGCACCTGTATTAATTGATAAATTCTTAGACAGAGCAATTGAACTTGATGTTGATTGTATCTGTGATGGAAAAGAAGTTTATATCGGTGGAATTATGCAACATATTGAAGAAGCTGGTGTTCACTCAGGTGATTCAGCTTGTTCTTTACCTCCTGTTTCAATTTCAGAAGAACTAATAAAAGAGTTAGAAACTAAAACAAAAGATATGGCACTAGGACTTGGTGTAGTTGGTTTAATGAATACACAATACGCAATTCATAAAGGTGAGATTTACTTAATTGAAGTAAATCCAAGAGCATCTAGAACGGTTCCATTTGTATCTAAAGCTACAGGTATGCCACTAGCTAAAGTTGCTACTAGAGTTATGTGGGGACAATCTTTAAGAGAAGCATTAAGTGTATATGATAAAGATATCGTAACTGAAGATAATGGTGTATTAAAACCTAAATTAAAAGGGCATGTTGCTGTAAAAGAAGCTGTATTCCCATTTAATAAACTTTCAGGTGCTGATTTATTATTAAGCCCTGAAATGAAATCTACTGGTGAAGTTATGGGTATTTCTGATAACTTTGGTATGGCTTTTGCTAAGTCTCAAAGTGCAGCTAAAAATAGTTTACCAAAAGATGGAAAAGTATTTATTTCTTTATGTGATTTAGATAAAGAATTTGCAGCTTCAATTGCAAAAGGTTTAACTGACAATGGATTTACAGTTGTTGCTACAGGTGGAACACATAAAGCTATTACAGAATCAGGTATAGATTGTGAAAAAGTATTAAAAGTAAGTGAAGGTAGACCAAATGTTACAGATTTATTAACAAATGGTGAAATTTCAATGGCTATTAATACAAGTGAAGCAAAAGAAAACTCTAAAGAAGATGGTAAAGAAATAAGAAGAACAGTTTTAAAAGAAAATGTTCCTTACTTTACAACAGTTGCTGCAGCACAAGCTGCTGTTGAAGCAATAAAAGTTTTAAAAACTGAAGATGTTTCAACACCTAAATCTATTCAAGAGTTTTTAAACGACTAGAAAGTTAGTTTAAAACTTATGAATAAAAATTTAGTTTATCTAGTTCAAACAGATACAACTGTAGGTTTCTCATCAGCTAATGATGAGAAACTTTTTAAAGCTAAACAAAGACCTAAAGAGAAGAAAATCTTAAGTACTGTTGACAGTTTTAGAACTTTAAAAGAGCAAACAAGAATTCCAAGAAAGTTTAAAAAACTTGTTAGAAATTCAAAAAAAACAACTTTTATCTATCCAAATACAAATTCATATAGAGTAATTGACAAGTCATTTAAGTTCTATGAATTTATTTCTAGGTTTGGTAAACTATTATCAACCTCTGCAAATATTTCAGGTGGAAGTTTTGAATATGAGTTTGCATCTAATGCATCCGATGTTATTGTTTATGAAAAAGATGATTTTGATGAAAAGACTGCATCAAAGATATATTTTCTTTATAAAAAGAAAAGTAAAAGAATAAGATAAAACTATATTAATAAGTTTAAAGTTATATTAACATCTTATAAACTATAATTTCAATCCTTTTTGACCCTGTCGTCTAGCTGGCCAAGGACATTCGGTTTTCATCCGAATAACGCAAGTTCAAATCTTGCCAGGGTCGCCAACTAATACAAAAATTCAATTTTTATCAATTTTCATTTGCTATTATTCCATTCATAATGATATAATTTATTTATGAATAGGAGTTTCTATGATAAGAGCTTTAAATAAATTAAAAAATAATCAAAGAGGTTCAGTTAATAAAAAATTAGCTGTTTTTGCAATGATTGTTTTGGGTACTGTTTTTACATTAGTTTTAGGTGTAACAACATCACTCTTTGACAAAAAGGTACAAACAGAACAATCTGTATTAGCAGAAATAGAAAATACCCTTAATACAAATGCTCCAGCAGCAGGTATAGATACTACAACATACGATAACAATACTATCCCAACTATTAGTTACGATAAAGAACTTGAATCAGTTATAACAAGTGAATAATCACTAAATAGACATTATTTATTAAATTAATGTTACAATCTGTTTACTTATATACTAGGGTTTAACGTTGATTTCAAGACTAATACATTTTATTATTTTATTCTCATTTACTTTTTTAACTGCTAAAGAATTAGAAGAAGTTACTTTAAGACTACAATGGAAACATCAATTTGAATTTGCTGGTTTTTATGCGGCAAAAGAACTAGGTATTTATGAAAAATATGGAATTAAAGTTGATATTTTAGAATATGAAAATGGTCTAGATTTAATTGAAGAAGTAAATTTAAATAAGGTTGATTTTGGTGTTTGGGGTAGTGGAGTTATTGAACAAGCAATAAATGGTAAAGATGTACTTTTATTAGCAAACTATTTCAAACGTGCGCCTTTGTCTATTATTACTCAACCTGAAATAAAATACCCAAAAGATTTGCAAGGCAAAAAGCTGATGATTCCAAAGTCTGATATAAATAGTGCAAATTATAAAAAAATGTTTAATGCAACTAATGTAGATATTACTAAGATTGAAATGATTGATCCTACTTTTAATTTAGATGATTTTATAAATAAAAAAGTTGATGCAGTT
>Ga0102954_1000194_pt1 | contig 18205 bp, 14 predicted proteins | sample SalPonA_C_H2O_MG_FD_78511 | JGI IMG/M metagenome (GOLD analysis project Ga0102954, IMG submission 78511) | Water microbial communities from South San Francisco under conditions of wetland restoration - Salt Pond MetaG R2A_C_H2O_MG | ecosystem: Environmental > Aquatic > Non-marine Saline and... | reverse complement strand
AAGACTGACCATTAAAAACCTGTCGTAATGCTTTCAAACTTGCCGCACGGGCGAGACTTGTCCTGTTCCTGGCGGTTTTCTTTTTTTCCGAGCCGGCTGAGCTGTTATTTTTATTTACTGCTTGCAATGGTTTTTCCACGAGCTCACTTCAGTAACTGGCCGAGCAAGGTGTTGGCATTGAGAAAATCAGACACGGACATCCTGCGTTTACCTTCGGCCTGTAACTCGGTTATTCGCAGCACGCCTTCACCGGTTGCGACATCTATGCCCGAGGCGGATTCCGCAATCACTTTACCGGGCATGCTTTCTGCAGCGTTATTTTCATTTTCAATAAGCTGTGCCTGCCACAGGCGTAATTTTGCCGGTTTGTTATTTTTTTCATATTCACAATAAGCGACCGGCCAGGAATTGTAGGCCCTGATGGCGCGCTCGATTTCTTCAGCTGGCTGAGACCAGTTAATTTTTGCTTCTGCCTTGTTTAGCTTTGATGCATAACAGGCATCGGCATCATTCTGTTTAACCCGTTGCTGCGTTTGGTCAGCGATCCCCGGCAAAACCGAGAGCAAGGTCTCGGCACCCAGAGACATCAGCTTATCGTGCAGGCTGGAGCCGGTATCGTCAGCACTTATCTCACATTCGGCAACCGCCAGCATATCGCCGGTGTCCAGCCCTTCATCCATCTGCATGATGGTAATACCGGTTTTTTTATCACCCGCGAGGATGGCCCGCTGTATCGGCGCCGCGCCGCGCCAACGGGGTAATAGTGACGCATGGATATTGATACAGCCGAGTCTTGGCGCATGCAATACTTCAGGTGGCAGCAGCAAGCCATAAGCGGTAACCACCACGAGGTCAGCATTGAGCGCTTTCAGCTGCTGCTGTGCCTGCTCATCTTTCAGAGAGACTGGCTGATAAACCGGTATTTCATGCATGAGCGCTTCCTGCTTGACCGGTGACATCTGCAGATCACGTCCACGCCCGGCAGGGCGGTCTGGCTGTGTATATACTGCTATAACTTTATGTGACGACTCGATCAGTGCGCGCAGAGCTGCAACGGAAAAATCCGGGGTACCGGCATAAATAATGCGTAGTTGATAACTCACGATCTAAAGCCAGTATATATTGGTGTTTGCTGAACTGTATTATAAGGAGTAATTACAAGGCAACGCCGCGACGTTCTTCACGCTGATGTTTCAACAGGCGTTTTTTAATGCGCTGCTGTTTTAGCGGTGAGAGATAATCGACAAACAGCTTGCCCTTTAGATGGTCTATCTCGTGCTGGATGCAAACAGCAAGCAGTTCATCAGCCTGCAATGTAAATTCATCGCCATGCTGATCCAGCGCTTTTATCGTCACTTTTTCACTGCGCTCAACGGTCTCGTAGATATCAGGCACAGAGAGACAGCCTTCGTCGCAGGTTTCAGTACCTTGCTTAGCGATTATCTCAGGATTGATCAGACACAGCGGCTGATTTTTTTCTTCCGAAATATCGATCACAATCACCTGCTTATGGACATTGACCTGGGTCGCGGCCAGGCCGATACCGGGCGCGATATACATGGTCTCAAACATGTCATCCACCAGCTTTTTGATGCTATCGTCCACTTTTTCTACCGGTTTTGCTACAGTCCGCAGCCGTTTATCCGGGTAATGTAATATATCAAGTATCGCCATAATAAATCTGTTAATTCAGTTGCCAGCCCTTACTCATAATATAGGGCAAAAATCCGTGTAATCAGCCCCTATTTTATTATTTCTGCTACACTCATTGAAAAAATTAGCTTAGTAATCGAAGTTCATCCACTAAACCTTTGAGAGCAGGAGAAAAACCTGCCCTGTTATCAAACAGATATCCAGAACAAAGGGCATGAACCAGAACGAGAGCCAGAGAGTAATATAAAAATAAAAATGAATATCTCCAATACTCCCAAGACACGTAATATTGTACCCTTTTTCCTGCTTTCAGGGCTACTCACCATTACTGCCGGCCTGATGACCGGCTGCAGCAGCTCGGAGACGCGGCCGGTTGCCGAAGCAGAACCACAGCAACCTGTCATCACCGAACAGGCCGAAGCACCTAAAAAAGAAATACGCATAAAAGCCGAGTACCCGCGCCAATATACCGTAAAGAAAGGCGATACATTATGGGGAATATCCAGCATGTTCCTGCAGGATCCATGGTACTGGCCCGAGATCTGGCAAAAAAACCAGCAGGTACAGAATCCGCATTTAATCTATCCCGGCGATGTATTAACACTGGTCTATGTTAATGGGCAGCCCCAGATGCTTGTTAACGAAAGCAAACACAAACAGGTTCAGCAAGCTGCTGAAGAAGGTGGTTTAGCGGTTAAAAAACTTAGCCCGAGTATCCGCACCTCGCCACTGGAAGCAAGCATTCCCAGTATTCCGGGCGACGCGATCCGTCAGTTTCTGACAAAACCGAGGGTCGTCACCAAAGAACAGCTGGAAGACGCACCATACATCGTTGGCAGTGAAGATAATCACCTTGTCCTGGGCAGTGGTGACCGAGTTTACATACGTGGCGAAATTGACAAGGAACGTGTGCGCTACTCGGTATTCAGACCCGGGAAAGCATTACGTGACCCTGAAACGAATGAGATCCTGGGCTATGAAGCCGTTTATACCGGCGAAGTACATATCGTTGCCTATGATGACCCCGCTTCTGGAGACCTGACGTTTTCTGAACGCGAAGTACTGCTCGGTGACCGCTTATTACCCGAAGACCGAAGCAAGATAAAAAACCTGTATTTTCCACATGTGCCAGACAGAGAAGTCAATGCCCAGATAATGGAACTGAATGAAGCACTGGCTGGTGTCGCCCAGTTACAGGTAGTAACGATCAATAAAGGCGAGCGCGATGGCCTGGAAGTCGGTCACCTGCTGGCCACCTACACCAATGGCGACACCGTACGTGACTATCATAACTTCCGCGACAGCGAACCGGTCAAACTGCCGAATGAACGCAGCGGACTGGTGATGGTATTCAAGACTTTCGACCAGGTCAGCTACGCGATAACACTGGAATCCAGACGTGTTATCCGAAATTACGATTACCTGCACACGCCGAAATACTAGACCAACCCCGTGTCCCGTTTCCAGAAAGACCAGTCTGACGACCGGACTTAAGCATATACAGACAAGCTCATAACATAAGCAATAACTCAAAGCAGTTTATATAGTGTAATATTCACGGATGAATAAGCACCAACCTGCAAGGAAAGCGGGGCAAAGTATCTCGCTCGAAAACTGGCTGACCCTGCTGCATACGCCGGGTATAGGACCAGCAACATTTCACACACTGCTAAACACATTCGGTTCAGTTGAAGCTGTCCTGAATGCAAGCAGCAAACAACTTTCAGCTGCAGCAATAGCTGCCGACGCGATCAGCGCGCTCACCAGTCAGGAAAAACCTGACATTGAAGCCGACCTGAACTGGATCACAGAAGACGGTCACCATATCATCACGTTTATAGATGGTCGCTATCCCGCTTCCCTGAGAGACCTTGCTGATGCACCTCCGCTATTATATGTCCGCGGTGACCCCGACTACCTGTTACAACCCCAGTTAGCGATGGTCGGTTCACGCAATCCGAGCGCTGCCGGTCGCAATACAGCAAAAGAATTTGCCAGCCACCTGTCGAATGTCGGTATTACCATAACCAGCGGACTGGCCAGCGGCATCGATGGTGCCAGCCACCAGGGCGCGTTGCAGGGCCTGGCCGGAACCGTGGCCGTGGTTGCACATGGTCTGGATATCGTCTACCCCGCCCAGCATCAGCAGCTGGCACAGGACATCAGTGAACATGGCGCCCTCATCTCTGAAATGCCGATCGGTACTCAGCCACAGCGCGGCCTGTTCCCGCGGCGAAACCGTCTCATCAGCGCTATATCGCTAGGTACGCTGGTGGTCGAAGCAGCGATAAAAAGCGGTTCACTGATCACTGCCCGGCTGGCACTCGAACTAAATCGTGATGTCTTCGCCATCCCGGGTTCAATCCATAACCCCATGGCACGCGGCTGCCATCAACTGATCAGACAGGGCGCCAAACTGGTCGAATCGGCAGACGATATACTGGAAGACCTGCACATACCGCCCGCTCAAAACACGCTATATCCCATAAAAACAGAGGAAAATACCTCTGAAAATCCAAAACAGGCGCACAATACACTTGACCCGGATCACCAAAAACTGCTCAAATGCCTCGCCTATGAACCAGCGAGCATCGATGAACTGGTCGTTCGCAGCCGTTTTAGTGCTGCAGAAGTCGCTTCCATGTTACTAATTCTTGAGCTGGAAGGCATCATCGTATCTCAGAATGGTCGTTACACTTGTGTAGGTTAGCGACATGTGTAAGTTACTTTAGCTTTTGATAAATAAGTAATTTCGTAATCCCCTTTAAAAATATTTACAGGAAATCCTGAATGATAATCAAACAGTCTGTCGTTGATGTTTTAATGTTTTTATTCGAACGTTACCTGGATGATGATGAACTGAGTGAAACCAGCCGTGTTACCGACGAACGCGACAGTATCCAGATCCGTCTGGAAGAAATGGGCTTCCACAATCAGGAAATCAACCAGGCTTTTGACTGGCTGGAAGATCTGGCAGACCTGCAGGAAACACAGCAGTTTCTACCGGTAAGGGAGACCAGTACACGAATCTACAGTGAGCAGGAGAAAAAACTTATCGGTATCGAAAGTATCGGATTTTTACACTTTCTCGAGCAAACACATATACTCACCTCGGTAACGCGCGAATTAATACTTGATCGCGTTGTCGCATTAGGTCAGCCGCTGGATGCAGAACAGATGAAATGGATCATTATGATCGTACTGCATACCCACCCGGGCGAAGAGAACGCACTTGCCCTGATGGAAAATTTTATATTTGATGAAGTGACAGACATCCTCCAGTAACTATATCTGATCACCCGATACAGCTGACTGACATAAAGACCTGATATAGCCTCATGAGCAAAAATCTTGTTATCGTAGAATCGCCTGCTAAAGCGAAAACCATCGAAAAATACCTGGGCAAAGACTTCAAAGTCCTGGCCTCGTATGGACACGTGCGCGACCTGGTGCCGAAAGCAGATGCCATCGATACCGAGCATGACTTTGCGATGAAATACCAGATCATCGAAAAAAACGAAAAACATGTTAACAAGATCATCCAGTTATTAAAAAAAGCCGATACGCTCTACCTCGCAACTGACCAGGACCGCGAAGGGGAAGCCATCTCATGGCACCTTTACGAGCTGCTGAAAGAAAAGGGCCTGCTCGATGATAAAACCGTGCATCGTGTTGCTTTCAACGAAGTGACCAAACGCGCCATCCAGGAAGCTATCGATCATCCTGGTAAACTGGCCGACAACCTGATTAATGCCCAGCAAACACGGCGCGCGCTGGATTACCTGGTCGGTTTCAACCTTTCGCCTTTATTGTGGAAAAAGGTACAGCGCGGACTTTCAGCAGGCCGTGTACAGAGCCCCGCATTACGCCTGATCGTCGAGCGCGAACTGGAGATCGAAGCCTTTGAACCCAGAGAATACTGGACCATTGAGGCCGATGTAGAAAAGGCCAAACAGCCGTTTCTAAGCAAGCTGTACCTCTACAACAACGAAAAAATAAAGCAGTTCAGCATTACCGATACCGAGACGGCGACTGCGGCGCGTGACAAGCTGATACAAGCCGCGAACGGCAAACTAAGCGTCGATAAAGTCGAGAAGAAAGAGAGAAGACGCAACCCGTCTGCACCATTCACGACATCGACCATGCAGCAGGAAGCCGCCAGAAAACTGCGCTTCTCGGCACAACGCACCATGCGCACCGCACAGAACCTTTACGAGGGTATCGATATCGGCGGCGAGACCGTCGGTCTGATCACTTACATGCGTACCGACTCATTGCACCTCGCCGATGAAGCCATCGCGGAAATCCGAGGCCTGATCGAAGAACGTTACGGCAAGGACAATCTGGAAGATAGCCCCAGGATATTCAAAAACAAGTCAAAAAACGCACAGGAGGCGCATGAGGCGATACGCCCGACATCTGTTCGACATACGCCGGAAGAGATCAAGGACAGGCTGACACCCGACCAGTTTGCACTCTACGAGCTGATCTGGAAACGTACCATGGCGTGCCAGATGATCCATGCAACGCTGGATACTGTCAGTGTCCTGCTCGGTTGCGGTCAGGGAAACAGTTTCCGCGCCTCTGGCTCGACGATAAAGTTCCCGGGTTTCATGTCGGTGTACATGGAAGGCAGTGATGACGATAAAGCAGATGACAGTAAAGAAAAGCTGCTGCCCGAACTGACGGAAGGTGAAAAAATTGACCTGCTGGAAATACGCAACGAACAGCATTTCACCGAACCGCCACCACGCTTCACCGAAGCCAGTTTAGTCAAAACCCTGGAAGAATACGGTATCGGCCGCCCTTCAACCTATGCCAGCATTATCTCCACGCTGGTGAACCGGAATTATGTCGAACTTGAAAACCGCCGCTTCACTCCGACTGATATCGGCCGCATCGTTAACGGTTTCCTCACCGAGTACTTTACCAAATATGTCGATTATGAGTTCACTGCCGAGCTGGAAGATGAGCTTGACTCTATTGCGCGCGGTGAACATGACTGGATACCGCTGTTGAAAAAATTCTGGTCACCGTTCAAGGATGCCGTCGACCATATCGAAGAGAATGTCAGCCGCGCGGACGTGGCACAGTCACGGCACATAGGCACGGACGAAGCCACCGGAAAACCGATTACCGTCCGTATGGGCCCTTATGGTCCATTCGTGCAGATCGGCGATAAAGATGACGAAGAAAAGCCGCGGTTTGCAAGCCTGCGTCCTGGCCAGAAGATGGCCGACATCACCATGGATGACGTGTACTTTCTGCTGCAACTGCCGCGTGACCTGGGTGAAACAGACGAGGGAGAAGCGCTCTCCACCAACTATGGTCGATTTGGCCCCTATGTGAAATACGGCAGCAAGTTCGTTTCCATCAACAAGGAATACCAGGACAAGGACATCGACCCGTACAACATCACCCACGATCAGGCGATGGAACTGGTAAAAGCGAAAAAAGAATTTGATGCCAACAAATACATCAAGGCTTTTCCGGGAACAGAGATTGAAGTATTGAACGGCCGCTGGGGACCATACATCACAGATGGTATGAAAAACGCCAAGATTCCCAAGGATAAAGATCCAAAACTGCTGACCCAGAAAGAATGTGAAGAGCTGCTGGAAGCCGCACCGTTTCGCCGCGGCAAGAAGAAAAAAGCTGCTGCGAAAAGCACTACCAAGAAGAAAGCCGTAACGAAGAAAAAGACCGCCAAAAAGAAGGCTGCGAAAAAGAAATCGGTAAAGAAAAAATCAGTCAAGAAAAAAACCGCGAAGAAAAAAACGACTGGCGAATAGATTGTCATGGCAAGTGATTTCCTGATTCGACATGCCGCGCATATCATCAGGCACGGCGGTATTATCGCCTACCCCACCGATACCATCTATGGCCTCGGCTGTGACCCCTACAACGCCGAGGCGGTTGCAAGGCTCAACACCATCAAGCAGCGCCCGTTGAACAAGCAGTTCATCCTGCTCGCCGCTGAAATCAAGCAGATCGCACCACTGGTCGAAATTGATATGCAGCAGCAAATAACCATCATGCAGACGAGTGAACCGACGAGCTGGGTGGCCGATGCCAGTCCTTCTGCGCCGTCATGGCTGACCGGCGATAGCGGCACCATAACAATCCGCATATGCGAGCAAGACGATGTTCAGCGGTTATGTCATATTCTGGGGCATCCGATAATTTCGACCAGTGCCAACCCCTCAGGCAAGCCACCGGCAACGAACGCGCTTGAACTGCATAAATACTTTCATCATGTTGTAGATGCTATCCTGGCCAGTAATCAAAAACTGAACTCCAGTCCCTCAAAAATAATCCGGCTGTGCGATAATCAGGTTTTAAGACAATAACGCTTACTACTATGAATACAAATGACCAGCCTGACATCGAAGCCGTAAAGTCCTACCTGATCACTCTTCAGCAAGATATCTGTTCCGCCCTGGCAAATGAAGATGGAAAAAAAGATTTCATCATCGACGAATGGCAGCGCGAAAACGGCCAGGGCGGTGGCATCACCCGGGTATTGAGCGGCGGTGACGTGTTTGAACAGGCGGGGGTGAATTTTTCTCACGTCTCAGGCGGGCAGCTACCCGCATCGGCTACTGCGCACCGTCCCGAACTGGCCGGTCGTGAATTTCAGGCGATGGGTGTATCCCTGGTGATACATCCCAATAACCCCAAAGTGCCGACCTCGCATGCCAACATAAGGTTTTTCATCGCGACAAAAGATAACGAGGATCCGGTATGGTGGTTTGGCGGCGGCTTTGACCTGACACCTTATTATGGCAACGATGAAGACTGTGTTCACTGGCACAATACCGCAAAAAAAGCCTGTGAACCATTTGGCGAAAAGGTCTACCCGAAGTACAAAAAATGGTGTGATGATTATTTTCATATCAAACACCGCGACGAACAGCGCGGTATCGGCGGCCTGTTTTTTGACGACCTGAATGAAGATGGTTTTAACCGCAGCTTTGACTTCATGAAGAGTGTCGGCGATCACTACATCGAGGCATACCTGCCGATCGTGCAACGCAGAAAAGATGAATCTTATACCGACAAACAGCGTGATTTTCAGTTATATCGGCGCGGACGCTATGTAGAGTTCAACCTGGTCTATGACCGCGGCACTCTGTTTGGCCTGCAGACCGGCGGACGGACGGAGTCGATACTCATGTCATTGCCGCCCGTGGTGCATTTTGAATACAACAGGAATGAGCCGAAGGACTCGGAAGAAGCTAAACTATACGATTATTATTTAAAACCAAAAGACTGGGTTTGATACCAGACTAATACACCAAAAGCATTAACCACAGAGCGCAGAGATTAATGTTTATCACTTCGAAGAATACTGTTGTGATACAGACGTGTTATTCTCTGCGCCTTCTGCGTCTCTATGGTGAGCTATCTAACTAAACGCTATGCTGGTGCAGACTAACCACGTTCGAGTTCGGCAGCTCAGTCAACGGTGAAGAAATATAATTCCCCTGGATTTTGTCGACACCGCATATCTTCAGCAGGCGTACTATCTCCGGGCTCTCGACATATTCGGCAACCGTATAACGGCCCAATGAATGTGCAACATCATTCATCGCGGTGACGATCGCACGGTCGGTAGCACCGCGCGCCATACTTCTCACGAACTGCCCGTCGATCTTGACGAAGTCCGTAGGCAGGTTTTTCAGTTGAGAGAAAGAACAGAAACCGGAACCAAAATCATCTAACGAGAATCGGCAGCCGATTTTGCGCAGCTCGTTGATGAAGTCATTAGCCTGCTCGAGATTTGCAATCGCGCAGGTCTCTGTCACTTCAAAGGTTAACGCGCCAGGATTAATACCGTATTTTTCGATAAGCGTTTTTATCCTGCCGAGCGTTTCATCACTGTCGACCGTATTGCCGGAGATGTTAATCGACAAGCGGACATTTTTACTCGCTGGCCCGGTAGCGACAACTTCCTGCAAGGCGTTTTCCAGCACCCACATATCGATATCGGTCATCATATTAAAACGTTCCGCCGTCGGTATGAAACTGTCAGGGTAATGCAATGTTCCATTCTCATCGAGCATACGGACAAGAACTTCGTAACTGTTGACCCTGTCGGTTTCATTGACATGTCTCTGCCACAGGACACCGTCCTGTGCCGGCAGGTTGATCAGGTCTACATCCCTCATGCGCATAATAGGCTGATAGTGCAACTGGAACATATTGTTCTCAAGTGCTTCCCTTATACGTACCGACCAGCCGAGCTCACTGCCCATAGCATTGCGCTCATCACTGCTCTTCTCATACATATGGGTCTGGTTCCTGCCCAGACGTTTTGATATATGACAGGCGATATCAGCATTTGCCATAACATCGCCTGCAGTGGTATTCGCGACATCCATCATGGCGACACCAAAACTGGCATTTACATGATATGCCTTGTCATCGTGATGCACACGCAGATTGGATAGAGACGTCCTGATCTCATCAGCGATAGAGACAGCTATGTCCTCGTCGACATTTTTCAATATCAGCGCAAATTCATCACCGCCGATACGTGCTGCAACATCATGGCGGCGCAGATGTTTATTCACTTCCTGGCTCAGGTCAACCAGCAGCTGGTCACCCACCTCATGGCCGGCAGTATCATTGACATATTTAAAGCGGTCCAGATCAAGATACACCAGCGCACTCATGATGCCGGTACGGTTTACGGTACTAATCTCTTTCTCAAGAAAACTTTCGAAGTAACGGCGGTTATATAACCCTGTCAGATGGTCATGCGTCGCCTGCCAGCGTAATTTTTCTTCCATCATCTTGCGTTCAGATATGTCACGGAACGCGATCACCGACCCTTCCTGCTTGCCGTTTACTGACAGCGGGTAGAGTGTGCAGTCAACAGGAATTTCCTTACCGCTCTTATGGCGAAACTGCGTCTCCCAGCCTTTCAGTTTCTCACCGGAAAAATAGGCTTCTTTTAACAGGTCCCGACCGACATCATGCCTGTTGTAGTGAAAGGCGTCATACGCATTGATACCGAGTAATGGTTTAACATCGTACAGTCCCAGCACTTTTAACGCTGCGGGATTCATGAAGGTAACACGGCCGTCCTTATCGACACCATAAACCCCTTCCCCGACGGACTCCAGGATGGCAGCCAGGTTTTCACGCTGTTTTTCGATCGAGCGCTGTACTTCGATAAAGCGACGCATGCCAGAAAGACGCGCTAAAAATAACTCTTCTGCTTCATTCTTGAACATACATTCGATGGCGCCTGCCTGCAGGCAGTCGCGTATCACGGAATCCAGGTAGGTGCCGGTAATCACTGCCGTACGTATATCGGCAGTCTGCGGATCATCTCTTAGCTTCTGGCATAGCACATAACCGTTCTGTTCCGGCATAAAATAATCAACGATGGCGATATCAATTGGCTGCTCGAGTGCTATCTTGTAGGCCTCATCGACGGAACTGGCTGTCAATACACGGTAATGGTTTCGTTCCAGCAAGCGCTGGTAATAGATGCGGATACTTTTTGAATCATCCACGAACAACACAGTGGTCGGCTTTACATCGCGATAGGCACGCCGCTGTTCGATCACCGGATCCTGCGCCACAGGATCAAGCATGGTCTGTAGTGACGAGACGATCTCCTGGTAATTCTCCCAGGGAATCAGGGCCGTAGACTGGCGGGTACTCATCCAGTTGAGCAGTTCCAGCTCGGCATCGTTCGACAGCAGGACAACCGGAAGCTCGCTGTATGGCTCACGGTCAAGTAGTACCAGTAACTGCTTGGACTCTTCAAAATGTTCATAATTCGGCCAGCCGACCAGGATGGCGTTTAGCTGGAGCGTGTTCGACTGTAATGTCTCAATCGCAGATTCGAAACTGTCCACACTCAAGAGTTCATATCCCTGTTTCTGTAGTGTTTTGCCAAGCATGTAGCGCAACGTGGCAGATTCTTCAACGACCAGAACACGTTGCTTTGCGGCGTTATCAGGCATCAGATGTTTCCCCAAAAACTTCTATACTCTTTATGGGCAATTCATTCGAATTGCAGACTGGTAGAGGCGCTCAACAGATAAGGCAGGAAAAATACCTGTTTAAACCCTGGGTTTGGTCACATTTTGATACTTTACTTATAGCAATTTACGACAATAAATCCAGTAATCACCCGATATGGCTACGGCAATAATATAAAAAGCCGGCATATGCCGGCTTTTCTGCTTATTCGCCCTGGAAAGCACTGTTTTAGAGTATTTGATGCTTCTAATAGCCCTGACTCATAGAATTCACTGGTTTGATAACATCAGAATAAGCCATATTTACGACAGGCCTTTCTGGATGGCTGCGATGACTTCATTTTCAATTCTTATCAACAGTTCCCTGGCTGGGCTGTCTTTCGCCATGGTACCGGGGCGGTTGAACAGCACGGTGGTTTTGCCATCACGCTCAAACAGGGTGAGATGCAAAGGGCAGAAACTGAGCATTTTCGGATCCAGGTTGCTGACTTTATTGGCATACCAGCCGTTACAGAAAACCATACTGCGAATGGCAGAGAGCTGGTTGCGATTGTAGTCATCTCCCCATTTTTCAGAAAAACGGGCAAGGTTCTGCCCAATATCAGGTTCGAACACGACAAAGAAGCGGGCATTTTCCAGACTTTTATAGAGCTGGTCATATACCGCTGTAACCGGTTTATTCACCTGCTGTATATAAATCGCCTGATTATCTTCATCGCCATACGCCGGGTTCACCATCAGCAGCATGGCCAGGAGTGCAGAGCAGCGGACTAAAAACGGTATTATTTTCATACTTTCACCTGAATTTACTTCGATATAGTTCGATGGCGTTATTGTATTACGATGTCTGAATAATGACATCAAATGATGGCATCGTTTTTTCTGGCTGTTACAATACGCTAATTCGTCTTTTATGGAGCAAGCTGTGTCCAAAACCGGTATTTTTTCTGCGACGCGTATGCGACGCATGCGGCGCGATGATTTTTCACGTCGGCTGATGCGTGAGAATAGCCTGTCAGTTAACGACCTTATATACCCCATGTTCGTCATCGAGGGCCACAACCAGCGTGAAGCTGTCGACTCGATGCCCGGTGTCGAACGTGTCAGCATCGACCAACTGCTGGTCGAAGCAGAACAGTGCGTAGCACTGGGCATCCCGGCCATCGCCCTGTTCCCGGTGGTCTCACAGGATAAAAAATCTGACGATGCTGCAGAAGCCTATAATCCCGATGGCCTGGCACAGACAGCCGTCAGAGAATTAAAAAAAGCACTGCCGGAACTCGGCGTCATTACCGATGTTGCGCTCGACCCCTTTACCAGCCACGGCCAGGATGGACTGATCGATAGTACCGGCTACGTGCTGAATGACGAAACCGTCGAGGTACTGGTGAAACAGGCATTATCTCATGCCCAGGCTGGTGCAGATATCGTCGCACCGTCCGACATGATGGATGGGCGCATCGGCGCTATCCGCCTGGCACTGGAAGACGGTGGCTTTATCCATACCCGCATCCTTTCATATTCTGCCAAATACGCGTCCAGTTTCTACGGCCCGTTCCGTGATGCAGTGGGTTCTGCCAGTAACCTGGCTGGCGGTAACAAGTACAGCTACCAGATGGACCCGGCCAACACTGATGCACCGTTGCATGAGGTCGAGCTCGATATCAGGGAAGGGGCCGACATGTTTATGGTCAAACCCGGCATGCCCTACCTGGATATCGTGCGCCGGGTAAAAGATAAATTTGCCGTGCCGACCTATGTCTACCAGGTGAGCGGAGAATACGCCATGCTCAAAGCAGCTGCACAGAATGGCTGGCTCGACGAAAAAGCCACCGTAATGGAAAGCCTGCTCGGTTTTAAACGTGCCGGTGCCGATGGTATCCTGACCTATTATGCAAAAACAGCGGCACGCTGGCTGAAAGAATCGAACTAGAGTCAAAAGCTGAAAGATGACCGATTCTATTGACTGTTATGCTGTTTTTGGCAACCCCATCAAGCATAGCAAGTCACCACAGATACATACCCTGTTTGCCCGGCAGACAGACCAACCGCTGGTCTACACGGCTGAACTTGCTGAAACGGGCAGGTTCGCATCGGCGGTAAAAAACTTCCTCGGACGAAACGGCAAAGGTTTAAACGTCACCGTACCTTTCAAAGAAGAGGCATGGAAGCTCGCCGACCGCCACAGTAAACGCGCCAGGCGCGCAGGCGCCGTCAATACCTTGAAACTCGAAGCAGACGGCCGCCTGTACGGTGATACCACCGACGGTGTCGGTCTGGTTCGAGACCTGGTGCACAACCACCATATCGACCTTGCAGGGAAAAGCATTTTAATTATCGGTGCCGGTGGTGCCGTACGCGGCGTCCTCGAAGCGATCTTAGAACAGCAGCCAGGCTCACTGGTAATCACCAACCGGACCAGGGAAAAGGCCGTCAAGCTGGCAAAAGATTTCGCTGCGCTGGGAAATGTCAGTGCCTGCGGTCTGGATGAGATAGGCGATGCCGCTTTTGATATCGTCATCAACGGCACATCGGCCAGCCTGAAAGGCGACCTGCCGCCGCTGCCCGACACCATCTTCAAAGAGAACAGCTGCAGTTACGACATGATGTATGGAGCAGAAGAAACGCCTTTCATGCGCTGGTCGGCAGATAACGGCGCTGCAAAGGTTTATGATGGACTGGGCATGCTGGTCGAACAGGCTGCAGAGTCTTTTTATATCTGGCGCGGCGTCAAACCGGAGACAGCCTCCGTGATCAAACTGATACGCCATTCATTGTAACTACCCGGGCCTGAGGTGTGACTTTTTCAGGTGTCAAAGATCGGTTTATTGGACTCGATAAAGGCATTGAACATCGCTACCGGCAGCGGCCTGCTGATCAGAAAGCCCTGTATCGTGTCACAGCCCAGCCTGGTCAGCAGGTCGAGCGATGACTGCTGTTCGACACCTTCAGCGACGACACTCAGGCCCAGGTTGTGCGCCAGCTCGATAGTCGAATGCACCACCGCCTGGTCATCCTTGTTCTCGACCATATCCTTGATGAAGGTCTGATCGATCTTTAACTCGTTGACCGGCAAACGTCGCAACCGGCTTAATGATGAATACCCGGTACCGTAGTCGTCTATAGAAAGCTCCACACCTAATGCACAGAGATGCTCCATCACCTCGGCAAGACGGTCGAACTCGGACAGAAACAGGTTTTCTGTAATCTCAAAAGTCAGTAACTCGCCGTCGCTTTCACTCTTGATAATCTGATCGATCTTTTCCTTGAAATCCGGATGCATCAATGTCTGCGGTGACAGGTTAACGGCCACACGCATGATGCTATAACCACTTTTCCACTCTTTTGCCTGCGCCAGTGCCGTCTCTATCGCCCAGTAAGTATACTCGTCGATAAGACCGTTCTGCTCGAGCACACGGATGAATATACTCGGCGGCACATTGCCACGTTCTTTGCAGTACCATCGTCCCAGTGCTTCGGCCGCGATCACCTGGCCGCTCTGCGCACTGATCTTCGGCTGATAGTGCAGCTCGAACTGCTTTTCATCGAGCGCCTTACGAATATCGGCGACCATCGCCAGGTGGCCCTGTGCGAGGTGATCATTCTTTGGATCATAAACGCATACTTTAACATTGCTGTTTTTTGCTTCGTACATCGCAAAATCAGCATGACTCAGCAGGGTGCTTATGGTCTTTCCATGCTCAGGGTAAACCGCAACACCGACACTGGCGCTTACAACGATAGTATTATTATGGATGGCGAAGGCATCTTTCAGACAGTTGGTAAACTGCACCGCACGCTTGATCGTGTTCTTGTTATCCAGCTCTGGCAACACGACGATAAATTCATCACCGCCGAGCCTGGCCAGGGTCTCATTATTTCTTATTTCATCATCAAAACGGCGCGCTATTTTATTCAGCAGGCTGTCACCATGATCATGACCGAGGGTATCGTTAATGTCCTTAAAACTGTCGATATCAATCAGCAAAATACCGATATTGCCATCATTTCGTTCTGCGTTTGCGATATCTCGTGACAGGCGGTCATAAAACAGTGAGCGGTTGGGCAATGACGTCACAGAGTCGTATAACGACAGGTATTCCAGCTCTTTGCTGCTTTCGATGAGCTGTTTGTTCAGGTGTTCCAGCTTGTTGCGGTAATCTTCATTCAGGACATGCGAATCTTCGATGCTTTTCACTGCCATGGCGTTTTCGATGGCCACAGAAACGATGCTGGCGAACAGCTGCAACATGTTTAGATCTTTTTTGCTGAAACTGCTGCCATCAATCTTGTTGAGACCGGCGATTCCACCGAGAAATTGCTGCTTGCCCTGCAGGGGGACCAGGATCATGTTACCCGCTTCCTGCTCCCAGCGATTTTTTTCATCATCGGTGAGTTCCTCCAGCATGCCCTGCCACCAGGGCTTTTTATGCTTCCACACCCAGCCGCACACCCCAAATTCCAGCGGCAGTGATTCGCCGATGATCTCATTGGCACTCTTGCCTGCGCCACCCCGATAAGTATAGGTTTCGCAGTTGTCGTCCAGTAACGGGATTAACACCGTCTCAGCATCGATCAGACCACGTGCGCGCTCCGAGACGATCTTAAAAATTTTCTCAAGATCGAGTTCACTGCCGATTTCGGTGAATGTTCTCTGTAACAGATCGATCTCGGATTCCTTCTCCTGAAGGCTCCGGCTAAGATTTATTATATTGGATGAGTTTCCATTTTCCATAAAAATCTGGATCAATTCCAGCAATAATCAATAAGTTACAAGTGTTAATTGCAGAAAGTATAGCCCATATACGAACGAAGATAAGCGAAATGACAGGATATTGTCGTGAAAACGACAGCCCATGACACAATTGTCATGAGTTTATTCATATAGACAAAGATAATGACGGGCGCTGATACCGGCCATTAATATATTTATTTGCTGGCGTGACGGTTTTTAAGTTTCACATAATGCTGTGCGGAATATTCAAGGAAAGCTTTCTCTTTTGCTGTTAATTCACGTACCTTCTTAGCCGGGCTGCCCAGCCACATATAGCCACCTTCCAGCACCTTGTTGGGGGGCACCAGGCTGCCCGCACCGACCATCGCACCTGTCTGCACGACGGCACCATCAAGCACCACCGACCCCATGCCGATCAGGCATAAGTCCTCGACCGTACAGGCATGCAGGACCACATTGTGACCGACGGTTACATCATCGCCGACCGACAGGCTGAAACCGCCAGGAGCAAATTCGCTATCATGCGTTACATGCAAAATACTGCCATCCTGGATATTGCTGCGCGCACCGATAATGATCGAGTGGATGTCACCCCGAATCGAGCAGCAGGGCCAGACCGAACTGTCCTCACCGATAGAAACATTTCCGGTAACCACCGCGCTTTCATCAACGAATACCGTATCGGCTATCTGTGGCGTGTACTCTTCAAAACGTCGTATATTTTTCATGGGCCAGTATACTTTTATTGAAACCTTCAAGCTGCTAAAAACTATACCATCGATTATACCTGAGTGAATAATTACACATCAGAATCAGGTAAAATCCCGAACAATGGGTACTACATCAAATCTTTCCAATACGGTCTTTTCATTGCTGCCAAAGATAAAAATTTTCTTGCAGCAAATCAGCACTCAGCTGAAAAAACTTTTTAGCGCTGTTTCATTACATGCCAGAGCGGTGCCAGACGCCCTGCTCTTGATGTTTAATTTTGTCATAAAACAGGGCGACCGACTGTTAGATTACCTGGCCAGGCATCCGATACTGGATAGAGCAGAAACGCTGTATCGTGATTCGAGGACAAGAATGAGGCAGTGGCGTTCATTTGTCGCCCAAACTTCGCTCTATAAAAAAGCCGCACTCTATGCACAACTGACAAGACTGGATAAACCGATCGGTATCCTGCTGTTATTATGGCCAACACTGATCGCATTGTGGATCGCCGCCAAAGGCTGGCCAGATCCGCTGGTATTATTTGTCTTCGTCACGGGCGTCATCCTGATGCGGTCAGCTGGTTGTGCCATCAATGACTATGCAGACCGTAACATCGATAACAAGGTCAAACGTACCAGGCAACGCCCTCTTACGTCAGGAAAGATCACCGGGAAGGAAGCCCTGCTGGTCTTTGCCGTGCTCAGCCTGACTGCCTTTGGCCTGGTGCTGCTAATGAATGAGCTGACCATCTGGATGTCGCTGGGTGGAGTCCTGCTGGCGGCCAGCTACCCTTTCATGAAGCGCTATCATTACCTGCCACAGGTACACCTGGGCGCCGCTTTTGGCTGGGCCGCGCCGATGGCTTATACCGCGCAGGCAAACGAGCTGAGCGCAACTGCCTGGCTGATCTTCCTGGCCACGATATTGTGGGCCACAGCCTACGACACCATGTACGCCATGGTCGATTACGACGATGACATCAAGATCGGCGTTAAATCGACGGCCATCCTGTTTGGCAACCAGGACCGGCTGATCATCGGCATCATCCAGCTACTGCTGATCCTGAACCTGATACTCATCGGTCACCGTGCACAGCTAAGTGGTT